>Ga0193751_1000446_pt1 | contig 32497 bp, 41 predicted proteins | sample L1c2metaG_FD_143050 | JGI IMG/M metagenome (GOLD analysis project Ga0193751, IMG submission 143050) | Soil microbial communities from a riparian zone of the East river system, Colorado, United States - L1c2 | ecosystem: Environmental > Terrestrial > Soil > Riparian zone | place: USA: East River...
GTCTTGTTGTTGGTTTCGAGCTTTTCGGCCAGGTGTCGGGTGAGTTGAGTTTTGGTCATACCAGATGCCATGAATTTCCTCCTTCAGGAACCTACAAGTTTGCGTGTGTCCAGCGCATAGTAACGCACCGAGCTGTGGAAAAGTAGCATTTTATGCAGATTTTATGCGGTTTCCAGTAAGGTACCCCTCGAAAATCGGCATAAAATCGGGGTCCGACAGCCGAAGAGCGCCCAAATAGCCCAATTCGAGGGCAAAAAGGCCCGTGGAGACGTTCCCGTAGAAGGACCTTCCTGCCTTCCAGTTACCTACTAGAAAAAAGTAGGGTTCCGGCTGGCCTCAGACGCCGTCCGTTCGTTACACTGAAAACCATTTTCGAACTGTTTGAGAAAAGCAAAAGTATTAGAGGAGGATTCACACATGGCGGAAGCCGCTCTCAGTGGCACCGAGTTCAAGAAGCAATTACGCGCGGGCACTCCAAAGATGGGGTTGTTCCTCAACGCGCACAGCCCGACTGTCGCCGAACAACTTGCGCACAGCGGTTACGACTGGCTGCTCGTCGATACCCAGCACGGTCCCATGAATTACGAGAAGCTCTCCGCCATGCTAAGCGGCATCGCGAACGGTGGCGCAAAATCGCTGGTCCGGGTTGGAGGATACGACGACCGGCCCGGCATCCAACAAGCCCTCGATCTCGGCGCCGACGGTGTACTCGTCCCCTACATCAACACCGCCGAAGAGGCCCGCCAGGCGATCAGTTGCACCAAGTACCCCACCGTCGGCACGCGATCCGTTTATTTTCCGCAGCGCAGCATGAACAAGGCCGGACTGCTCGGCTACGCCGGCAACTGGAACAACGAAGGCATCATCGCGCTTCAGGTCGAGACCGCCTCCTGCATCGAAAATATTGCCGAGATCGCCGCCGTCCCCGGCGTCGATATCCTTTTCCTCGGACAAAACGACCTTTGCATGTCGATGGGCCTTTACAACAAGTACGAGTTTCCGCACATGTACACCTCGCCCGAACTCGGCGCGGCCACGCAAAAATTGGTCGAGCACGCCCGCAAGAACAACACCATTCTCGGCATCTTCCTGTTTGGGACATCGCGCGTCGGCGAGTTTCTCGAGAAGGGTTTCACCTTCATCAGCGTCGGCAACGACCTGCACCACGTCCTGACGCAGACTGGCGCCTACGTCAACGACATGGAAACCATCGCGAAAGAGAAAGGCAAAAGCTGGAAGCGGAGACCAACGGCGTTGTTCTAGGCTCTGCTCGTGTGGGGACGGGCGCCCTCGCCCGTCCAAGCAGAGCGCAAGCTCGGCAGCTGCCTGTGGCCATAGCAACTATTGGCGTGGCCGCAGCTTGCACGCATGCGAGACGCAGTACCGGTTGCGTGCAAACCATTTATAGCCCACGTGGATTAGCCGGTTGAACCCCGGCAAACTGAAAATCGCATAGAAGGGCCAGGCCCACCAGATCCGTCGCGTCACATATAAATAGACATCGGCTCCAGATATCAGCTGGCCATCAGTCGTCAGCAACCGTATGTCGGTGAGCAGTTCTTGATGCGGCATCTTGACTTTCTCCGCCACCCAAGGCTCATCCAGCGAGGCAATCTCGAATCCGTACTGCCCCAGCGTCCCCGCCCAGTACTTCACCCAACGCGAGCAGAAACCGCACTGCCCGTCGTAAAGGACGACGCCTCGGACCCCGCCCTGGGCCAGTCGGGTTTCAGTGCTCACCGGCATGCTCACAATCTTCGCCCCCACATCACGGTGACCGCGGATCCTTCTGCGAGAAAAGCGGACTGCGGTTTACCCCGGAGCACCGCCGCGATCTCTTTTCCGTACAACTTTTCTGCGTCGCCCTCAAATGCCGATCGCCCAACCTGCCAGACTCTCCACGAAGGATGTGTCACGCGGTATTCCATGCAACCACCGCCGGGCTGAGCAGCATATCCCCAGTAATGCTCGGTGATGAACTGTTCAATCGAGCCCTCGCCTGGCAGTTCAGAATTGCCATCGGTTTCAAGGTTCATCTCGCTCCAACAGTTTTCGCTCCGCCATCGGTACGCTACCCTCAGACGATTATCGCCAGCAGCGCGAATCTCATGCGCCATTGGGACAGCCACATAATTCTCCTTGTAGAACGTGCGGGCAACGAATGCAATTGCCCGACGCGGAACCAACTCCCGGATGAATACCACCCCTCTCCGGACTTCGCTCCCCGCCCGCCGTCGCATGTAAAAGCGCAGGTTCACTTCCTCGAAATTCGAGTGCATCGGAATTGGCAGGTACCCGAGCAATTTTGTCTTAAGAAATCGAAATCCGACGAGGCTGGCAAAGACTTTTCCATTCCAACGATCAAGTTCGGTCCCCGCGGGGACGAAGGGAAGAAGCATGCTGGCGTCCACCTCGTAATTCAGCATGGCCAGGTACTGCCATTTTGCAGTGAGGAAGACTCGATTAACGCTCACATAGTTAGGATAATCGGACCGGGCGGTCCGATTCACTCGAAAATCCACGCAGAAGTATGTTCCACGACCGAAATCTGATGACTGACAGTCTGACTTCTACGGATCGTACACCGCCGAGTGCATGCCCGCGTGCCGCGCCGCTTCCTGCATCTGGTCAAGCTTCATTTTCTGCTCATCGAGTCGCAGCTGGATTTGCGCCACCCGCTGCAGTTGCCGCACCTGATAACGGTTGTACGGTCCCTCGTATTGGACGCTCCCGCCCGCGGAACGAATCGACGCATTGAGCTGGTCGATCCGCGCCTGCAGAATCGCCATCTTATTTTCTTGCGCCAGGATTTGTCTCTTCCACTGATCGGCCGCGCGTTGTTCGGCTAGGCGTTGTTGCGCGGAGCGATGGTCAGCAGCGGCGCTGCTCACACTCGCTCCTGACGGTGCCTCCGCCGGCTCCTCATTCGCGTCCGGATCCTTCGGAAGATTTGCGTTCGTAATGACTTTTGGCGCAGCCGATGCATTATCGGCGTTTTGCTTCTCCCGGCTCGCACGCGCAATATCGCCTAGAGACTGTCCAATATCGCCTAGAGACTGTCCATAGGCAGCTGAAATCATCAACAGTGCGATTGCAAAAATCTTCAAGAATATTCGCCGCATAACCCTCCTAGCCGCGCCCTGCTGAACTGTTCTTTCAACTACTAATGTTAACCCTGCTGGCCGCGATCTGTTGCTAACGCGGGTAACGTGCGCCAAACGAAAGTGCCAACCCATCATGGCCAACCGGCCATCTCCAGAACCTTCTCCGCCGTCATCCCGCTCTCGCGCAAATGCCGGATGCTCAACGCATCGTGTCGTTTCGCCAGCCGCGTTCCGGCGGCGTCTCGCACCAGTTCACAATGAAAGTAATCCGGCTCTGCATACCCAAGACCGGCATACCCCAGCGCACGCATCAACAGCAGTTGCCGCGCTGTCGACTTCAGCAAATCCGCGCCCCGGACGACTTCCGTGATCCGCATTGCCGCGTCGTCGACTACGACCGCGAGTTGGTAGGCAGGAACATCGTCGCGCCGCCAAACTAGAAAGTCGCCGAAATCACTACCCGCGACGAAGCGCTGCCGGCCCAGATTCAAATCGGCAAATTCAACCTCTTCGCCCTCGGGGACGCGAAACCGCCAGTTCGCGCCCGCAGGCTCCGTGAACTCGCCCGCATCCTTGCGATCACGACAAGTCCCTGGATACACCGGCTCATCATCAGTATCCGCATCATTCGGAGCGCTCGCCGACTGCGCCAGATCCTTGCGCGAGCACGCGCAAGGATAAAGAAACCCGCCATCGCGCAGCCGCCGCCAAGCCTCCAGATAGTGCACCCGGCGCTCACTTTGCGAGTAAGGGCCATACGCCCCTCCACAATCCGGGCCCTCACTCCAACGAATTCCCAGCCAGTGCAAATCTTCAATCATGGCGCGAGCGAATTCCGCCCGGGAGCGCTGCGGATCCAGATCCTCGTTCCGCAAAATCAAAGTTCCCAGATTCTCGATCGCCCGTTGCGCGACGATCCAGAAAGTCCGCGCATGTCCAACGTGCAATAGCCCCGTCGGCGACGGTGCTAGCCGTCCGCGATAACTTTTGCGAGGATTAAGAGAGTAGCTGGGTGAGAGATTGCTCACCAAAACATTCTAGCGGGAAGGGTGGGGCCCACCGGCGTGTTGCCCGCCACACGGCGTGTATGGCAGCGCACACTGCCCACGCCGAGCTTGCCCATAAGTCCCGCTGCATCAACAGTCGTCCGGTTGGCCGCTCTCTTGCCATATCACTCTCGACTGCGCCCGCCGCAGAGGAGGTGACAAAATGACCACTACTTGGAAATCCGGTGACAAGAAACCCAGCAACAACGCACCTAATAACACAATCTCCGGGACGATGCTTTCGTCCTGGTCGCGCCAGCAAAAGCTAGCGATGATCGCAGGCTTCGCGATTCTCGGGCTATTACTCGCGGTAAGCGCATGCTCAAAGCAAGGTCCAAAACCGGCGCTGGTCGGGGTTTCCAGCCCTGCGTCGAGCTCGTCGACGGCCACGGCCCCCGCAAACACCCCAACCGCCGCAGCGGTACCCGCACCCACGAAGAAGACGCCCAAGAAGCGTCCTGCTAACGTCACTTATAGCGACGCTAACTCTGGTGTTTCGTTTCTCTATCCGCGGAAGTTCGCGTTGACCTCGGGCGACAAAGCACTGCCTCAGCTTGCAGCCGTGAGTATGAACGAGGCCCCGATGAACTTCGTCCAGTCCGGCGGAGTCGCGGTCGCGACCGTCGCACTGCCCGTCGGTTCGTATCCCGGCACCGACTTCGCATCCGCCTTCTTCAATGTGAACGTCAATCGCAGCGTCTCCGAGCCGGAGTGCGCGCAGTTCGCCTTCGTCGACACACGCAATGCTGACGGCGAACCCGTCGACGCCGAGAAAGTCAAAGTCGGCTCGACCGACATGGAGATGACTTCCGACTTCTCCGCTAACGCCATAAAGCAGGCCGAAACGCAGTACTACCACAGCTACGAAAATGGAGCCTGCTACGAATACGTCTTAGGCCTGGGCACTGAAGGATTTGCCACCGAAGGTGGTATTGAGCACGTCAACCGTGACGAAGTCTTCGCTAAGCTGGAGAAGATACTGGCCTCGGTGAAGATCAAGCCGGTCGAGACGGAGCACGGCGCCGAACCGGCCATCGCCACCATTGCGAGCGGCAAGGAATAAGATCGGAGCGTCATAGAAGCGCAAGGGCCGCGCGAATACTGCGCGGCCTTCGTGTTTTTTGTATCTTTGCCGGCTGAGTCGACATCTGATTATTTTAAGTATCGAATTCTCGCTCTCTCCAAAAAAGCCTACTCAAAAGGATCTCGAATCTACATGCTGAAAACAGCCCAACGGATTGGTATCGTGTCCGCAATCGCTCTCCTCGCGAGCCTATCGGCGCTCGCCCAGACTTCAACCTGGAACATCGATCCCGCGCATTCGACCGCGCAGTTCACGGTGCGTCACCTCGCGATCTCAAATGTTTCCGGGAATTTTACCAAGGTGACAGGAAGCGTCGTTCTGAACGAGAAGGACATCACGCAGTCACAAGTATCGGCCAGCATCGACGTTAGCTCGGTCGATACGCGGGTCGAGGCGCGGAACAAAGATCTCAAAAGCCCTAATTTCTTTGACGTTGAAAAATACCCGACCATCGAATTCAAATCCAAACGGATCGTAAGCGGCGGCGGGAAGCTTCAGGTGATTGGAGATCTGACCATCCACGGAACCACGCGCGAAGTCACGCTTGATGTTGATGGACCTACACCTGAATTGGCCGATCCGTGGGGCAATTCGCGCCGGGGAATCTCCGCGACAACGACCATCAACCGCAAAGACTTCAATCTGATGTACAACAATCTTCTCAAGACCGGGGAAGCGGTGGTTGGAGATAACGTCAAGATTCAGATTGATGCGGAAATGGTGAAGAAGAAGTAGGTCATCGGACCATCGGGTGATCTGGTCATCGGGCCATCGAAAATCGGCTCACGGGTTAGATCGCCCGATGACCCGATCGTCCGATCACCCGATCGTCAAGGTATTATCAAACTGTGGTGACCAATCGCGTCGCAAAGAACAAAGTACAACTCTTGCATTCCGAAAAGCTGGGCAAACTGGCTTGGCTGGTGCACGCCTTCTCGACGCGGCATGGCGGAGTATCGCGCGTTTACGGCGGAAATGCGCTGAATCTTGGGTTCACCCCGAATGACTCGCGTGCGGCCGTCGAGCGCAACCGCAAGCTTTTCCTCAAGGAACTCGGCGTCGCAAACGGACGCAGAAGTTGGCCGCTGGTTTCGCTACGGCAGATTCATTCTGACTTGATCCATCGTGTTGACCGAGTGCAAGGCGACCGGATGCCGGAACAGCCTCTGGCTGGAGACGGAATGGTCACGGATACGCCGGGGCTGGTCCTAGCCGTACAAACGGCCGATTGCCTTCCCATCATTCTGGCGGATCGAAAACGGCGAGCTGTCGGCGTTTTTCATGCAGGCTGGCGCGGCACGGTCGAACGGATCGTCGAGAAGGGTGTTGGTGAGATGCGGAAACATTTCAAGAGCGACCCGCGGGACCTGGTGGCGGCGACGTCAGGTGAAGGAATCGGATCCGGTGCGGGAGAAATATCCGTTGTTGTTCCTGACGGCGCGCGCGCCTGGGCACAGTGAATTGCCGATAAAACTTTTTCTTGATCTGGTAGAGGCGAACCGTCGGCAGCTGCTAGATGCGGGCGTGATCGCGAAGAATATTGAGGCGGTGGGGCCTTGCACGGCGTGCCATACAGAGTTGCTGTTCAGCTACCGGGCGGAGAAAGGCGTTACGGGGAGAATGATGGCGTCAGCAGGAATCATCCCGAAATAAACCCAGCCCGGAATAAGCGGGAAGGATTCAGGGGTGGTACGGTCGCTGGTCGTTAGTCGTTCGCGAGTGGCAAGTCGGCAAGCCTGGTATGCTTCGTCTCTTGATGGAGCGACGGGCGTCCTCGCCCGTCCCCCACTGGCCCGAGCTATGCCTTTTCGCGTTGTTTCTTTCACCATGGCGCAAGTACGGCAAGGGGCGCTGGGATTCCAGCGTGAACTGAGTGCGATCCTGCGCGAACGTCCGGATATCAAAGTGTATTCGGTAAGCCCGTTCGACCTCGATGAACGCCGCCGGTTCAAGGATCGATTTGGCGGAGATATCGTGTACTTTCTGAACGACGCTGCGTGTCAGGAGTGTGAGCGAATGAATCTTAACCTGCAATTTCTGGGGCAAATCTCGAATGACGAACTGCCACGCCGACGGACTGTTGTTGTCGGAATGCCAGAACGAACTGGCGGAGCCCCGACGGTCTAGCGTCACAATTAAAATGCGGACGAGAAGTGGCTAGTCTTTCTTGTGCTTTTTCTGCGAAGAGTCAGACTTGGGCTTGTCCTCTTTCTTGCTATCCTTTGTGTCCTTCGCGTCTTTGGTATCTTTGGAGTCTTTCCCTTCCTTCGTGCCGCTCTCGCCCTCGGAAGAAGAAGAGGACGACCCCGTCGAGGCCGCGCCCTTCTTCGCGTAGTCGGTCACGTACCAACCCGAACCTTTAAACTGCACGGCTGGAGCCGAGATCACTTGCTCGATGACGCCTCCGCATTCCGGGCACTTTCGCAGCTGCTTATCCGAGAATTTACGGATTTGTTCAAAGCGGTGTCCGCAGTTCTTGCACAGGTATTCGTAGTTGGGCATCGGTGAGGTGATTCTAGAGGCGAGGATTCATCGCCGTCAATTTTGACGCGTGGCACCCAGGATCCTAAATTCATCAACCACAAACGGCACGAAGGACCACCAAGGATCCAACCAAAGTTTTCCTTCGTGGTCCTTTGTCTCCTTAGTGGTTAAAGCACTCCTCAGCGTTTCAACAGATCCACGGGTTCGCGGACGTCGTGTACCCGAAAATATTTCGCCAGGGCCGGATATTTCGCGGCGACGGCTTCGTACATGGCATAGGCCACGTTGCGATAGGACGTGTGTCCGGCGGGTGTGGTGCGCAACTTGGTGCGCAACTCGGAGATGTAAACGGCCTCGGCGAAATCCATCTTAAACAGGGTGCGCTTGCGAAAAGCGAGGGGGATCGCGTACTGCGCGTTTTGCGGAGCTTCTTTACTGCCGGCCGCGGAAAGCTTCTTCACCGCGGTTTCGGCGCGCTTCATCGCAGATTCGTATTCGGAGCGAATTCCGGCAGCATTGACTTCGGGCGGCGTGTCGAAGCCGTGAGCGGTGGTGAAATCCTGCATAATCTGGACGCAGCGGCGGTGGCGGTGCATGTCGCGGAAGCCGCCGATATCCATGAGGATGTCGAAGCGGAACTGCTGGCCGGCGGAGAACGGACGCGGCATCTCGTCGTGGCTGCCGCGATGACGCAGGCCAAGGTCGATGATTTCGCGGCGGCGCGCCTCTCCCGCCGTTTCGATCGTTTTGCGAAGCTGCCTGTAAGAATAATGACAGTGGCCATACAAGAGCGTGGTGGCGAGTTCGATTTCAAGCGCGTCGTTGCTGCGAGAATCGTTGTCCACCAAATCGTTGTCAATTAAATCGACAAGCGGTGCAGGTTCGATGGCAGCGTCTCGCATCAGTTCGGCCGCGGCCTGCTGAAGTTCGCGGCGCGTCTCGATTTCGTAGCGATTCGGATCGGCGTACTTGACCAGCGTGGGCGCGACCCGAACTTCGCGCAGGAGTTCGCGTTCAGCGCGGTCGGCGATTTCGGGCGACACGGTGCGAATCTCGGCAACCAGGGCGCGCAGCGATTCTTCGTTCGCGTTGTAGGCGGGAGAGAGCGCTGCTTGTTTCAGCAGCGCCCCAAGATCACGGACCTCTTTATGCGGCTGCGAAAGCAGGTGCGCAACCTGGGTTTCGAGCGTGCGGGCGTTGACGATCTCCCCCAGTGAAGTGTTGGTGGCGAGCGGCAGCAGATAGCGCGAGATGTCGAAGGCGCGGGCGCGCAGGGTGCGCTCATACGCTTCCGGCTTCATCTCGGAGGGCCGGGGCGTAATGCTGGCGAGATATTCGAACGTCCGCTGCGAAACTTTGTCGTAGGCCGTGAATAATGACTCGATGGTTTCGCGATAGAGAGTCCGGGACGGAGCGTCCTCCTCGAAACTGGGTGTGTAGTAACCGCTCTTCCTGAAGTCCTGGTAGCGAGTGGATCGCTCCTGGCCGTCCCAGCGCTGCTCGTCGGCAACGACGATGGCGGCGAGAATGGAAAGACGCTCAATGGCGAGCGCGATGTGGGCAAGGTCTGCAATGGAGCGGTGCCCATACTGGAAGTAGAAGGTGTTGAGAAATTTTTCCGCCTTCTGCGCCGTAATTTCCTTCAGCGATTCTTTCATCGAGAGAGACGAGCGCGAATATTTGGCCATGGCATAGGCCTGAATCTCGGGCTCAACGCCGTAAACGGCGAATACCTCGACCGATGCTTCGGGGGCCTGAGTGGAAACGGGATGCGCGGTAATGGGGTCGGTCGAAATAACTTCAGACATGGGAGTGCAGAAATCTTAATCGCCCGGTGCGCTAGGCGCAATCGACTGAACGGGGGGTAGAATCGGTGGGAGCTTCCGAATGCAACTGTAGGGTTCTCCAGTGACGACCTCTGCTGAAGGCAAACGCGATCCTATTCGGGATGGTCTGGGTCAGGACGATCCGAGTCAAGGCGATCGAAACCAGATCGAATTGATTCAAGCCACACTCCCCGAACACGTCGAACAAGCTCGCAGCCTCTTCCTCGAATATGGCAGTTCGCTCGGCTTCAGCCTCTGCTTCCAGAGTTTCGATGAGGAGTTGAAAACCCTTCCGGGCGCCTACGGCCCGCCAAGCGGCAGATTGCTGCTTGCCCGATACGCAGGCCACACCGCCGGATGCGTTGCACTGCGCAAACTCGAAGCCGGTATCTGCGAGATGAAGCGGCTTTACGTGCGCCCCGCCGATCGCGGCAGGGGTCTCGGCCGGATGCTGGTGGAACGCGTGATCGCCGAGGCGCGCGGCATCGGCTATGAGCGCATGCGCCTCGATACCATTGCATCGGCAATGAAGGATGCGATCGCACTCTATCGCCAGATCGGGTTTGAGGAAATCGCGCCGTATTCTGCTATTCCCGTCGAACACGCACTCTGGATGGAACTACGGCTGTAGAAGAGGGTCTACGGACTTCACGACCGTAGGCTTGAGGACGACAGGCGGAGATGTTTCCGTCGTTTTTGCTGCGGCTGAGACATGAACCTGGGTCGCGGCTTGGGCGGTCGGAGTCACCATCCAGGCATTGCCGACGATGACAATATCCACACGGCGGTTCATGGCGCGGCCTTCCGTGGTGAGATTGGTTGCGACCGGGTAATACTCGGCATAGCCGGCGGCGCTCAGACGAGCGGGACCGAACCCCTCTCGGACGATGAGGAGCCGCACAATTTCGGTTGCCCGTGATGTGGAGAGCTCCCAGTTCGAGGGAAATTGGGAGTTGTGAATGGGCGCGTTATCCGCATGGCCCTCGATCCGCAAGCGATAATCACGTTCCCGCAGCATGCCGGCAATGCGGTCAAAGGCGGCCTGCGAGGCTGACTTCATCTGAGCTGAGCCGCTTTCGAAGTTTCCCGTGATCATGTTGCAAATCTCGCCGAGCGCGTCCGCCGCCTGTTCCTCGGAGCTGGCTGCGTCTCCCAACATGCACGTGGCAATGTGGCGGGCGGTCTTCGCGTCGCAGCTGACCGTCAGAATCCCGCACAACGCCCCGGCCAAACCGACCATGGCGGTGAATTCTCCGCTCGGCTTGTGCTCGGACTGCACAATCGGCTTCACCTGGCAGCCCAGCATGATCTCGAAGACTTCCTCGATCGCAAGTTCGAGAATGGGGAGCCAGTTCTCCTCGTGAGACCGCTTGGCCAATCCGCCAGCGGCACTCATGGTTTCTTCCCCAACAAGGGAAGGACGTGCTCTTTCACCTGATCGGGAGTGAAAGGCTTGCGGATGTATCCACGAGCGCCAGCCGAGAGCGCCTGCACCACGTGCGATTCGCTGCCTTCGGTGGTGATCATCACGATCGGAATACCTTTGGCGGTTTCCACGGTGGCGACCTGGCGGACGAATTCCAGCCCGTCCATGATCGGCATGTTGATATCGCACAGGATGAGGTCGACTACATTGCTCTGCAACGCGGCCAGCGCTTCAGCCCCGTTGGCGGCTTCCACAACCTTTTCCAGTTCGATACCCGCCTGACGCAGCGAACGCTCGACTATTTTGCGCATCACCGAGGAGTCATCCACGATGAGCGCTCGTATCTTATCCATGGGTTCCACCACTCTGCGGATCACGCGGGCAGGCCGCGAAATCGCCTGCCGCTATTTTTGACTCACTTGATGAACATCGGCAGCTGGACTCTGTGCTTTAGGGATGCGGCGACGCGCCGTCAAACGAATCCCGCGCGACGGGTCATATGCAATCGGTAACTCACGTACCAGGAAATATTCGAGGTCGGAAACTGGGCAAGCCGGGACTTCCGGAGCCGGCGGCAAACGAATTTCGCCCGGCTCTGGTTCCTTCACTCTTTCTCCTTTTCACTCCTTCTCCTACCTGTATCCTGTGGGAATCCGTTATGCTTAACGGAAACCTATGACCCTGCTCGACGCCCATCCGTACGACCCCGCGAAGGCGCGGCGGCGAAAGATCAAGATCGCAATTACGGTGGTCATCGTAGTCGCTCTGGCCGCCCTGGCGTGGATGTACCGCAACTTGCCAGAGGAGCATAGCGTGGACAAGTTCTTCACCGCGCTTCAGCGCCAGGACTACGAAACCGCCTACGCCATTTATTTCAACGATCCCACCTGGCAAAAACATCAGCAGAAATACTCTCAGTACACATACGCGGACTTCTATCGCGACTGGGGACCGGGCGGCGAGTGGGGTCTCGTCAAGTCCCACCGGATTTATGGATCGGCCAACACGAAAGGTCTGGCCAGCGGAGGGGTCGTAGTCGAGGTCGTTGTCAATGAGCGCGCCGAGCACGCCCGCATGTTCGTACAGAAATCAGACAAGACCCTGACGGTCTATCCATACTAGCTCGTGTGGGAACGGCCGAAAACGCTAACCACCAAGGGCACGAAGTATCACGAGGGTTTATAGACATTTCCTTCGTGTACCTTCGTGTCCTTGGTGGTTGAGCGTTTTGTGTGCGCTATCGTGAAACTGACTCGCTACGCCGCTAAAGCCGCCATCTGCGCCAGAGTCTTCTGCAGCGACGCCTCATCCCCCACCGTAACGCACGTTTTCGAGCGGTCGATCTGCCGCATCAGTCCCCACAGGACTTTTCCCGGCCCGACTTCGATAAACAGGCTGGCTCCCTTATCGATCAGCAGTCGCACCGACGGCTCCCATCTCACCGCGCCGGTGACCTGGCGAATCAAGGCGTCGCGCGAAGCCTCGGCGGAAGCGACAACCGCGGCATCGACGTTGCACACCACCGGACACGACGGATTCTGAAAACTCAGCGCGCCCAAGTCTGCCGCCAGACGATCCTGCGCCGGTTGCATCAGCGAACAATGGAAGGGCGCGCTCACCGGCAGACTCACCGCCTTCTTCGCTCCGCGTTCGGTCGCTAGTTTGATAGCGCGGTCCACCGCTCCGGCATGCCCCGAGATCACGATTTGCTCGGGCGAATTAATATTGGCTGCCTGGCAAACTTCTCCCCGCGCCGCTTCATTGCAAATCTCGTTGACCTTGTCGAGCGCAACTCCAACGATCGCGGCCATCGCGCCCACGCCCACCGGCACCGCTTCCTGCATATACTTGCCGCGATTACGAACCGTCCGCACCGCATCGGCAAACGTCAACGTACCCGCAGCCACGTGCGCCGAATACTCACCCAGGCTGTGCCCGGCGAAATACTCCGCGGAAGAGTCGCGCTTCAGACCTTTTTCTTGCAGCACGCGCCACGCCGCCACCGACGCCGTCAGAATTGCGGGCTGCGTGATCTCGGTCAGTTTCAATTTTTCTTCCGGACCTTCGAAGCAAAGCTGCGACAGCTTGTAGCCGAGCGCCTCATCCGCTTCCTCAAAAGTCCGACGCGCAACCGGGTAATTCGCGGCCAACTCTTTGCCCATGCCAACGGCTTGTGACCCTTGTCCGGGAAAGAGAAAGGCGATTCGAGAAGAACCATTTGTCATATTAAGAATGAGGTCAGAGGTTAGAGGTCAGATTGAAGAGGTAAGAGCCATCGCGCAAACACCATTGGCAATCGCGGGATTTTCACCTCTGCAATCTGACCTCTAACCTCTGACCTTCCTAGGTCGTGACAGCCACGCTCAGTTCCGCCAGCTCACGCTCGATGGTTTGGTTCACTTTGCCTTCGGCGAATTCCGCCGCCACTCGCACCGCGTTCTTGATGGCATTCGTATTCGACGATCCGTGCGTGATGATGCATACGCCTTTAATGCCCAGCAGGGGCGCGCCGCCGTACTCGGTGTGATCCAACCGCTTCTTGAAATCTGAAAACGCATTGCGCGAAAGATATGCGCCCACCTGCCGCGTAATTGTCGACTTCAAGGTTTCTTTCAACACCGCGCGCACCAGCCTCGCGACGCCTTCTGAAGTCTTCAACGCAACATTGCCGACAAATCCGTCGGCCACGATCACGTCCACATCGCCGTTATATAAATCGCGCCCTTCCACATTGCCAATAAAGTTGATGGGGAGACGCTTGAGCAGTTTAAACGCGGCGCGGGTCAGGTCGTTGCCTTTGCTTTCTTCTTCTCCGATCGAAAGCAGGCCCACGCGCGGATGTTTCATGCCGAATATCGAACGGCAATAAATATCGCCCATCACGGCGAACTGCTCCAGGTTAACGGGCGTGCAATCCACGTTCGCGCCGACGTCGAGCAGAATGGCCGCCGTGTTCAGGACCGTGGGAAACGCCGCCGCCAGCGCCGGACGATCCACGCCTGGCAGCGCGCCCAGCACCACTTTGGCAGTGGCCATGGCAGCGCCCGTATTGCCCGCCGTCACGAAACCCGCGGCGCGCCCCTCGCGCACCAGTCGCAGTCCGACGCGGATCGACGAATCGCGCTTGCCGCGGATCGCCTCCACTTTGTCGTCCATGGTGATGACTTCGCTGGCGTGAACCACTTCAACCGGCAGCCGCCGCGCCCCGGGATAGTGCGCCAAGTCGGCCTTCAGCCGCGGGCCCGGGCCGACCAGAAGCACGCGGACGCCGTGATGGCGCGCTGCCTGCAACGCGCCTTCGATCTCCGGCTTCGGCGCTTTGTCCGACCCCATCGCGTCCAGAGCGATTACGCTAGGCATGGAAGGAAACTGGGACTTCTAACCGGCTTCTCAACCGATTTCTAAACCAACTCTAAACTACGACTTCTCTGCGACCTCTATGACTTCGCGGCCCTTGTAGGTTCCGCACTTCGGGCAAGCGCGGTGTGGCATCTTCTGTTCGTGGCAGTTTGGACACTCCGACAGCGAGTGCTTCGAGAGCGAGTCGTGCGCGCGCCGGGTGGCGGTGCGCTTCTGTGAATGTCTGCGTTTCGGATTCGGCATCTTTTTTAGTTCCTTTATTGATTCAACTTGTCTCGTATCTCTTTCAGCGCCGACCAACGCGGATCCTCGACTTCGTCCACGCACGAGCACTGAATTTCATTCAAGTTCTTGCCGCAGTGCGGACACAAACCTTTGCAGTCCTCACGGCAAATCGTCTTCAAGGGCAGCGCCAGCAGCACCTGCTCGCGCAACATGTCTTCCGTCAACAACCCTTCGCCCTGGTAATACCCGATCTCGGCCTCGGCGTCAGTGACCGAAAGCTCTTCGTGGCCGGAGTCGGTTCCAAGCGGCCGGTACAGAAGATCGAAACTGCGCTCCACCTGGTGCACGACCGGATCGAGACACCGCGCACAGGCCACTTCCAGGCTTGTCTCCAGCTTGCCCTTCACCCGGATGTCCTGCACTACCTTGTGCTTGCCGTGATGCTCTTCGACCAGATCCGCCCGGCCCTCGCTGCTGAGCGGCGACCGCTGCCGCACCTCGTCCCCCAGATCAATCGCACCCGGGCCGAACTCCTCCCGGAAATCGACCGGGTGAATCTCCAGATCCTCAAGTTCGATGAGCATTGAAACTGGAACCTCCGCCGCCCCCAACTTAAATTACCGCAAAGGCCCGCGGAAGTGCGCACAGAGACGAAAGTCTCTCAGGGAGCAATACATAAGAATAAAGGCCAAAAAAAGCGGTGTCAAGCGAGCGGCTAGAAATCGATGCCTAGGGATGTGCTAGACTGTCCCTATGCCAACCCTATACGTAGAAAATGTGCCCAAGGACCTCTACGAAGCGCTGCGCGCACGCGCCCGAAAGAACCGCAGCTCGATCGCCGCCGAGGTCATCGCACTGCTCGAACAATTCGTTCCCACCCCGGCAGAATTGCGACGCCGGATGCGGGCATATGAAGAGCTCAGGCGGGTGCAAGCCTCTACTCCTCCCGGCCCGGGACCTTTTCCCAGCACCGAGGAGATGATCCGCGAGGATCGGGAACGGTGAAGATCTGCGTCGTCGATGCGAGCGTTGCTGCCAAGTGGCTTCTGCCCGCCGCTGGCGAAGGTCTTCTCGACCAGGCAAATCGTTTAGTCGCATTGCATGTGAGGCGCGAGTTGCAACTGCTGGCGCCAGATTTGATCGAGGCCGAACTCGGCAACGTCCTCTGGAAAGCCGTGCGGCGCAAGCGAATCAGTCAGGCAGAAGCCGGAAATTCCTTGCGAAATTTCGCTGCCCTTGCGATCCAAGTCATCCCCACCTCCGACTTGCTGGATCAAGCGTTGCATATCGCCGTCGCCTGCGACCGGACCTTCTACGACAGTCTTTATGTGGCGCTGGCTCTCTCGACCAAGACAGAACTTATTACCGCCGACGAGCGCCTGGTGAATGCCCTCGGAAGCCGCTTCCCCGTGCGCTGGCTGGGTGTCTTCTAACCGGATACTCGCGTCCAACTTCGCACCGAAGTCATCTCCGCGATGGCTTGAACTCTGCGGTATACTGATGCCCTGGCGATGGAGTTCGCCGTTAACCGCCCGTTCGGCTGATGACTCCTACAGAACTTTTGCAGGAGGACTCCGTCGTGACCGATCACGCAAACTTTATCCCCAACTATCTCGCAAACTATTTCTGGATCGCGCTCGGCGCCGTTGTCGGAGCCAGCGCCCGCTACTTCCTCAGCACTCTCATCGCCCGCAATTTCTCCTCCGCGTTCCCCTACGGCACGCTGCTGATCAACATCACCGGCAGCCTCGTCCTCGGATTCTTTCTCGTCTTCTCGACCGAACGCGCGCTGCTCGACCCGCGCTGGCGCTTGCTGGTCGCCATCGGCTTCTGCGGCTCGTACACCACGTTCTCCAGCTACGCCTTCGAAAGCTTCGCGCTCATGGAGCAGGGACAATGGCTCCTGACCGGTATCAACATCGTGGCCAGCAACGCGCTCTGCCTTGCCGGCGTCCTGGCTGGCGCGGCACTCGCCCGGGGGTTGTAAAATGGCAGCCGGCATTGTGGCGCCGTTCAAGGTTATGGCCGTTCAAGTCACCATCTATCTCACCGAGGGCGACTCCTGGCATCATCGTCCGCTGCATCTGGAGATTCTGAAATATCTGCGCGAGGAAAATGTCTTCGGAGCCGTCGCCTTCCACGCCGTAGCAGGCTTCCTTGGACGAGGCAAAGTCCACACCGCGCACCTGGTTGAAGCTGGAGGCGAATTGCCCGTCGTCATCTCGTTCGTCGACACCGACGAGCATGTCAACCGCGCTCTGCCCAAGCTGCGCGAGATGGCCGCCCACCGGCTCATCGTGCGGGAAAATGTTGTGATCGAGCAGGGCAGCCTCGACTAAGATCAGCGAGGTCCCTCCAGTTGCACAAATGAGTAGAGTCCAAAGTACATCCCGGTTCTGACAAACGGGCAGTCGGGCACTCGCCCGAACGTTTTGGAAGCGGCACTTCTGAGAGAGGTCATATCCACCACTTTAGCGGTACTTTAATGCAGAGGCTCGAAGGGCTCCCCGCTGCCCAAGCCTCACCATCAACCTAAGGATCACTATGCCCGCTTCCAACGTTCGCAACATACGGCGCAGTTCGAGAGTCCCGGTCAACGTCCCCGTCCGCGTCACTAGCCTCGAGCCCAATGCCCAGTTCTCCGAGATCTGTGAGACGCTCGTGGTAAGTGCGCATGGTTGTGCGCTTCGCTTCCCCCTGCAACTGGACACCGGCAGCGCCCTGCGCCTGCACGGCCGAGGGGGTCGGCAGGCTACGGCATACGTAGTTTTCTGCCAGCCGGACGGACAAGGCTTCCGGCTGGGTGCGCGCCTCGACCGCCCGGAAAACTTTTGGGGACTGGAATCCTATCCCGATGACTGGCAAGTGCTGGAGATGCCCGCGCCCGCCGCTTCCGAACCTCCCAGGAAACTGTCGGCCAGCTCCGCCGTTCCGCCCAAACCGCAAACTCCCTCCCGGGCCCCGCAAGCCTTTCTAGACAAACTCGAAGAGCAACTCTCCGAAGACCGCTTGCGAGGCGTGCTGGCCACGCTCGTGCGGCCCCTGCAGGCGGAAGTCACGGAACTTCGCGAGAAGCTGGCCGCCAACGCCAAGCGCAACCGCTTCGAGGTATCGCTGGGATATATTCCTCCAGAGCTGGAAGAGAAGCTGTGGGAGCGCCTGCGGCAAGACCTGGGGACGCGCGTTCTGCAGCAGACGCGGGAGCAGTCCACCGAGATGCTCGGGTCCGCGAAGGCATCGATCGAGCAGAAAATCAGTGCGGCCCTGACCGAGTTTCGGCACCGCCTTGCCGGTGAACTGCACGCCGTCGAACAACGCGCACAGGTTTTGTCCGGGGAACTCACCACCACCGCGCAAGAGCACGTCCGCGGCGGAGTCGAGAAACTGCAACGCCATGCATTGGAGACCGGAGCCCATCTCAACGCCCAAGGCGAAAAGCTCCTGAGTTCTTTGCAGGGACAGCTTGCAGACTCACACAATGTTCACCGCCGCGAAGTCCAGCAGATCCAGGCTGATGCCACTGCGAAAGCGTTCCAACTTCAGTCGGAGGTCTCGGACCTTGACCGGCGGATCGCAGCGCTAAACGAATCCGTGCGCCGCCTTGAGTCGGACCTCGACGCGCACCTTGGAGCCGTTGCCAGCGAAATTGTCTCCGAAGCGCGGACTCAACTCGAGACGGCTGTCGCTCTGGCCCTCAAAGACCTGCAAGGGCGGGGCGCGAATGAAGGCGAAACCAGGCTCAATGAGATATGCGGCCACCTGAGAACCATCCAGAACCGCATTGAAAACTCCTTCTCTGGTTCTCTGCAGACCCAGGGGGAGGAAGCCGCGCATTCGATCGCACAACAATTCGAGGAACTCGCAAGACGATCCCTGGAAAGATGGCGCCACGCAATCGCCAACGACTTGAGTTCGGTGGCGAAGACTCTGGGGCATCGACTTCGTCAGGAACTCGAACCCGAAGCCGGTCAGAGTTAGATTTCAACGGCGAAAGACCTGCCTGGAGTGTGTGGAACCACGCGGCGCGGTCCTGCGGATCGGAATAGTCCCGATACACGCCAAACTCGTCGCACACCAATCACCCCGGCACCCCGCGCCGCCGCATCTCGAGATCCTGAAGTATCTGCGTGATGAAAATGTCTTTGGAGCCGTCGCCTTCCACGCCGAAGCCGGCTTCCTCGGACGCGGCAAAGTCCACACCGCCCATCTGGTCGAAGCCGGAGGCGAATTGCCCGTCGTGATTTCGTTCGTCGACACCGACGAGCACGTCAACCGCGTTCTGCCTAATCTGCGCGAGATGGCTGCCCACCGCCTGATTGTGCGGGAGAACGTGGTGATCGAGCAGGCCAGTCTGGATTGATGCCTCCCATGGATGCACCACAATGGTGTATACTGGTGCCATGCCAACCACAAAGCAAGTCAGGCGGAGTGTCACCCTTCCCGCCCAGATCGCTCAGCAGGTGGAGCGTCTGGCCAAGCGCCGCCGCCTCAGCGACAACCGAGTCCTGGTGGAACTCATCGAACAGGGCATCGAGGCCACCAAGCAAAAGGAGCAAATGTTTTTCGAGCTCGCAGAACGCTTCCGCTCCTCAAAAGACCCGGACGTGGTCAAGAAACTCGGCGAGGAGTTGGGCCGCTTCGTTTTCGGTGAATAATGCCGCAAATCGAGAACTGGTCGCGCCTACCGCCAGCGATTCGTGCTCACCTCGTCGACCGGATGCGCGATCGCAAGATCAGCGTCGATGATCTCAACCGGCTCCGCCTCTGGGTCGAGTCGAAGCCGGATGTTCCGGAGGGACGGTGGTACAAGGATTTCGCCTCCTTTAAACTCTGCGGGGAAGGAAAATATCCGAAAACCTTCCTCTTGGCAGGCCAAGCCGCCGAGGGACGACAGCTCTGAAGCCTCACTTCATCCCCAGTGCCCGCAGCACACGCTCATCCACCGCCGTTTTCCCATCTTTCTTCGTGACCGCGCCAAACGAACCCGAGTAGTCCCACATCGTCCATCCAATCCCGTTGTGCTCGAACGCGGTGCGCACATCGTGCAGCCACGTCGCTCGGTCTTGCGGATCGGAATAGTCCCGATAGACGCCAAACTCGTTACACACCAGCGGCACCCCTCGCCGGCGCGCCCATTCCTCCGCCTGCTTCATTTCGGATTCAATGCGGGCGGCATCCCAGTGCTCGCGCCCATAGCGGATCACCTGCAACCGGTCTACTTCATCCGGCACCAGTGCCGCCACGCGCTCCGCTGACTCCGGACTCGACGGATATTTCAAGTCGCGCAGCCAGTGCCAGTAATACGCGCCCCAGGTCGCGCCCTGATGCGTGAAGATGTGCGGCTCATAAAAATGAAAGTTGTAAATGACATTCGAATCGTGCAGCGGTTCCTGAAAAACAAGCTCATCGTCATCCGACCACCGCGCTCCCTCCGCAATGATGGTGTGACCGGGCGCGCCCTCCCGGATCGCCGCCGCCAGCTTCATTTGCACACCCAGCCACCGATATCGGTCCGTGAACTCCGGCTCATTCAGAATTTCCAGAAACACGCGGTCCGCATCCCACGTCGAATAATGCTGCGCCAGCGCCCTCCAGAAGTCAGCAAATTCCTCAACAAACTCGTCGTCCTTTGCCAGCCGCATCTTGAAGTCGCTCTCCGGATGCAGGTCGATCACAACGGCCAGCCCATGATCGAGAATCATCTTCACTGCCGCATCGAGATAGCCGAGGTACTCCGTCGGAATCTTGTTTGGTTCGCGCGCCGCAAACATTGGCTGCGGATTCACGCTCAAGCGCACGTGATCGAAGCCCATCGACTTAATCAGTGCGATGTCGTCGGCGGTCGTCCAGTTCTGAAAATGTTCCTGCGTGTAGCCGCGCTTGTCATACACCTGCGCGAACCACTCACTCGCGTTGATCCCCCGTCTCAGTCTTTCAGCCCGCCTGAACACCATCGGGGGCGCGTATACCGAACCACTTCCACCGGGGTGACCAGTCTGCGCCCACGCACCGCAGACCACGAGACCCAACAGCAATAAGAATGGAACCCGCAGTGCCACTCGACTCATCTTTACCCGACGCATCGTCGCCAATCCTTTCTGCATCGATACACTGGTAGCCACAGACTAGCCCATGATTCCCTGCCAGCGCCATCTCTTCGATATCCCCGACGACGTCGCCTATCTCAACTGCGCTTACATGTCACCGTTAATGAAGCCGGCGTTGGAAGCAGGAACGGCGGGCCTTACACGCAAAGCGCATCCGTGGGAACTCACTCCCGACCAATTCTTTACGGGCGCGGACGAGTTTCGCGCGACCGCCGCGCAGTTGCTCGACTGCTCAGCCGACTGCATCGCCATAGTTCCCTCTGCCAGCTACGGCATCGCAACCGCCGCGCGAAATTTGCCGGTCAACAAAGGCCAGAGCATTCTCGTGCTCGACGAGCAGTTCCCGTCCAACTATTATCCGTGGCAGCGGCGGGCGGAAGAAACCGGAGCGTCTCTGAAGATCGTCGCCTGGCCCGCAGATAATGACTGGACCGCGGCCGTTCTCGAATCCCTGACCTCTGACGTAGCCATCGCCGCCCTCCCGAACGTACAGTGGACGAGCGGTGGAAGACTCGACCTCGTCCGCATCGGAGCGGCTTGCCGTAAGCTCGGCGTCGCGCTCGTTCTCGATCTCACCCAGTCGCTCGGCGCGCTGCCCTTCAGCGTGGGCGGTCTGAAGAATGATTTGCAGAATGGTGTGCAGCCCGATTTCGCCGGCGCCGCCAGCTACAAATGGCTGCTCGGGCCCTATTCGGTCGGGCTGCTCTATGTCGCTCCTAAATGGCAGGGCGGATTACCGCTGGAAGAGAATTGGATTCAGCGCGCCAACGCTCGGGACTTCTCAAGCCTGATCCTGTACACAGAAGACTATGACGCAGGCGCGCGGCGTTTCGACATGGGCGAGCGCGCCAACTTCGCGTCGCTGCCCGCCGCCGTCCGCGCCATGAAGCAATTGCTGGAGTGGAAAGTCGCGGAGATCTCCGAGACGGCCGGCGCGCTCAATCGTTACCTGGCAGAAGCCGCGGCGGACCTGGGATTTTCCGCGCCCCCGGAACCATTGCGCGCGCCTCACTATCTGTCGCTGCGGAGGAAAGCGGCGATTCCGAAGGAACTCCCCGAAATGCTGGCGAGAGAAAAAGTGTTCGTCAGCGTCCGCGGAAGTTCGATTCGAGTGACGCCTAACGTCTATAACACAGTCGAGGACGGCGAGCGGCTCATCGCATGCCTGCGTCGCATCGCGACCTAAACTGTAAATTCGGCGAACCTCGGGCGAGCGGGGGTTCGCGAGATAACGTAAGGTCTAGAACGCGCGGACTACACTTTCGGCAGTTGTCCAGCGACGCCCAGCCTCGCTAGAGTAGTCCAATCCCGTCTCAACCGCACGGTTTCCGGAGGTCCATCCCGCGATGAATTTGCTGCAATGGTTCAACCAGCACGCTGTCTCGTTCACTTTGATCCTGGCCTACATTCCATTGATTGCGACCGTGGTGACCACCATTGTCAGCTTGGTCCTGGTGCGCGCCACGTTGCGATACTCGGAGGCGAGTGACCGGAGTCTGGCGCTCTCGCGCGAGCAGTTCGAGCGCGAATGGGCGCCGGAGCTGCACATTAAACTGGAGCGGATGTCCAGCCGCGAAGCAAGAATCTTTGCTACGAACCTCGCGAGAATCTCTGTCCTGATGCAGATGGTGCAAATGCGCAAGTTGTCGATGGCCGTCCCGTCCTTACGATACTTCCTCAACGAACCGCTGGTTGGCGGCACGACCTGGAGCGAGGACCTCGGGAAGCGCTTCTTCGCCTGCACCGGCGACGACTACGAAGGCCAGATCGCCGTGTCTCTAACTTTTTATGCGGCCGGCCGCATGTACCGTACTGACTGGTTCCGCTTTCAGGTCCAGGTCCACAACGGTCAACTTCTTTACCTCCATCCCGTGAACATGTCTGCCCGCCGCGTGCGGGCACTCGAGCCCCGCAATGGCACGGGAAGCGCACGCCGCGAACTCGCGAGGGATGTAGTCGAAAGGGATGTAGTCGAAGACGCCGCCAAAAGCGACGGAAAAGGGGTTACAACGGCAATCGACTCGCGGGAGCGATGAAGCGTCGGTAGATGCGAAGAAAGGCACGCCTCGTATCAGGGTATGCCTTTAGGCATACCGCTGGTGGAGCTGAAGGTTCCGGCTTTAGCCGCTGAAGTCAGACTGCGACTTTTTACTTTAGCGCCGCGACTCGCCGCTGCGCCAACGATGCGGCCTCGGTGGACGGATTTTCTTTTGCCACTTGGTCGTAAAGTTTCTTGGCCTCATCCGGCTTCTGCCGCGACTCGTAGAAGCTGGCGAGTTCGAGCTGGGCGGTGGCTTTGCTGACGACGAGTGTAGGCTTATCCATCAACTGCTTATAAAGATCGATCGCCTGCGCGTCTTTATTCTCCGCACGATAAACGGAAGCCAGTGCGAACTTGCCCAAGGCCGCCAGGTCGGCGTTCGACGAGTGGGCGGCCTCCTGCAGACTGCGCTCCGCAGCCGCGTTGTCGCCAAGCTGTGCCGAAGCCAAGCCCACAAAATAGCGCGCCATGTCAGCCGTGTGGGTGCGCGGATACTTGTCGACGATGGCCTGGAACTGCTTGCGCGCCGCCGTGGCACGCTCCTGCGCCGACGCAAAGCTATCGCTACCCGGTTGTGGCGGCACGCCCGCCGGACGCAGCGGCGTTTCCCAGGTGCGGACCGCCGTCGAAAACTCGGCGCTCGCCTTTTCGTCCTGCGAGTTGAGGTAGTACCAGCCGCCAAACGCGATCGCTGCGATGGCCACAGCCCCAATCGCAGCGGCAATGAGCGTTGACTTGTGTTCCTCGCTCCAGTGAGCGGCGTTTCCCGCCGCCTCGAATGTGACCTTGCTGAAGCGGTCTTGTTTCAGTTGATGCCGGGTTTCTGCGCGCACAGGCTTCCTTCTTGGCTCAAGGGTAGGATGACAATTGTTCAGTTTAACAGGCGGATTTCGAGAGCGTCAAAGCGAGCGCTTCGCTTCACCAGCAATTCCCTAATGAGCGAAATCGCCTGTTAACAACAAGTGACCGAAGCCCGATGCGACGATCCGTGTATCTTCTGAGAACAACTTGAGATAATTGGTTTGATGCAGACACATTACAGAGCCCGTGCCGCCACGATTTGCGTGGTCGCAGTATTGCTGACTGCGAATACAGTTTGCAGGAAGACTCCTGTAGCACCCACAGGCGAAGCCGTCGAATACGACGTGCTTTCTGCGTTCATAGATAACGAATTCGCAAGTCGAAAGGGCGTAGAGCCGATCGAGCCGATCGGTCACGGAATCGCGAGAATCGTAATTTTCAATCAGACTGAGTCCGATGAGTACGGGCAGAACGTTCGATTAGACGGGAACGGACAACCTATTCCATGGACGCAAACAGCAGGTTCACTGCAAAACAAAGTCCCAACTCTTAAACGAACCACGATAGACGCCTTTCGAGAAGTGAACAGGCAGCAAGCATCTCTTCGACGTTCTTTTCACCCTGCCTTTGATTACGAACTCGTGGATTCAACCCAACTTGATTCCATTTTCAAGAACGGCGATTGGCCTACTTATTACAAACGATTTCCCGGCTCTCCGGGCATCCTGACATTCTCGCGGGTAGGTTTCAATGCAGGCGGCACGCAGGCACTCTTCTATTTGAACAACAGATGTGGCGGACTGTGCGGGACTGGCATGTATGTGGTCATGGAGAAACGTAACGGTCGCTGGATGGTCGAGAAGGAAATCGAGATGTGGGTTTCGTGATGTCCGAAGACGGTTGGCGTAATATCGCCATAGCGCTCATTACTTTGGATCCGTCCGGTAGCTCCAGAACCCCGCCATCTTCTCGTGTAGAACATGGAACGGAGCCTCGTGAACTTCGGGAGCAGAACCCGTAACAGCGTCTTCACGCACCGCATCTTCGACGAGGTGGTGTAAAGGCGCAAGCTCGCACACCGGATCCGTCGCGCTAGCATCTCCCGTCAGCAGAAAAGCCTGGCAGCGGCATCCACCGAAATCTACCGTGCGCCGGTCGCAGGAGCGGCAGGGCTCGGGCATCCAATCTTCGCCGCGAAATTTCTGAAATGCTTCGGAACTCTGCCAGATCCAATCAAGTGTGTGTTCGCGCACGTTGTCGAAGCGCATGCCCGGAATCACACCCGCCGCATGACACGGCAGCGCGCGGCCGGCGGGATCGATCAGCATCAACTGGCGTCCCCAGCCGCCCATGCAGGCTTTGGGGAAGCGGGCGTGGTAGTCGGGGATGACGGATTCGATGCGGACCTTGCCGCGCAGACGCTCCCCGGCCGCCGCCACCACTGCCACGGCGCGGTCGAGTTGCGCGCGAGTGGGCAGCAATGCGGACCGGTTCTGTAGCGCCCAGCCGTAGTACTGCGCGTGCGCGATCTCAATGCGATCGGGATGGAGCGCTTCGAGCGCCGCAATCATGCGGTCTAGGTGCTCGATGTTCTGCCGGTGAACAACGAGGTTTACTGTGAATGCGATACGACGCTCGCCGATCTGACTTTCGCGGATCCACCCCGCCAGTTCGATCTTGTGCGCGTGTGCACGTGCTCCAGCAATCCAATTCGCCGGCTCTTCGCTCGAATCCTGAAAGCTGAGTTGGATGTGGTCAAGGCCTGCTTCCACAAGCTGGGCCAGACGCTCGCGCGAAAGCCCGATGCCGGAGGTGATCAGGTTCGTGTACAGGCGCGACTTCCGCGCACCCTCGATGAGCTCGGCCAGATCCGGACGCGCCAGCGGCTCACCTCCAGTAAGGTGCAGATGCAGAACACCCAGCGCCGCAGCCTCGTCGAAAACGCGCAGCCAGTCGGCGGTTGCGAGCTCTTCCTTGCGCGACGTCAGCTCCAGCGGATTCGAGCAATACACGCAGTGCAGCGGGCAGCGATGCGTGATCTCGGCAATCAGGGCCAGCGGATTGGAACATTTAGTCATTGAATCATTTAGTCATTAAAATCAATGATTCAATACCTCAATGATTCAATGACTCAATCTCTTAATAATCAATGATGCGCTTGGCGTGCAGTTGCTCCAGAAATACCTGGACCTCGGCGCGGATCTTGCCCTTCGGCGCCAGCATGAATTGCATTTCCAGTTTCTGCACAATTTCAGCCAGAGAGAAATGACCGTCGCAGAGTTCGAGAATGATGCGGCCCGTTCCTTCCACGCGAATCGCGCCCTCCGGGAAGAGTACGACCGGAGCTTCAGTGGTTCCGCCCCAGCGGCATCCCGCGGCAAACTTCGGAACACTCTCTTCAGTAAGCTCAGCCACGCTTCTTCTCGACCTGTTTCGCGTCAGCCTCAATCCGAAACGCGCCCGGCGGCGGCCACCCCGGCTCGACGTAAGCGAAATAGATCGCGTCGAGTTGCGCCCAAAGAATGTCACACTTGTCGCGCAATGCCTGGATCGCGCTCTCCTGCTCCGCACGCGTAGCGGCGTGATCGACCACATACTGAAGCGCGAAGGCCGCATCTTCGGGCGCCTCCGTCAGCCGCGCCTCAAAGTAGTCGAGCCCGGAAGCAAGCCACGGATAGTGCTGACGCAATTTCTCCATCCGCAAAGTAATCAGGTCGCGCGAAAAAAGTTCGGTCAGCGACGACGCGACGCACTCGAGAAATGGCCGCGTCCGCACCAGGTTGAGATACTCATTTCCAATAAACCGAGTGGCCGGCAGAACCTCGCGCGCACCCATCACCCGCTCGCGATCGAGCCCGGTCGCTTCCGCCAGCTTAATCCAGCGCAGGATTCCGCCCTCGCGATGCTCGTCTCCGTCGTGATCCACAATGCGCTTCCTCCAGACGCGGCGGAATGACGGATCGGTCGCCCGCGAAAGAATAATCGCGTCCTTCATCGGAATAATCGATTGGTAGTAATAACGATTCAGCGCCCAGGCCTGTAGTTGTCCGCGGCTGAGTTTGCCTTCGTGCATGAGCAGGTGGAAGGGATGTTTGTGGTGATAGCGCTCTTGGCCCACTTGACGCAGTGCCGCGCGCAACTCCTCAAACGTCAGCTTCGGAACGTTAGCGCCGTTGCCCGCGGCTACAGTTCGAGTTGCCAATTGTCCTCCGCCACTTCCCAACCGGCTTGGCGCACGGCCTGATGTTCGGGACTCGACTCATTCAGGATCGGATTCGTGTTGTTGAGATGAATGAACATTTTGCGCCCAACCTTAATACTTTTCAGCAGACGCAGACTTTCTTCCACCGGAATGTGTCCCATCTGGTGTGCGGTCTCGCCGCTCCCCTGAATGCGGACCAGTTCGTCATCGCTCCAGAATGTGCCGTCGAACAGAAGCAGGTCCACATGACGGATCTTTTCAAGCAGCGTATCGCTGAGACTGTCGACGGCGGGGATGTAAGCCACCCGTTTTCCCGCCGCGGATTCAAAGAACAACGCAGCCGTCGCTTCATCGCGTGCGAGATTCGCCGCCTCACTCTTAACATACTTCGGATAGCGGCCAGAAAGATAATAGACCTCACTTCGTAGGCCGGAGTCTTTCCCATCGGCCGACAGCAGCGGAAACGGCGCGCCCGATTTCATGGGCGTCCAAACCACCTGCGGTTCGATGCGGTTCAGCATACCGAACATGCTGTTCTCTTCCCGCAGAATTCGCAAGATTGAAGGAGCGGCATACACGCGCAAAGGCTGAAGTTCGCGCAGCAGGAGCAGACCCACAACGTGGTCGAGATCGGCGCTTCCCAATACCACTCCGGCAACCGGCGAATCGCGCGGAGTATTGTGTAAAGCCCGAGGATGAAGCGCAGGGGAGTTTTCGATTTGAGAGGCCAAGTCGGGAGAGGCTCCGGCTAGAAACCAAGTAGAGCCGTCGGCGCTCAGCGCGAGTTGAGCTTGGGTGCGCGCCTTGCCGGAAAATTTGTTCTCACGCGCATTTTTGCGGATGCCAACGCAGTTTCCGCAGCCGCAATTCCACTGCGGAAACCCACCCCTGCGGAAACCCACCCCCGGCCGCAGAACCGAGGATTTGAATGCGCATCTTATATCTGCAGGTTTAGAGTTGCGCGCTCACGTAGGAGTTGATTTCGCAGCACAGAACAACTTCTTCGAAAACGGGAGTGGACCAAGCCATAACTTTCACCCTTAGGTTAGAGATTTTTCCCTCGCCGGGCCCGAGGCGCGGCGCTTGGGGGATTAGAGAATCATAGCATTGCTTTGGTTGCATCCGGCCCAGAAAGTGGGCAACAGCATGGCCCGAACAGGCCATTTCGCATTCACCTCGTCGGGCACCCTCTGATCCATTGAAATCAAAGGTTTAGACGAGATCCCTACGCAGAATCTAGGATCCCCACCACCCTCCGCGCAGCACGCGGAGGGTGGTGGTTTAGCAGCTACTTGAACTTAATCACACCGAACACGCCATTGAGGTTGTTTTTGGGTCCGGCGGTGAAGAAGAGTTGGTTGGTCTGGCCGTTGGCTGCGGTGCCGCCACCGAATTCGATTCCCCAGAGCTGGTTAATTATAAAGGGCTTGCCCAACGAATTGACTATAGTGCCAACGAAGGCGCCGGTCGTCAGGTTAAAGCCATTGATGGTGCCGGTGTTGGTGTTGTTGCTGATCAGCAGAGTGTTGCTGAGCGGGCCGAAATTCGGCGGGGCGACGGCGAATCCCCAGGGCTGGTTAAGGGGCGCGCCAGAGATGAGGGTCTTCACGAAGGCGCCATTTTCTTGAAAGATGTCGATGTATCCCCCGGCACTGCCGTTGGTAGCGGCGAAAGCAACATAGACCATCCCGCCAATATCTTGAATGCCGAAGGGGGCAAAGCCAGCCGGAAGGCTCGTGTCGGTGAAAGAGGTGACGAAGCCGAAGGTGCTGTTGTAAACGTCGACCTTATTGTGGGCGAAATCCGCAGCGTAGAGAAAGTTACCGGAAGTCTTGCTGGTAATCGCCAGGCCCGTGTAAGAGGCGCCCGAGCCAGAGTTATTCACGCCGATCAGCGCGTTGTTCGGATCGAAATGCGACCAGCCGCAGATGGTGCCGTCAAGGGTGGAGAACAGGAACTGCGATGGCCAGCTCATAATTTTGAAATCCGTTGTCGAGACATCGTAGACGATGCCGGTGGGCGAGCCCTTGCCGGTGCCGGAGGCGGGCGGGACGGTGACCACCAGACTTTGCTTCACGCCAGTGCCGTCATAAAGTGTGGAGAGGCCAGAGCCCTGATCGCTGATCCAGAACGGGCTGCCGGGGCCATAGACAAGTCCCCAGGGATTGACGAGCTGCGGATCGACATGTTTTGCCGGGGCCAAATTCTTCACCAGTACGCTCTTCACATAGTGCTGTGCGAACGCGGTCGAGGAGCCGAGAGACAGCATGAGCCCAAGCACGGCGGCGAATAAGAGGGTGTGACGGAACGTTTGACGCATAGCTGAAACTCTCCTATGAAGCGAAGTTTGGAAGCGAAACTTGATGGCGGCTGGGGACGGGCGCCATGTTTACCCGCGCGGAGCTGGGAAGGCAAGAATCTCCGGACCTTTACGGCGAGAGGATGCTATCCCGGCAATAGAACAGGTTTGTCAGGAGGAAGTCAGCAATTTGTAAAATTCTCGTCACGGACCGGCAGAATCGACCGGCGGAAACACGGGCTCGGAGTGGGGATCTCCGCTGGCAGGGCAATCGCCAGCAGACGTGCTGGTACTGAGTTCCGCGCGGACAAAGCCTGCTCTGAGTGCAGTCGAAGGGAGTGTCCGCGTCACACGAAATATTATTGAGCGGCTTCCAGCAGGCCCTGCTCGGCTTTTTCCTGGCACTCGATACAATGGCGAGTCCAAGGCACGGCTTCGAGGCGCTTGGCATTGATCTCTTTGCCACAGGACACGCATTCTCCGAAGCTGCCTTCGCGGATGCGCGCGAGAGCGCCATCGACCATGTTGAGCAGCTGGCGGTCGTTATTACTCTGGCTGAAAAGAAATTCCTTGTTATAGGAACTGGCGGCGCGGTCGGCGACGTCCTGCGTGGCCTCGTCATCGACAGTACGGCCGTCCTGCTGATTGCGGACAACCATGTGACGCAGTTCCTGGCGTCGGGTTTCCAATCTTTTCCTAAAGGTCTCTAGTTTCTTCTTATCCATGATTGCTACCTACGATTGCTAACCTGCCAAACTACGATTGCCAAACTACGATTGCCAAACTACGATTGCCAAACTACGATTGCCAAACTACGATTGCCAAACTACGATTGCTGCCATTTGATGCCTGCTGCCAAGAAAAAGTCGCACCCCACAGAACTCTATCCCACGTGGAAGTCAAACAAATATCGTAAGCGCGAGAGAGATCGGGCGTCAACTGGAACGGGCGATGGCAGAGGTCGGACGTATGAGGTTTAAAATTTCTAAAAAATCACGGCTGGTTCGCGGCTTGACCGAGCGCCGGCGCGGGATACTCAGGAAGTTTCTGCTTCGCGGATTGCGTCCGCTTGACCTGGAGCTCGTCGAACAGAAGCGCCGGGCTGGCCACGCTGAACCAGACAGGCTCAGAGCGGTCCTCGACTGCGGGCGCGGTTCCGGCAGCGATGAGATCGCCGCGCAGCGAGCGGATGTCGAGATCTCCGAATACTCCGCCGCGAACGAGTTCTTCATGCGCGTCTTTCGTCCAGATGCGATAGAGGAGCCGCGGCTGGAGCCCCGGCCCCATGGTTTCCACGTAGAGTCCGTAGGGCAAATCGCGCTTCCGGCAGAGGTCGATCAACTTCGCCTTGAGCCCGGCATCAGGCTGGGGATCGGTCGATTGCAAGACAAGATTGCCGGGACGAGGCGTCGGCGCAGCGGTGGCAGCGGCGCGACCGTGACCGTTCGATGAGGGGAAGTCGCGAATGGGCTGGCGTCCGATGAGATAGGAGACGAGTTGCCCCTTTTCGATCAAAGACACGCGCTGCGCTTTGACACCTTCGTCGTCGAGGGTGTAGTTGCCGAACAGAGGCTGGCCGGAAATCGTGGAAATCGTCGGGTCGTCGAACACATTGATGAAATCGGGCAGCACCCGTGATTTGTAGCTGCTGGACCATTTCCCAGTGGTGCGGGCGTTCTCGCCGAGTTGCGGCTTTCTGCCGAGAACATTCGGCTCAACCAGTTCGGTGACGACGGTGGCGGCAGCATCGTTCGAGAACAGCACCGGGCCGCGGTATTCCTCGTCGATAACGGGCGCGTCACGCAGCAACTTTAACGTTTCGAGAATCCGGCCAGTGGTCTTCAGAAATGCTCCGCGGGTGGGGAGTTCCTTGAGATCGTTGCCCTGGTCCGCGTGCGACCGTTGCAGCAACATGCCGTCGGAAGCCTGAGTTGACCCCGCGATGGAAACGACGTAGTGCGCGTGACCAGAGCGGGCAACCGTGCCCTCGGAGTTCAGGAAGTAACGGTTCTCTGCGGTGAAACGCAGCGAGGATTCGAAGGTCTCCAGTTCTTTGTCGGCGCGATATTGGGCCGAAGCCTCTTCGAGAAGGTGAAGCCATGAACTGAAGTCGATCGAAGAAAAACGGGCGAGCGGCTCGACGGCTTCAAGAGGCGAGGCTTTGGCGAAATCGTCGACGGGCTCATCGACTTTCAACTGTCTCAGGCGAGCTTGCTTCGCCGACAGCGCTTCGGTGGCTGCCTTGTAAGCTCGGTCGGTGGCGAGCCAGATGCGGTGGCGGATCGCGAAGACGTCGTCATCGGATGGCACCAAGTCGATGCTGCCTTCTCCGGTGCCGAAGAAGCTATCCTGCTTGTAGTCGCCGACGCGGACTACGACGCGCAACAGGCGGCCGTGACTATGTTGCTGGTTGCGCAAGGCACCGAAAACGGCGCTGGCCTCGAACTGATCAATCTCGGTGACCCGGTATTCGATGTAATACGGCGCCGGCACGTTCTCCAATTTCAGACTTGCTTTAGAGCGCTCCATCTCTTCGCGAAGCGCGCGGAGGACAACGTCGCCGGAAGCGGAATCAATGGCGCGCGCGGAAGTTGAAAGGTCGCAGAGCAGGATCGCAGAAGAGACAGCTGCAAACAGCAGGCGGCGAGAAAAATTCAATATTGAACTTGATTTTGGGTGGATCGAACTCGCTTTTGGCAAGATTGAACTTGCTTTTGGGTGGCGCAGCGCTTCAGCGCTGCGATCACTCCATCGTTGTGAACGCGGCTTTAGCCGCTGAAGTGAAATCGACAAGATATGTCGAATCATTTTGCGCCTCCCTTTTCGTCCGTTGCGCCGGGCGGCGGCGGAAGAATGGGAGGACGTGCGTCGCCGTACTTTCGTTTCTGGACCTCCATGTCGGTGAACAGCATCGCAGGAGCGGCGGCGGATACAGGAACGCTGCCGGATTCAGCTCCGCAAATGCCGTTGAATACGCTGGTAGTGTCTCCGGTGGCGGCGATCTGCGACAACACCGTGAGCGGCGTGCCGACGATGTCGACACCGCGGACGAGTTCATCGGGATGCCCATCCGCATAAACGCGCCACACGATGACCGGCAACACCTGGAACGCCTGCGGAAGATCGCGCGAGGTCAATGTGAATTCAATGTGAATCCACCCTGGATATCTTCGAAGTAGAGGCCGTAGGGCTTTCCCTGCTTCTTGATTTCTTCGATGAAGCGGGAGCGCAGCTGGGCGTCGGGAATCGTTTTCGATGAAGTAACGATCAGATTGCCCTGGCGGCCGACGGGCATCAGTCCGGATTGGGCACGGCCGTGCCCGTTCGAACTGCTGAAATTTTTCACCGGCAATCGTCCCATCAGAAAATTCTTCAGGATGCCGTCTTTTACCACCTCGACGCGCGAAGCGGGACTGCCTTCATCGTCGTAGCGATAAAAGCCCGACAACTCTGTGCCGCCGAGAGTACGCAGGGTGGGATCGTCGGTGACGC
>Ga0193751_1000447_pt1 | contig 32488 bp, 25 predicted proteins | sample L1c2metaG_FD_143050 | JGI IMG/M metagenome (GOLD analysis project Ga0193751, IMG submission 143050) | Soil microbial communities from a riparian zone of the East river system, Colorado, United States - L1c2 | ecosystem: Environmental > Terrestrial > Soil > Riparian zone | place: USA: East River...
TTCAATATAAAATCCTCTTAACTTATTTGCTCGAAGGAAAAGAGAACATGGTCGATTCGCTTCTGGCCAAGTTCGAGCTTTCTCCGGACACCCCCGCAGTCCACTACGCGAACGCGGCCATCGCACTTCAGCAAGACAAGACGAAGGAAGCGAAGGACTGGATGGCACAAGCGGAAAAGAATTTCTCGCCCCAGCTGAACAAGCTTTTTGCCGAATCGCTCTACGAGGTCGGTTGGCTGCAAAAACAGGCCGGCCAAACACGCGCAGCCCTTGAGTTAACCACAGCGGCCGATCGTGCGGCCAAGACCAAGGCGTTTGCCCGATCACGGGTTGAGCAGGCGCGGCAGGCTTATCAACAACGCGACTTTGTCGCCGCCCGCAAATTTATCGACGACGCGGACGCGGCTGATCCAAATCAGGCAGCTACTTTGAATTTGCGGGGCGAAATTTTGCTGGAGCAAAAGCAATTCGATCAGGCCGAGGCCGAATTCAAAAAGGCTTTGAAAGCGGATTCAAAATTCCGCCAGGCACAATTCAATCTGGCTTTGGTGCCATTGAAGAAAAAAGATTATGCCGCCGCGCGCGATCGGTTTGAAGCGCTCCTGAGCAAGACACTGGGCGGAGACAAGACCGAAGCCGCGCAACTGATCACGTTCAACATCTACATGACGTGGTTGCTAGAAGGCAAAGACAGTCGTGCTCAGAAGTTGATGGAGCAGTTCCAGTTTACCGGCGACACGCCGGCTCTCTATTATGCCCAGGCCGCGTGGGAGTTTAAACATAACAATCCGACCAAGGCGACCGATTGGATCACTTCCGCGAAGAAAATTTATTCGCCCGCGCTGAACGTTGTTTTCGCGGATTCATTTTACGATCTCGGCTGGATACAAAGCCCGGCGCTCGCGACCTCGCCCGCGCCAGCCGTTGAAGCCGCCACTGCTTTGGCTGAAGCACAAACCGAATCAAGTCCGGCAATAGAACCAAGCCCAATTCCTGGAGCAGCTGTTGCGAAGGGTAAGGCAGCCGAAGCTAAGACCGAGACCGCTGCGCCCGCGATTGCCGGAATGGAGGCGACTGCCCCCAAACCGGAAGAGCCCACGGCCAGCACCGCTGTCACCCAGTCTTCCGGCGCCGCGCCGGGATCATTTGCCGCTGGCAGTCCAGCCAGGCCTGAAGAGATTCCGACGTCGCCCGCGCCGAATTTCTCGCCGGTCGTAGAAACGCCAGTCGCGGCGGCCCGCGCGCCAGCCGTTCCCGCTGCGCGCGAAGAGCCGGCAGTTGCACAATCGCGGCCCGCCAAGGCGCCTGCTCAGCAAGCGCCCGCTCCGATTGCGGCCGCAAAACCGCCAGTCGTGGCTGCGGCATCGGCCACGCCAGCAACCGCGCTTGCTCCTGCGCATGTCGGCGAAGTTTCTCGCGGAAAATTTGAAGCCGGCAATTTCATTGCGGCAATTTTCGTTTTGGCTGGAATTGGCCTCATCGTGTTCGTCGTATACGAAATTCGTGGCCGCCGAATTCATTTCCCAAGTTTCCGCCGGACCGCGCCGGCAACCGGTCCGCAGTTGGAAGGTATGGAATATGCAGCTGCGGCTCCCAGAGAAATGAAAGTTATGCCGCGATTGAGTGGCGGCCCGCGCCAGGTCTCTCTTAAATTGAAAGCAACCGAACCGGCACTGCGCCGCGCAGTAGTGCCGCTCAGCAGGCCAGACCGTGCTTTTGGCGGTGGGACGGCTTTGGAACCGGCAGTCGAGGAAAATGGTGAGCGCCAGTTCGAGCTTGAACCGAAAGTCGAAACATTCGAAGCGGTTGGACCGATTGTTGAACAGGGTGCGATGCCGATGGAAGGGGTTGGCGAACCGGTCGCGCAATCGGAATGGATCGCACCCGAGGCTGAGGCCGAACCGGTCGCGCAATCCGAGTGGGTCGCGGCTGAACCTGAGGCCGAAATGGTCGCGGAACCCGAGTGGATCGCGTCTGAGCCTGAGGCCGAAATGATTGCGCAACCCGAATGGATCGCATCTGAGCCTGAGTTGCCACCGATCGAAATTCCGCGACCAGTGGTTGCGCAATCCGAATGGATGGCGCCCGAGCCTGAGTCGCTACCGGTCGAAATTCCGCAATCAGTAGCTCCCCAGCCTGAAGAAATCACGGTCCCCGAAATTGAGCCGGTTTTTGCCCAAGCTGCAACGATTGCCGAACCGGAAATCGAGCCTGTTGGTCAGGGTCAACCGATTCCTCAGTTGACGCCTGTGGAGGAACCGTCCATCGTTGAGGGCACTGAACCTGAACCGGCCGGATTTGACGCGATTCGTCAACCTAGCGAACCGTCTGTTGAGCCTGTTTTCGAATCACGAATTTACGAACCAAACACACCAGTAAACATGCCTGAACCGATCCAAATCCCAACTGCTCCAGCAGGGCGAGGCGGGATGCCTCAGCCAGCCGGGGCGATGCAAACTTCCGTCCAACTCACCTTCGCTTTCGAGATTGCGTCGATGCAACTGACTCCAACCTTCAAGATGGGGGCCTTGCAGTTAAGGCCGTCCTCGAAAGTCGTGACGATGCGCCTGTCTGGGTCGGCCCCGCAACCAGCCATGAATCTGCAGGTGACTTTTGAAATCGCACGGATCCAGCCCGCCGGCGGAACGCTCGGAAGCGTGCGCCTCACGCCATCGCAACAGCAGCGTCCAACGGTGGTTGGATCGCCTTCGTTTACGGTAGGAGGTTTGCATTTAGTTTCGGATTTCGCGGCTGCACCACTTCAGCTAACGCCGTCACAGCAGGGACAAGCCACAGTCCACGTCGTTGTTCCGTTCCAAATCGCGACGGTCGAATTCTCACCGTCTTTTGAGATTTCATCGATTGTGCTCAATTCGAATGCCAAGCAAGTATCCGTGCAGCTCCCGAGCGCCGGTGGCGCTGCCGTCGAAGGCGCACCGATTTTCGAAATCTCGAATTTGCAGCTCACTGGCAGTGGCGAAATCGGAATGATGCAGCTGAACCTGACCGGTCACGGTCCCAAGCGCGCGGCCTAATCCGGCGGGCAAGATCGAAATCTTTCGAGCGTTTCGACGAATCGATCCGCCTTGTCGCGAATTACCGGCGTTTAACGAAGTTGCTGCGGTTTAGCGACCGTAGTGGCTTCGGTAGAAATTCGCCGTTTCGCCGGATCAATTTCCGGTCGAAATAAATCTCGCCTCCGCCGTAGCTCTGTCGCTGGATATTGACCATGTCCCAGTGCACCTGGCTTCGGTTGCTATTGTCTGCTTCCTCGTAAGCCTGACCGGGAGTGAAGTGAAACGAGCCGGCAATTTTTTCGTCGAAAAGAATATCTCGCATCGGCTCTAGGACGTACGGATTGAATCCGAGCGAAAACTCGCCGATATAGCGACCTCCGGCGTCGGAATCGAGGATCTTGTTGAGTTTCTCGGTCTGGTTGCTTGTCGCCTGAACAATTTTGCCCTCGCGGAAATCGAGGCGAATCCCATCAAAGCCGATGCTTTGGTAAATTGTTGGCGCGTTAAATGTGATATGGCCTTCCACCGAAGTTTTCACTGGCGCTGTGAACACTTCACCATCCGGAATATTCCGGTCCCCGCCGCAAATGACTGCCGGAATTCCTTTGATGCTAAATCGCAGATCCGTTCCCGGGCCTTTGATTTCGACGCGGTCGGTTTTTTCCATTAACGCTTTCAACGCTCTCATTCCTGGCTGGAGTTTGCGGTAATCGAGCGTGCAAACTTCGAAGTAAAAATCTTCAAAAGCTTGCGTGCTCATTCCCGCCAACTGGGCCATCGACGGAGTAGGCCACCTCAGCACGACCCATTTGGTTTTCTTCACGCGTTGATCTTGAACCGGGCGCATTTTCTTCGCGACCAGCTGCATTTTCGCCACCGGCACGTCGGATAATTCGGTAATGTTATTGCTTCCCCGTAACGCGATATAGGCGTGCATTTTCTTCATCCGTGCCAGCTCATGCCGCGCGGCCAGCGTTAGTTGTCGGTCCGATGCCTCCAACGCGAGCTCGCGTCCGATGCGGGCGCGCTGAACCCGCACGAATGGAATTGCGCCTGCTTTTCGAACTGCGCGAATGAGCGCAATCGTCATTTCGTCGGGGACGTCGAAAGCCTCAATCAAGACGTTCTCGTTCCGTTTGAGCCTGGTCGAATATTCCACCAGGAGTTTGGCCAGCTTGTCGAAACGCGCGTCGTGCATAGGCCGCTACGATTCCATCGAGTTCGCGGGATGCAACCGTCTGGCCGGCGATCTGATTAAAGCTTCCGGCGGAAGCGCGCGCCGAAAGCGCCGTCGAAATTATCCTGAAAAGGAATAGAACGCCTTTCTTCCTCGAGCTGTAAGATCGACATCGTTCGGAGCAGCGATTGAACAACGTCCTCATTTTCCTCTCGTTCAAGGCTGCACGAGCTGTAAACGAGAATTCCTCCAGGCTTCAGGAACGGGATTACAGCACGCGTAATCTCAATTTGCCGCGTGTGCATCCGATTGAAGTCCGCCGGTTTCAAACGCCACCGGACATCGACGCGGCGTCGCATCACGCCAGTATTGGTGCAGGGAGCATCAATCAAAATTCGATCGAATAGCGCTGCCGAAAGAATCCCCGGTGGAACGGCAGATTTCATCCAATCATGGCAAACGATTTTGGCAATTCGAACACCAAGCCGCGCGAGATTTTCGTCGAGTAGATTTAAGCGGGCAGGTTCGCGATCGCACGCGATGAGCAAGCCTTGGTTTGCCATTAATTCCGCCAGATATCCCGTTTTACCGCCGGGAGCGGCGCAGGCGTCCAGAATCCTTTCGCCTGGCTTCGGTTGCAATAACTCGCACGCGATCGATGTGCTCGGGTCCTGAACATAACAATCGCCCTGGTCGAGCGCGTCCGCGGGTGCCGGTAGTTCGACAAAGTTCGAGACATTTGGCAGCGTCCGGGCGCTGCGATAGCGCTCGAGGAAACTATGCCGATCAATTTTTAGGCGGTTAATTCTCGCGTAAATTGACGGTGACTGATTGTTCCAAGTGCACAAGGCTTCGGCCGCACCGGCTCCAAATTGTTTCGTCCAACGCTCAATTAGAAACTGTGGGTGCGAGGTTCGAACATCAAGCGGCTGAGAATTTGCTCTTCTTTGCAAACCCCGGCGGTCGCGCGCAGCGGAGCGCAGTATCGCATTGATGATCGCATGCTGGCGTTTTAGAGACAGGTCGACCGTTTCGTAAACCGCCGCATGTTCGGGCGTTTTACCGATAAACAGTTGATAGAGACCGATGCGCAGAATGTCGCGAAGATCGACATCCACGCGTCCGCGTCGAAGCTCGCGGGTCCAAAAGTCCAGGAGCGTGCGATTGCGCAACACGCCGTAAAAGAGTTCGACGGCGAATGCTCGATCGGCGGAGTGGAGCTCCGCCTTGGAGAGCGCGCTGGAAATGACCGCGTCGGCGAACTCCTTCCCTCTACGCCAGTTTCTCAGCGCGGCGAGAGCGACTCGGCGAGCAGAGGTCCGCGCCACAACGAAGTCTAGCGCGGAATGATGCTCGCGCGGCCAATGGAATGATAATGGAAACCGAGCTCGCCCATCGTCTCGGGATTCAACAGGTTTCTCCCATCGAATACGATCGGCGTGGTCATCCGCTTTTTGAGCGCGGCAAGGTCGACATTGGCAAACTCATTCCATTCAGTGGCGATGACGAGGGCTTCGGCGCCGTCGACGGCTTCTAATGCGGAAGCCGCGAATTTTGCATCCGCGATTGCCTTGAGTTCGCGCGCTTTCTCCATCCCTTTTGGATCGTAAACGGTCACGAGGGCGCCTTCGCGCAGCATAGTGTCGACCAATTCGATCGCGACCGACGACCGAACGTCATCAGTGTCCGGCTTAAACGTCAAACCCCAGACCGCGATTTTCTTTTCTCGCAATACCCATAGCGTATCGCGGATGAGCTTGAGAAAACGCTCTTTTTGCCCGGCGTTAATTCGCTGTACTTCTTTCAGAAGAGTAAACGGAACACCGAGTTGCTCGCTAATGTGAATGAACGCGGCGACGTCTTTTGGAAAACAGGAACCGCCGTATCCGATACCGGCGTTGAGAAATTGGCGGCCTATGCGTCGGTCCATTCCAATTCCGTCCGCGACTTTCTCTACGTCCGCTCCGCTCGCGCCGCAGATCGCGGATATGGCGTTGATGTAGGAAATTTTCAGGGCGAGGAACGAATTCGCAGCGTGCTTGATTAGCTCGGCACTGCTGATTCCGGTGACCAGCACCGGCGCCATGAACGGTTCGTAAACCTTTTTCATCAGATCGACGGCTTGCTGACTCTGGGCGCCAATGACAACCCGATCCGGATGCATTAAGTCGTGAATGGCGCAGCCCTCGCGCAGGAACTCCGGGTTGCTGACCACGTCAAACTTCGCGCCGTGCCGATTGTAGCGCTTGATTGTTTCCGCGACGCGTTCGCCGGTTTTCACCGGCACCGTGCTCTTATCGACGATGACGCGATAATCGGTGAGGACATCGGCGATCTCGCGGGAAACTTTTTCGATAAAGCTAAGATCAACATCTCCATTTGGCTGCGGCGGCGTTGGCACGGCGATGAAGATGATGTGCGATTTGTCTACGCCTTCGCGAATGCTGCTACTGAAATGCAAACGGTGCGCGGAAACGTTGCGATGGACAATTTCCTCCAAGCCGGGCTCATAGATTGGGATGCGCCCAGCCTGGAGGGTTTTAATTTTTTCCTCATCGTTGTCAACGCAAATGACATTGTGACCGACGTCGGCAAAACATGCCCCCGTGACAAGTCCAACGTAGCCCGAACCGACAATCGCAATATCCATGATGAATTAGTGCCGCTGGCTAGCCGCCGCGCCAAGATCGCGACTCACCTTTACGATTCCGGTCCCTGATTGCAACCGGATCATTGTCCTTGACTGCCCGGATCAAAATTTAAATCGAAACCAAACTTGGGAAATGCTTTCAGGCTAAACGTGAGCAGAATGCCGTACTCCTTCTTGTTGCCGGTGTTGTCTCGTACCACCGCGCCAAAGGAGGCGACCCAGTTCGTCAAATCACGATAGATAGCGTAGCGCTGTTCCTGGAAGAGGCCGATTGTGCCTTCGTATTGCTCCTGAAATCCGAAACCCCAGTTGTCGTTCAGCCGGTAATACCCGCTAGCCACGAAAAGACTACTGTGTCGGAAGAATGGGTTGTCGTTGAGATAACGATGACCGAAGCCGAGCTGTAAATTCGAGACCGGTTGCACGGCGACACTAGTGTTGACCTCGGTAAAACCCGCGTTAAGCGCGGGAATCTGTGAGTCAATTGTAAGCGAGGCCCACGGAAGCGGGGTGAATCGCAATTTGTTGAACAGGTTCGAGAACGAGCGCCGATCGTATGGATTGTCAAAATTTACGTCTGCAAAAGTATCCAGTTCAAGCCAAGTAACTGTCTCATCGTCGCGCCTCGTCTCCAAACGGTTGCGAAGGCCGAGCCGCCACACTGTCCAACTCGCGATCGAATCAATTGAAGTGAAGTTGGGAAAATCGATCGGACGCAACTGCGTCGACGGCTCAAATCGATCGAATTGCAAAATTGCCGCTGGGTTGATGCCATTCTCACGGACGTAGGAAAAATCTGTGTACGGCTGCACCACGTGAAGCAATCCATCCAAGCCGAACGTTCGGCTTTCTACCCCTTCCCACGTTCGAGATAATTTAAAAGAAGCCTCAACCCCAGTATCGAACACGGTCCGAACGCCGCTGCCGGCATCGACAATGGGATTTGTTGGAGTGGGATCGGAAGGGATGAAATTGGGGACCAGTGGATCAGTGTTGGACGGGAAAAGGGTGTTGCCGAGGTCGCGAGTCTTATCGTAATAGGTCGCTCGAAAGCCCGCGCGGGGAACGATCGACAGCCAGCCAAAATAGGTGTTCGGGTAGAGCAACTGGTGAAAGGTATCGAGTCGGGTGGTGCCGTAGTCCTCGAAGCCGGATCCCTCCGCGAAATTCCGGTGTAGGTCGGCAAACCCGGTTTCGCCTTGGTAAAAAATGGGACTGCCAAAGAGCGCGTGCCGTTTAATGTCGAGCACCACTTCCGGCAAACGCTCAGTTTGTTCGAAGAAATCGTTTGCTTGAAAACGGGCAATCGCGGTCAGCGTATAAAAAGGGTCGGTCTTGGCCAGCGCGACAACATTGTCTGGAACGGGATCGATCCGGAACTCGCTTTGGTAGAAGTCCTGCATCACAAACGGGTCGCTCAACTTTGTGACATCGACGATTCCGGAGATGTCTTTGGTAAACTCGGTTCGATCTTCCAAGCTGAGACGATATCGGTCAGTTGGAACGTCGTTCCGCTTGAGCGCGGTCGGGTTAATATCCGGGTTTTGATCATTAAGATAATAAGTCTTCAATTTGACGTTACTGGACTTGTCCTTCCCGTAATCGGTATCCGATTCGAAACCGACTGCGATGCCGCGGCGGCCGCGATAGTCGAGCCTGACCCGACCTTTGATATCATCCGTGATCGGGAACGTGATTTGAGTCAGGAGCGACGGGCCCCAGGAACTGAGGTCGGCCGGCGCAATGGTAAAACTGAAAGCGTCGTTGAGCGATTGATACATGTACGGCCACCAAAAGACCGGAACTTTTCCGATGTAGAAGGTGACGTTTTGAAAAACAACGTGGTCGTTTTCATAAACTCGCACCGTTCGCGCGCGCAGATGAAAATCAGGGCGAGGAGAATCGTCCGTCGTGAATGTACTATCTTCGACGCGATACACGTTCGCCGAGGTTTCGGTCACGTTTTGGCCGCTGAGGAAGTAAGGATGAAAATCAGTGCGCGTATTGCTCGTGCGGATTTGTTTAGTCTCGATGTTATAAACGCCGCGCTCGGCGACATAAATGCTGACATCGCGGTAAATCCGGACGTGGCCTTCTACTGAGATTTCGTGGGTGCGTGAGTTGTACTGGGCGACGTCCCCGTAAATGTCGGTATCACCGACGTGAATCGCTACGTTATCTCGCGCCGTCGCGATGCTGTTTTCGTAAGTGGTTTCGCCGGTCGAAGTGATCTCCACCGGCTCATGGTCGGAGACGTTGGCCGCCGCGCCCGCCATGCGGGCCGCCAAAAACATAAAAAAAACCCCGCAGACCAGCATTCGCATGGCGGACGCCGAAGGTACTGTAGGCGGCGTCAGTTGCAAAGGTAAAAGCAGGTCGGAGGCCATTTGCTTTAGATCGATAATCCCGAAAGAATTGGGGCTTGCGATCAAATTCGGAGTCGCAGTCCGGCGATCTGTTGATTCAGTCCACAGCTAAGAACAATCGCTTTCTCGTGCAATGTCTCGCCTGACTCTGGGAAACTGAGGCCTTGCGGCGCGTTCGAACCTAACATTGGCGGGAGTCGCTTCGTTCGGAGGGACTGTGCGGCGACAATTACCTGCCAGATCGCGCTCGCGCCGACACTTTCGCCGAGAGCCGCTTTGGGGCTATAAACTAACGCACCGGGCAATTCACGTTCGATCGCTTCTCGTTCAGCAAGATCGACAAATGTGCCGTTTGCGCTCGCGACGATGCACGCATTTTCGTCTGCGAGACTGTGCAAAACTCGGCCCGCGATTTTTTTGGCCTCGCTCCGCTGAGAAAAATTTCCGCCCAGATCAATCGCATCAATTTGCTCCCTACCTTGACGAGCGAGTAAAACGGCACCGGCTCCCTCACTCAAAATCATGCCGCGAGGCGGATCGCGGAACAATTCGATCGGCGGCTCGTTTTTGAGAAGTCGCCATTTGTGATAGGCATCGCAAAGCAACCAGTCCGCTTCTTCCGCGCCCACCACGAGGCAAAAATCGAACGCTTCATTTTCGATTAAATCGCTCGCCATCTTGACTGCCAGCACTCCGACCGCGCCATCTCCGACAAGGGTGTAGCTGGTGCCGGTGATTCCAAAAATCGCGGTAAGATGACTGGCGGGCGCGTTGAAAACTGTTTCCGGAAAAAGCAATGGACTGGCCGATTGAGCGCCCGTCTCCACGATGTTGTGGTAAAACCGCTTGGTGTAAATGACGCCGCCGTTGGAGACGGCAAACACGAGCGCCATCCGCTTAGCATCGATCTCTCCGATGGTCGACCTTGCCTGCCCCAGCGCATCGATTCCTGCGGCCGCGGCAAAACGCGAGATCGCACTGGCGCGACGGAGGCGAGGATGCGGCGGCAAATCTGTTAGCGCTTCGGCCGGGACGCGAAAAGCGGAGTATCTCTTTTCAGAAACGGGATCAGAGGTCGGCTGGGCGAGAGCTTCCTCACCAAGAAGCAAACGGTTCCAGACTGCGTCGACGCCTCGACCAAGCGGCGTGACCCAACCCATGCCTGCGATCCGCAGGCTCATGCGGCGAGTTTCTGGATCAAAATGGAAGCGTTCGTGCCCCCGAATCCAAACGAATTCGAAAGGACGATGTCGATCTTCGCTTGGCGCGATTTGTTTGCCACGATGTTGAGATCCAGATCTTGGTCCGGCCTGCGAAAATTAATGTTGGGCGGCAGAAGTTGCGCTTGCAAGGCAAGTAAACAGACAACGGCTTCGATCGCACCGGCCGCGCCCAAAGAATGACCAATCATGCTTTTGGATGAACTGACCGGAATCCGTCCGAATAATTCCGCAATCGCTTTGCCTTCGGCCGCATCATTGAAGGGCGTGGCCGTGCCGTGGGCATTAATATAGTTCACCTCCTCTGCGGAACGACCAGCACTATGCAACGCTTGTTCCATTGCCCGTCGCGGACCGCTTCCGGAAGGTTCGGGCTGAGTCAGGTGATGATTGTCGGTAGAAATTCCGTAGCCGATAATTTCCCCCAAAATTCGAGCGTCACGCGCTCGCGCGTCTTCCAAATTCTCAAGTGCGAGGACCGCAGCCCCTTCACCAAGAACCATTCCGGACCGATCGCGATCGAATGGCCGGCATTTTTCCGGCGTGGACGCCTGCAAAGAATCAAAGCCCACAAAGACCAGTTCGGAAAGGGCGTCGTATCCACCGGTCAACACCCTTTGATATTTTCCTGAACTCACGCATTCGAAGGCGTGCCCGATTGCATTTGTTCCGGAAGCGCAGGCATTGGCGATAATCTGGCATGGCGCCGAAATTTCGAATGCGTCTTGCGCATCGATCACGGGTTTTTGCGGCGGATAATTTGCAATCCAGCCTGGCGAATGTCGCAAGCCCCGATCCCGATGTAAGGCGCGATAATAATCCTCCCCAAACGACATGCCGCCGCTGGTAGTGCCGACGACGGTCAGTTCAGGCTTAAATTCAGGATCTTGTCCGAACAATTGCTCGAAAACGGCCATCATCATGTGGCTAGCGCGATGCAATCGGTCGATTTTCCGTCCATGTCGCCGCCCGCTGACCAGGCGCTCGTCGGAGACCTGGCCAGCCGTCTTGCATCGGCATTTCTCGACATCGAAGCGGGTGACGGGCGAAACGCAATCCCTGCTCGCCCTGAGTGATGCCAGGGTCTCATCCAGGCCGAGGCCGAGAGGACTAATCACCCCGGCAGCGACCACCGCCACCCGGGATCGCGCTGTTTTTCCGCCTAATTCGTTAAATGTCGCCATTTCTCTGCCACTTGGCCCGCGATTTTGGTTGCTTTCCAAACCGAAGCACCTTACACAGTGTGCCCGAAAGGAGAAAACAGCAGCTCGGAAATCCGCCGATTGTCATCTGAAATTCAGTCGGCGGCGATTTAAAATTGATAAGCGGGAACAGTGTCCTGGCGGCGTTTTCCAGATTAGACTCAATGGCAACTAAATTATACGTGGGAAATCTCCCATTTAACACCACCGAAAACGAACTACAGGAACTCTTTTCGCAAGCAGGCGCGGTGCAGGAAGTCATGCTCATGCAGGACAAATTTACCGGCAAATCCCGCGGCTTCGCTTTTGTGACCATGGGCTCCGACCAAGACGCGCAAAAGGCAATCGCGGAAATAAACGGGAAGACGCTCGAAGGCCGAGCGCTGACCGTTAATGAAGCGCGCCCGCGCGAGCCGCGGCCCCCAGGTGGCGGCGGAGGCGGCTATGGTGGCGGTGGTGGCGATCGACGCCGCGGGCGTTAATCGGCTCGATTAGTTAATTATTTTCTTAAAAGCGGTCGCCGCGGCGACCGCTTTTTTGTTTCATCACGGCTGCGCCCGCCCCGAGGAGCGAACTACAATAAAACAACAACGCTTTAAAGAAGGAGTTCCGATTATGCCCGACGATACAAACGCCCAAGAAAACATCGAGATTCCGCCCATACCCAAGGAAACCGCCGGAGCCGTCACGGGAGCAGTAATTGGCAGCATGATTGGCCCTGTCGGCACCGTTGTCGGAGGCATTGCCGGTGCGATAGCAGGCAAAGCCGCCAGCGAGGGGCGGCTCCGTCCCGCCGCGAAAAAGGCGGTCGCGCGCACTGTTAAACCCGCACCGGCCCGACGGCGACCGAAGAAAACTACGCGGGGGAAAGCTGCGAAAAGAAAACCTGCGAAATCGCGCAAGCGATCGACCTCTAAACGGGGAAAAGCCAAACCGCGCCGAAGATCGACATCGCGTGCCAAAAAAAGGCGACGTCGCTGAGTTGCCAATCGGGAAAGTGGGCAGGGCTGGATTCGAACCAGCGAAGGCGTAAAGCCAGCAGATTTACAGTCTGCCCCGTTTGGCCACTTCGGTACCTACCCTCGCGCGTTTTGATATAACTCACGCTCTGCCGCTGGCAAGTGTCGCGGACGCGGGCCTATTCAAAAAATTCGGCCGCGCACTTTACCACGTATTGCTGCGCCTCGCGCGAGATTTCGGGATAGATCGGCAGCGCCAGGCTCTCGCGGGCAGCCCGTTCCGCCTCCGGAAAATCGCCCGGTTTATAATCAAGATATTCAAAACACGGTTGCTCGTGCAGTGCGAGCGGATAGTAAATTGCCGTTTCAATCTCGCGCCCGGTAAGATGCTCCCGCAACTCATCCCGCCGCAGCGAACGGATCACGTATTGATGATAAATGTGATGATTGGCGAGCTTGCTCTCCGCATAAGGCTGAACCGGCAATTTGATCTTTTCGTCTAGTCCAACGCGACGAAACTCATTCGTATAAAACTTCGCCGCATCCCGGCGCGCAGCCGACCAACGGTCGAGATGCGGCAGTTTCACGTTCAGTATTGCCGCTTGCAGTTCGTCGAGCCGGAAATTGCCGCCGATAAACCGATGTCGATAACGCGCTTCCATCCCGTGTTGACGGCAAATCCGCAACCGGTCGGCGAATTGCTCATTTCGGCATACGACGAGTCCGGCGTCTCCGGCGGCGCCCAGATTTTTCGACGGATAGAAACTGAAGCAGCCGGCGTCGCCCATTGTGCCAGCATCCGCTGATCCGCCATCGAGCGGGTAATCGGCACCGATGGCCTGGGCGGCATCTTCGATCAAAAGCAGATCATGCTCGCGCGCGACCGCGAGCATTTCATTCATCTCGCAGCACAAACCGAAAAGGTGAACCGGAACCAGAGCGCAGATCGTTTGGCGATTTTCATTGACCAATTTTCCCTCGACCCGGTGGCAATACTTGTCGATGTAGCGTTTCAACGCGCTCGCCGAAATGTTGTAGGTCTCTGGATCGATATCGATGAAGACCGGGGTGGCGCCGACGCGCGAGATGCAACCGCCGGTCGCAAAAAAAGAGTACGCTGTCGTAATAACCGCGTCTCCCAATCCGATCTCGAGCGCCATCAAAACCGCCAGGAGCGCGTCGGTCCCGGATGAAACCCCAACGGCATGCGGCACGTGGCAGTATTCCGCGATCGCTTTTTCGAATTCCGCCAACTTTGGCCCGAGGATGAATCGCTGGCTGGCCAATACCTCATCGGTCGCTGCGCGAATCTCGTCCGACAGCGCGCGATATTGTCCGCTCAGGTCCAGTAACGGGACGCGCATGACCGATTAGCTTGGCAGTTCTCCCAGGCCGATCAATCCGAAGTTTGACGCTGGTGGCTCAGATTGACCTAAAACACCGGCTCAGTTAGGCTTGCCGCCATGGCACTGTTGCGTGGGATATTTTGGATCGCTCTGTTTATCTTCTTCACGTTTTGCTTTGTCGTTCTATTCGAATACGGCACGCACGACTTTACCAACGGGTTCCAAAAAGAATTCAGTCGGGTGAAGACATTTGTTTTGAAGCAGGTCGGTAAAGCCGAGAACCCAAAAAAATAGCCCGCTCGTTTACTCGACGAATTCTATTTCGCCTGAAGTGCCGATGTAACCGGCAGATCGCGCATCACCGAGAAATCGGCGGATAGCCGCGCGGCCCTTCTCGCCGTAGTCCCGGGTGAATTCATTCACGTACATGCCAATAAATTTATCCGCCAGCTGTTCATTCATGTCGCGGGCGTAATGCAAGGCGTGTTGCACCGCTTCGTCGCGATGAGCCAAACCGAAATCGATGCTTTCGCGCATGACTTCGAGAAGGTCATGTCGAATATGGGCAGGGATATCCTTGCGAATAACGTTTCCACCAAGCGGCAACGGCAGTTCGGTTTCTTGCTTCCACCATTCTCCAAGGTCGACAACTTTAGTGAAACCGGACTTCGCATAGGTCAACTGGCCTTCGTGAATAATTAAGCCCGCATCGGCGCCACCGGCGTTCACTGCATCGAAAATTTGATCAAACGGCACCACGACGTGTTTGAAATCGCCGAGATAAAGTTGCAGCGCCAAATACGCGCTAGTCATGCGACCTGGCACAGCAATTACGCAGCCGCGCAATTGCTCCCCAGGATCAACATCAGCATTGGGCGTTGGGCGTTTTCTGATCACGATTGGTCCATAGCCGTCGCCCATGCTCGCGCCGCACGGCAGGAGCGCGTATTTGTCCGCGACGTAGGCGTAGGCATGAATGGAAACGGCCGAGATATGCAGCTCACCGCGAGTTGCGCGTTCGTTCAGGGTCTGGATATCCTCCAGGCGATGCTCGAAACGGTACCCGCGCAGATCGATCTTATTTTTGGCGATCGCATAAAACATAAAGGCGTCGTCCGGATCCGGGGAATGTCCGAGGGTAAAGACTTCGGGCGCGCGCCACATCGCCGCATGCTATCTGTCGGTGGAAACCCGCGCAACACTCGCGCGTTTCTCATTGCCATTTGCGTTATCTGAGCGCTTCCGATAGCCTCACCCACATGGCGAAGATGGCGAAGACCGGTCTCGGCAAGGGTCTGAGTGCGCTCATCGGGACTCGCCCCGAGCCGGTTCGGCCAGATGTCGATCTTGGCGAGTCGGTTCACCAAGTGCGGCTGGCCACAATCGTCCCCAGCCCGTTGCAACCGCGGAAAAATTTCGCACCTGAAGCGTTGCAGGAACTGGTCGATTCAATTCGACAACACGGAATCATTCAGCCGCTTATTGTCCGCCGCATCGACGGACGCCACGAACTGATCGCGGGCGAGCGACGCTGGCGCGCAGCGCAGGAAGTGGGACTTGCCGAAGTTCCAGTGATCGTGCGGACGGCGAGCGATTTGGAAGTGCTTGAGCTTTCTTTGATCGAGAACCTTCAGCGGACCGACCTGAATCCAATCGAAGAGGCGCAAGGGTACTCGCGATTGGCGGAAGAATTTGGAATGCGACAGGAGGACATCGCGCTTAAGGTCGGGCGCAGCCGCGCCGCGGTCGCAAATGCGATTCGCTTGCTCGACCTGCACCCGCAAATTCAAACCTGGGTCGCGCAGGATTTGCTGTCGGTGGGGCACGCTAAAGTTCTGCTTGGTATCAAAGTGGCCGAGGAACAGTTGAAAGTGGCCGAGACTATTTTGCGTCGCAACGCGAGCGTGCGCCAAACCGAACGTCTCCTCGCACGACATCTGGGCGGTTGGAAAAGACGAGCGCGGCGGACTTCGGAAATTACGGTTACGTCGGCTACGATCGCTGATTTACAGGATAAATTACGGCAACACCTGGGCACGAACGTCGCGATTCATCATGGACCAAAACGCGGACGGATCGAAATTGAGTACTATGGCGATGACGATCTCCAGCGGATTTTGAGCATCGTCGGTTTGAATTCCAGCGATCGCTAAGCGGAATCTAGATGTCGTTTCCATTGCGGCGAGGTGGTCGGTCATTTCTGTGTCTGATTTTGGCGACTTCCTGCGCCAAAGCGGCCCCGAATAAAATTTGGACCCAATTTTCCGGTGACAAAGCACTCGCCCATGTGCAGCGGTTGGTCGATTTGGGTCCGCGAACTCCACAGTCGGAGGCAATCGAAAAATCGCGCGCCTACATTAAGCAGGAGCTGAACTCTTCGGGTTGGCGCGTGACGGAACAGCCGTTCACAGACGAGACGCCGCGCGGTCGGGTTCGTTTCGTAAATCTGATCGCGCGTTTTGGCACCATTGGGAAAACAACTGATTTGTTTCTACTTTGTTCGCACTACGACACGAAAGTCTTCGACACATTTCGGTTCGTCGGCGCGAACGATGGAGGTTCGAGCACTGGCTTGCTCCTGGAATTAGCGAGGGTGTTAGCTCAACAGCCACGGCTGGCAGAAAAGATTGAGCTTGTTTTCTTCGACGGCGAGGAAGCTTTCGAAAATTTCAGCAACACTGATGGGATCTACGGAAGTCGTCACTTTGCGCACGAGCTTCGCCAGGACGGTTCCGCCAAATCGTTTCGAGGCGGAATTCTTTTCGACATGGTCGGCAATCGCTCGCTGGATATTACCTTTCCACCAAATTCGCCCACAAAGATCACGCGCGACATTTTTGCTTCGGCTGACGCGCTGAAGTTGCGCAATTATTTCACCTATTTCGATCAGGACGTAACCGACGATCATAGCCCATTGAACGCGGTCGGCATCCCAGTCGTGGATGTAATCGATTTTCATTACCCGCCGTGGCATACCGCCGATGACACGATGGATAAGATCAGCGCCCAAAGCCTACAGATTGTCGGCTCAGTAGCCGCTTGTTATCTCTCGGAATTCGCCTTCAAATGAGACGGGTAGTCGCGGTTTGGATCTCGCTCGGAATCGCCATTGCCGCGGGCATTGTATCGGCTCAGTTGGCCGCTCGTTCGATTGTTTTTCGAGATAAACTCGGGATCATCTGCGGCCGCGGTCATTTGTTGGTACGGGTTCATGAGCGCGGGATTTATCAAACTGATCTCGATCGGGCGCTGGACGAGTCGCGTTACCTCGCAGGTCTTGAAGGCAACAAAGCGACACCGGCCGAACGGCAATCAGCGCTGACTAATTTGATCCCGAATGCCGCCTTGCGATCACGAGCGCGGTTCGAGAAAATTCAGTGGGCCAAATGGAAACACCAGCGTGATCTGCTGCGCTGGCAATTCGTCGACGAAAAGGCGTGGTTGTCCGCTCTAGCGCGAAGTTCGCTCAACGATCCTTCGCTCTCGCAAATTGTGTGGGAAGATTTGCCTGCGCGGCAATGGATTTCAAAGCGAATCTCCCCTCAAATCGACGTCGCCGACGATGAATGTCGCCGATTCTATGATTCGCATCCGGAGAATTTCTTTGTTCCCCAGCGTATTCGCGTCAGCCATTTGTTTTTGGCCGCGCCGCCTGAAACCGCACCTGAGATTGTTGAGGCCAAACAAGCTGCGATCGAGGCGTTGTCCGTGCGGTTGGCTGGCGGCCAAGATTTCGCCGCTTTGACGGCGGAAAATTCGGAAGATGAAGCTACCAAGCTACTCGGCGGCGACCTGGATTATTTTACGGCAACTCGAATGCCGCCGGATTTCGTGGCGGCGTCACTAAGACTTTGCCCGGGAGAAATCAGCCGGCCGATCCGAACCCGCCTCGGCTTTCACATTCTCAAAATGATCGATCTCCAGCAGCCACGGCAAAAAACATTCGACGAAGTGCGCAGCGATATCGCGATCGACCTGGCAAACCAAAAGCGGACCGACGCGATCCAAAAACTGATTATCGATCTTAGCTCGGAAGTCGACTATTTGCGGCCCTTCTAGCTTCGTTCCAGGCGAACTTCTGGATTGCGCGACGCCCGTTTTCGCCGGAGGCTGAATAGGCGACCAACCGTTGCGAAGGGGTCGCATCCAATTCAAATGGCGCATCGAACCAAGAAAAATATCGGTATAATCGGGCTCGGTATCATTGGAAGCCGGGTCGCAGAGAATTTGCGTCGTCAGGGTTTTCACGTGTTCGTCTGGAACCGAAATCCGCGTCCGGTTCCGAATTTCGTGGGCTCGCCGGCTGAGCTGGCCGAGATGTGTGATTACATCCAGATTTTCGTGTCGGACGACGACGCGCTTCTCGACGTCATCCGGCAAATGGCGCCGGCCCTGGCACCGCGGCACATCGTGCTTTCGCATCCAACAGTCGCGCCGCACTCGATGCGGGCTGCCGCCGATTTGGTGGAACGCCGCGGGGCGCGCTTTGTCGAAGCGCCGTTCACCGGCAGCAAAATAGGCGCGGAGAACGGGGAGCTCGTGTTTTACGTCGCCGGCGACGAAGTCGCGTTGAAGGAAGCGCGTCCGATTCTGGAGGCGAGTTCCAAAGAGGTCATCGAGATCGGCGAGATTGGCCAGGCCACTGTGGTCAAACTGGCTACGAACATCGTCACCAGCGCCACTGTTCAGGCTTTGGCGGAAGCCCTTGCCCTGATCAATCACGCCGGCGTCTCTTCCGAAAAGTTCGTGGCCGCGCTCCAAAACAACGCCAGTTATTCCAAAACATTGGCGATGAAATTGCCAAAGATGATCGAAGGCAATTTCGAGCCGCACTTCGCCCTCAAACACATGCTGAAAGACATGTTGATCGCCGGCCGGCTTGGATTGTCCCATCATCTCGAGCTCGCCGTCACCACGGCCGCGCGCGATCGACTTCTCGAGCAGGAGCAGCGCGGCTATGCTGAGGAAGATTTTTCGGTCATCGCGCGCAAATATCTTCCAGAAATGGTTTTTCCGGCAGTGGAACAGGACTTGGAACTGTTTGAAAAACCGCCGCCGATTGAACCGGCGGCGACGATTTCGAGCATGGGCGAAGTGGCAGCTGCGGTTCAGGTCCAGGAGGTTGATCTTGTGCCGCCTCCTCCAGAGGAGCCAGTACCCGAACCTCAACCTGCGGTGGAACAATTCGTGCCAGCGGAATCGGCCGGCGAAACGACAGCGCCGGCTGCGGTTGAACCAAATCCACCGGAAACGCCCGCCCACGATGTTCTTTCCACCGAGGCAGCACCCGAGCCCGAGGCGGAACAATCGGCCGCCGCCAAGTCGCCAATGGATTTGCTCGCGAAATTGCTCCGTCGCGAAGGCGCGCGCCGGGACGAATCCTAAAATAAACCGCGCCAAAGAATGACGGCGCAACTTCGTTCGGTCGATCGCGCATTTTTCGACCTTTCCTCGCGGGTGAAGCTGCGCGTCAGCGGCGCCGATCGTTTGCGTTTTCTTAACGGACAACTGACAAACGATATTCGGAAAGCGACGGAGACGAACGCCCTCGAAGCGTGCATCTTGAACGCGAAAGGCAAGATGGAAGCTCACCTGTTCGCGCATGCGAAAGGGGATTCGTTTATCCTGGATGCCGATTCGGCGCTTCAATCAACTCTTCAAGCCCGACTCGAGCGCTACATTATCGCCGACGATGTTCAGATCGAAGACGTAACTACGCGACTGTCGATCTTTCACCTGATCGGCGCGCCACCTTCGACCTTTTCGTTTGCCACGCATCTCGTCTCGGCAAACCGCTTCGGCCTGCAGGGTCACGATATTTTGAGCGAAGCAGCTAACCATGACCAGCTCGCTGACGAATTATCGAGAGAGTTTGAGTTTTGCGATGAAAATAGCGCGGAAGTTTTCCGAATCGCACAAGGAATTCCACGCTGGGGTCGCGAATTGACCGCAGAGATTATTCCGGTCGAAGCCAACCTCGAACAGCGCTCCATCGATTATGAGAAAGGTTGTTACATCGGTCAGGAAATCATTTCTCGCATGAAAATATCGGGACAACGAAATAAGCAATTGTGTGGATTGGTTTCGGTAAAAAACATTCCGCTGGTTCCTGGGATGCGATTGGCTGGGCCTGGGGGAAAAGAAATCGGCTGGATCACAAGTGCGGCCTCGAGCAATCGGCGAGAAATCGCGCTCGCTTACGTGAAACGCGGGTTTAATTCGGTCGGGTCCAGAGTCGAAGCGATATCTGACGGGAATGCTGCCGTTCCAGCAGACGTTGTCGGTCTTCCATTGCCATCGTCGTAATCTTTTTTGCCAAGGGAATTTGCGGTATTTAGATGTTGCCTTTTAAAGATCGAGGCGTGTAAAGTCGGCGCGAACCTATGATATCGCCCATGAACCAACGTCTGCTTGCCGAGATCGGCCGCACCCAGCGGCTCGAGATTCTCAACTCGCTCAAACGGACCAAGGGAATGTCCGTTAACGAGCTCGTCGACAAGATGGGGATGAGTTACATGGGGATCAAGCAACATTGCCTCACCCTTCAGCGCGACGGCTATCTCGATACCTGGCGGCGTCCACAAAAAATGGGACGACCGGAAATGGTTTATCGGCTGACCCGACGGAGTCACGATCTGTTTCCGGCCGATAGCAATGAGTTTACGCTCGAACTGCTCAGGTCCATTCGCGACATTTACGGAGCGAACGCGCCGGAAAAACTCCTTTATAATGTTTTTGAGAAGCGCACCGCGGCATTGAAAGTAAAGGCCAAAGGCGAGAACGTCGTCGAACGCGCGAAGTGGCTGGCCAGAGTGCGCGACAGTGAAGGTTACATGGCGCAGTTTCTTCCTTCGGAAAAAGACGGTCCGCAAATTTTGGAATGTCATTCCCCGATTTTTAATCTGCTCGAGAAATACCCAATCATTGGCCGGCTCGAGCAGGACATGTTTGCGGGCGTTCTCGGAACGACCGTCCGGCGCGAGGAAACGCGCACAAGCGGACTCTACGAGTGCGCATTTTATTTCGCCGCTTGATCCGTTAATTCGCCACGGCAAATCCGTCTTCTGCGAATCGATCTTGTCCGCCAGTCCGACGGACTCGTCCTGTGGCGAGCGCGGCGCGATTTCTTCTTTCGCATCGGACTAATTTCAGTTGATTGAAGGCCCATGGCTCGGGCCTTTCCCAGCGCGGTTATCGAGAATCTTCGGCCTTTGATTGACGGCGGACGTTACCCGGTCAAACGCATCGTCGAAGACGATCTTGCGGTCGAAGCCGACGTTTTTAAAGACGGTCACGACGTCGTGGCCGCCGCTTTGAAATGGCGGCTGGTTGGTGAACCTCGCTGGCATGAGACAGCGATGTCGCTTTTCGACAACGATCGCTGGCGCGGGATTTGTTCGCTGAACGAGATCGGCGTTTATGAATACACAGTCGAAGCGTGGACCGATACCTTTCGGAGCTGGCGGGATGAGTTCACGAAAAAATTCGAAGCCAACATTTCCGATCTGACCGCTGAAACGCTGGAAGGCGCGGCCCTGATCGAAGCGGCCGGAAAGCGCGCTCACGTCGCGGACGATTCGGCGCGACTTTGCGAACTGGCGGAATCTATTCGCAGCGCTGATCACGCGCAGATCAATAACATTGCCCACTCGGGCGAGCTCGAAGTGTTGATGGCGACCTATCCCGACCGTTCGTGGGCGACACAATATGCGCCGCCGCCACGCGTGATCGTGGAACGAAAAGAAGCGCAAATTGCCGCCTGGTATGAATTTTTTCCACGCTCGGCCGAAGGTCGCGGCGATCGCGGATCGACATTTCGTGATTGTTTGCCCCGAGTTGATGACGCGAAGGCGATGGGCTTCAACGTAATTTATTTCCCGCCGATACATCCGATCGGACATACTAATCGCAAAGGGCGAAACAATTCCGTGACGGCAAAACCAGGCGATCCCGGCGTGCCCTGGGCGATCGGAAGCAAAGCTGGCGGTCACAAAGCGGTGGAGCCCGCGCTGGGTACGCTCGAAGATTTCGATTGGCTCCAGCGCGAAGTGCGAAAACGCGGAATGGAGATCGCGCTCGATTTCGCGATCAATTGTTCCCCGGACCATCCTTACGTCCGCGAACATCCGGATTGGTTTTACCAGCGGCCGGACGGCTCAATCAAGTTCGCGGAGAATCCGCCGAAGAAATACGAGGACATTTTCCCGCTCAATTTCCGCTGCGAAAAATGGCCGGAGCTTTGGGCGGAAATGGTGAGCATCGTGCTGTTTTGGGCCGGCCGCGGCGTGCGCACGTTTCGGGTCGATAACCCGCACACCAAACCGGTTGTCTTCTGGGAATATTTGATCGCGCGGGTCCGCGAAAAATATTTGGATACGGTCTTTTTGGCTGAAGCGTTCACCCGGCCCAAAATGATGAAAGAGCTGGCCAAGGCCGGGTTCACTCAAAGTTACACTTACTTCACCTGGCGAAATACGAAGCGGGAATTGACCGAGTATTTGACCGAACTGACGCAAACAGAAATGCGCCAATATTTCTGCGGAAATCTGTGGCCGAACACTCCGGATATTTTGCCGTTTTCCTTGCAGGAGGGAGGGCGTCCGGCCTTCATCGTTCGGGCGGTGCTAGCCGCGACCCTCTCGCCGGTTTACGGGATTTACAGCGGATACGAACTTTGTGAGAACAAAGCGTTGCCCGAGCGCGAGGAGTACCTCGATTCGGAAAAATACCAATTCAAAGAGCGTGACTGGAATGCGCCAGGCAACATCAAGGATTGGATCACGCGTTTAAATCAAATCCGGCGGACGAACCGTGCGCTCGGTTTTTACGATAACTTGCGTTTTTATCACGCCGACAATGACTCGGTTCTCTTTTACGGAAAAATGACCGCCGCGCGCGACAACATCATTTTAGTAGTGGTGAATCTCGATCCACATCGAAAACAACATTCGTTCATCGACGTTCCGATTGATCAATTTGGTTCGATCGAGGGCGACACCTATCAGATGCACGATCTTTTGAGCGAGGAGCGTTACATCTGGCACGGCCGCCGCAATTATGTAGAGCTGGACCCCGAAATTCAGCCAGTCCACATTTTCCGCGTCCGCCGTTGGATCGAGGGAGATCGATTGCCTGAGCAACTCCCGTGTTTGAATGCGGTTTAACCCGTGGCCGTCTTATTTGCATACCGCGCCGTGGCGTCTATGATTAGAACACTTTTGGCATGAAGATTTTGCTCCCGCTGATCGCTGCCGCGATCGGAACTCCATTGTTTGCACAAACTATAACTCCGAGCGCCACGCCGCCACCGGCGACGGCCGCGGCAACGCCGTCGTTGGTCCCCGACATTCATTCCAAGACGATCCTGGAAACGTTGATCGCGGCTGGACCGGTGATGCTCGTCCTTTTCGCGCTCTCGGTTTTCTTTGTCATGCTCGTGATCGTTTACCTGATGACGATCCGCCGCGGGGCGGTCGTTTCGAGTGGCTACATGGCAACAGCCGACGCGCTCCTACGGAAACGCGATTATCTTGGATTGCTCGCGGTTTCGAATCGACACGGCGAAGCGATTGCCCGCGTCGTGCAAAAGATGCTCGATTTTACCACTAAAAATCCGAATGCGGATTTACAGCAAGTTCGCGAGATCGCCGAAACGGAAGGCACGCGGGTCGCCGCGAGTCTGAACAACCGCGTTACCTATCTGGCCGACATCGGAATGATTGCGCCGTTACTCGGGTTGCTCGGCACTGTCCTCGGAATCATTCGCTCATTCGGCGCGCTCGGCGCGGACCTCGGGACGGCCCGTTATGTTTTGTTGTCGAAAGGAATCAGCGAAGCATTGGTCAATACCTGCGCCGGACTTGCGATCGGAATTCCAGCGATGATGGCTTACGCGTTTTTCCGCGGCAAAGCGCAAAAACTTATTTCCGAGTTGGAATCTGCTACCACGCACGTGCTCGCTTTGCTCTCGCTTCAATTTAGCGGCCGGAGCGAGCGTACGCCCGTGCTCATTGAAGACGAATTATAGCCGCCGCACTCTTCGCAAGATCGACATCTTCCTTTCATGAATCTGCGTAGTCACGCTCCGCTCCAGCACCCGGGGATCCAACTCGCGCCGCTGGTCGACGTGCTCCTGCTCCTTCTGATTTTCTTTTTGCTGACGTGGAATGCGGCTCGAAATGAAAACGAGCTGGATGTGAAAGTGCCCAAAGCGTCGGCCGCGAAAGAGAAAAGCGCTCCCGTTGGTGATGTGGTCGTGAACGTGAAGGCGGACGGTAACGTAGTCGTCAATCGCAGGACACTGACAGGGGCCGAGCTAACCGACTTGCTCAAGAGCCTCGTCCAACTCAACTCCGAGCAGGCGGTGATCATTCGTGGCGATGAAGCGGGCGCTTACAAGAATATCATCGGTGTCCTCAACATTTGCACCGAAGCCGGGATAACGAACGTCGCTTTCGCGACCGCAAAATGAAAAATGCGCGCGGCGCGGCCAGTCTTCTCGGACTGGCGATGCTGTTTTGCTTTGCCAATCTAACTCTGGCCCAGCCGCCTCCCGGTTTCCCGCGGCCGCTGCCACCTCAACCCCCGGTGTCGCGCGCTTTGTCGGCGGAAGAAACGCCGGAGGCCCCGCCCGCAGCTGAGACGGAACAGCCTGAAAAACGCCAACTCGAGTACGCCAATGCGCTCTTCACCCGAAAACTCTACGATCTCGCCATTCCCGAATATCAAAAATATCTGGATGATTATCCGGGAGCGTCCGGCCGGTCGAATGCCTATTTCTCGTTAGGCGAGTGCTTTCGCAATCTGAATAAGTCATCCAGCGCGCGCACGAATTTTCAGAGAGTCCTGAATGATTACGCCGAAAGCGACTTCGCCGGTCCCGCGGCCTACGCCTTGGCCGAAATGGCGTTTACCCAAAAAGATTACGCCGCGGCGCTTCCGCTCTTCCATCGGTCCGCCACGAAATCAAAAGATGCCGCAGTTGCGCTTTCCGCCCGTTATTTCGAAGCGCGTTGCCTCGAAGCGCTCGATCGCAAAGATGAAGCCTGCGATATTTATCAACAGGTCGCGGAGGCGAAAAATCCGAATCCGTACCGCGAGGACTCGCGCGAAACCGCCGCGCGGATTGCGGTGGCGCGTGGACGAAAAGCAGACGCACTGAAACAGTACGAGGCGCTCTCTAACGAGACCCAGAAACCGGCATTGAAAACCGAGGCGACCGTCCGGGCTGGACTGATCGCGTTGGATCTTCTGCAGTCTGACAAGGGCAAGATCGACAAAGGCATGTCGGACAAGGCGATGACATTACTCCAGAAAGGCCGTTCGCTATCTGAAGCCGGGCGCTGGCGGTCCCTGGCGCAACTCGGCATTTTGCGGCTGCAATTTCAGACCGGCCAATTCGCGCAACTTCTGAACGATTACAAGAAAACGCAGCAACAGCTTCCGGAGGAGATGCGCGCGGAGGTAATATTGCTCGCCGCGAATAGCCAGCGGCAGCTCGGGCATGCCAAGGAAGCGGAGGCGCTTTATCGCGAAATCATCGACAAATATCCGGGTCGCGAAGAAGCAAAAGACGCGGCGTTCGAGCGCCTTATTAATATTTACAATTCGGATCCCTCGAGCCTTCCACCCGAGGTGGACGAATTCTTGGCTACAAATCCTTCGGCCGAACGCGCTGATCAGGCGAAATTGTTCAAAGCCGAAGCGCTTTATAAGCAGCAAAATTATCCGCGTGCGGCGCCGATCTTTTCGGAACTTCGCGCTTCCAAGCTCTCGCCCAAACTCCGCGCGGAGGCGGCCTATCAACTCGGTTCCTGTTATCTGCAAATGAAGGACGTGGCTGGAATCGTTGAGGCATTTGGATTCTTCGTTCAGGCTTTCCCCGACAATCCGCTTGCACCTTCGGCTTACGCCGGTCGCGCCGAAACATACGAGAGCGACAAAAACTACGACGCTGCGCTTTCGGATTGGAACGCGATCCTGGCGAAATATCCCCAAGCGCGTGAGCGCGAGGAAGCGCTGCAGCGCAAGGCGCTCATTCTTGGTCAGCAACAAAACGCGAAGGGAATGAGCGAAACGTTTCGTCAGCTATTAAAAGAATTTCCGAAAAGCCCGGCCGGGTCGATGGCGCATTACTACATCGGCAAAGCCGCGTTTGAGATGAAGGACTACAAGACCGCCCTGGTCTCCCTCAACACGGCGCGTCAGCTGGATAAGGATCGCTATTACGTTCAGGCGACAGTCCGCATCATTTCGTCGTATTTTGGTCTGCATGATCGCGGCGCCGTCACACGAGAAGTCGACGGCTTTCTCGCGGCCGATGCCGCCGGCACGATCCCGGCCGAAATCCTGGAGTGGTTGGGAATTGGTTATTACAACGAGAAAAATTATGCCGCCGCCGAGAAATATCTCGGGGTGCTCGGAAAGATCGACAATCCCCCGGTCAAACCGGATTTTTGGTTTTATCTTGGCGACGCTGCCGCCAAACAACAGAAGTTCGACGAATCGGAGACCGCGCTCGGCAAATATCTGCAGGTGGCGACCGATCCTGCGGGAAAAGCCAAAGTGCTGCTGAAGCTTGGTGAGGTGAAGATCGCTGCTCATAAGCCGGACGACGCGCAAAAGATCGCCGAGCAAATCATGGTGCTTCAACCGGAGGGACAGGTGAATGCTCAGGCACGTCTCCTGGCGGGCGATGTCCAATTCGAGCGCGGTAATTTTGATGAAGCGAGCAAGGCATTCATGGGTGTGGCTTTGCTCTATGACGACCCGGCGATCACGCCGCGGGCTTTGCACAAGGCTGCGACCGCTTATCAGCGTGCTGGCAATACCGCAGAGGCCGATAAAGTCGCGCGACAGCTGCGCGAGAAATATCCCAATTACGCGGGCGGATAAGCTGTAGTGGCGGCTGTCCTCAGCCGCGTTGTCAAGAAATTGCGCGTGAGGTCACGCGCCCCTACAACAAGATTGGCAGTTCTGTTTCAATTTGATCTCATTGCGCGATGGAAAAATTTCGTCCCTGGCTTGCGGAATTTATCGGAACATTTGCTCTCATTTTTGTCGGCATCGGAGCGATTAAAACGGCGGGACACGACGTTCTTGGTGTTGCGCTGGCGCACGGTTTGACCATCGCGGTTTTTGCTTCGGCCACGATGCACATTTCGGGCGGGAACTTGAATCCGGCGGTCACGTTCGGTCTGCTTTGCGGCAGTCACATGTCGCTTGCGACGGCCATTCGTTATTGGAGCGCACAACTTCTGGGCGGCTTCACTGCTGCGTTGATTTGCCTGGGCCTGTTTGGTCGCGAAGTGGTGGTGATGGGAACGCCCCAGCTCGCGATCAATCTGAACGGGATGCAAGGAATTCTGGTCGAGGCCATCCTCACCTTCTTTCTGGTCTTCGTCGTTTATGGGACGGCAGTCGACGAACGCGGCCGCGGACTCGCTGGATTCGCAATTGGGGCAACGGTCACGCTCGATATTTTGTTCGGCGGCCCGTTGACCGGCGCGGCGATGAATCCCGCCCGCGTTTTTGGACCAGCTCTGGCATCATGGTTTTGGCATGATCATTATGTTTACTGGATCGGGCCATTGATCGGTGCGGCGCTCGGCGGTTTCGTTTACGGATTATTTATCGAACGTAAACCAGCCGCGTCTTGAGGATGTTAATCTAGGCGGCGAAGCCGCACATCCTTAGCATCGCCCGCGGAGCGGCCGATCCACCAGTTCTTCATGCGATCGCAAGCGTTTCGATTGGCAACGGCGCAAGAAATTCCTTCGCTTGGTCGATTTGCAACACCGGCCGGGCTAAATGCGCCGCCAGATAACTGGTGTCGGGCGATGGTGCGATTCCGGCTTGGACATGAATTTCGCATTTCTCGAGTTTCGCAATAACACGTGAGAGTTTCGCGGTCAGATCGCGGCTGTCGGTAAATTGGACAGTGCAAACTCCGGAGGCGGTTGCTTCGACAAATGGCGAAAGCATAAACGCATGCTGCAATAAAATTTCGTTGATCACATTTTCCTGTGCGCGCTCGCGCGCTCGGATGACGACGTGCAAACACCGGGCCAGGGCCTGACTCGGCGTCATGCCTTTAGTGATGCCGGCTTTTTCGGCGGCGTCATTCAGCTCAATGATCGCAACTTTCTTTTGACTGGCGTCGATGAGGGCCACGGGTTGAGCGCGCAATTTTGGATGATGCCGAATTGCAGCCTGCAAATAAAAATTGGGCAAATAAATCGTCGCGAACATTAATTTTGATGGACCACTGACAACTGACCACGGACGACAGACTTGCGATGCGAGCGTTGAATACGAAATCGCAGATGCGAAATCGCATTTTCCTTTTCCAAAGTTTGCAGCATCCAGGAATTCTCGAGAACGATTTTTAATTGGGCGCTGCCGACTATCCCTTGTCGATTGATGACGAGACATGCCGTCGGCACAGCTTCCGCCAATCGTTGCAAACGATACCAGCTTGTCTGCGGAATTTTTCGCAACTCCTCCGGCGTGTTCAGAACAAGATCGACAATTACCAGCGGGAAATTGCTGTCGCGCAAAAGGAAATCAGCGGCTTTGATGGCGTCGAACGCTTTCCGGCAGCGAACCCAAAGCAAATACCGCAACGCAGAATTGTCCGATGAACCGGGGTCAAACGAATCAGAGCCATCACTCAACGCGACAAAATGACGGTCTTGTTGCGCCGCTCTTAGAAGCGCGTGAAGGAGCGACGCACTTCCGGCGCTGGGTCGCGGTGTAATTAATTCGGTGATTGCGCTTTTCGGCAGGCCGCCGCCGGTTGCCCGGTCTAAGAAGCGCAAACCAGTGGTTAAAACCGAGGCGGCCGGCGCTGAGCGCGCTGGAAATCGTTCAGAGAGGGCTTTCCGGAGATCGATAATGACCGCGGGCGTCGCCATGACCAACCATGGCATAAAGGAAGAATATTGTTCAAGAGAACATTTATTGCCTGGAAGGACACACGCCATCGTGGTCTCCAAAATAAAAAAGCGCCGCCGTCCGGCGCCTTCCAGCGAAAATTGACTTTGCCTTTTATTTCTTCCGCCGCTCGTGCTTGCGCACCAGCGAGACCATCACGCCTTGAATTTTTAATTCCCGCGCGGGAATCAAATTCGGATAACGCGGGTTCTCCGCTTTCAGATAAGGCCGGCCATGATCGACCACGTATCGCTTCAACGTTGTCTCACCGTCGATCAGGGCGGCCACGATGTCACCGTTATGGACGTCCTTGCTCTGTTCCAAAATCACGATGTCGCCATCCAAAATGTGCGCCCCGATCATCGAATCGCCCCGAACTCGCAGCGCGAAGGTGCCGTGATGCCTGGAAACATTCGCCGAACGCGCATCCAGCGAGACATGGCCTTCGATGTCCTGCTCCGTCGCCGCGGACATGCCCGCCGGGATTTGGCCATAAATCGGCACATCGGTAATTCGGACTTTTTGAACCGGCGTGATCAATGCGCGCGCTTTGCCGGCGTGACGCTGGAGAAATCCTTTTCGTTCGAGCGCCGCGATGTACTGCATCACCGAAGTTTGACTGGCAAAATGAAAATGACTTTGGATCTCGCGCGTGCTCGGGGTAAGTCCTTTGTCGCGCTGCTCGCGTTGAATGAAATCGAGAACGCTTTTCTGGCGATGAGTCAGCATAAACCCAGCATCGGCGGAGCAGTTGGCCGATGCAAGTTCAAATGAACAGATATCGCTATATTGTTGGCTTACGGCGCCGGATTCCGATTCGGATAAGGCGGTGGCGACGGCAATTGATAGCCTTTCGTCTTCATCTCTTGCTGGATCTCCTGGATCGCGCGGTCGAGTTGCTGGTCTTCGCCGGCGAATTCTTTTGCCGGATCATTATCGACCAGGATATCGGGATCAACGCCGTGACCTTCGATGATCCATTCTTTTCCGTCCTTGGAATAAAGCCCGAATTCCGGTTTGAAGAACTGGCCGCCGTCCACCAGCGGAAGCGAATCCCGAATTCCGACAACGCCGCCCCAGGTGCGCTTGCCGATTAGTTTGCCGAGGCCCAGCGATTTGAAGCGGAACGGGAAAATATCCCCGTCCGATGCCGAGAATTCGTTGATCAACGTGACCATCGGACCCATGAAGGCCTGCGCTGGGTCGGGCTGCGGCATTCCGTTGCGCGCGATCCCTACCATCACGAACGCGCGCCGCAATCTTTCGATCACCAACGGCGAAACAAAACCGCCACCGTTTCCGCGAACATCGACAATCAACCCGTTTTTGCGGATCTGCGGGAAATAAAGCTTGGTAAATTCGTTTAATCCGGGACGCCCCATATCCGGAATGTGCAGATAACCGACTTCGCCCTTAGTTCTTTTGGTCACGTAATCGATGTTCTTTTGCACCCAATCTAAATAATAGAGCGGTCCTTCGTTTGCCGTCGGCACAACGGTCACATCGTGTGCGCCTGCGTCCGAAGGCTTCGAGTTCACGCGCAAAATTACCTGTTTGTCAGCGGCGCCGATCAGGGCCTGATAAATATTTGGGAGGGACGAGACCGAGGTCCCGTTGACGGCGAGAATGTAATCGCCGGCGTTAACGTTCACGCCGACCGCCGTGAGCGGCGAGCGCGTGTGCTTATCCCAGTTTTCGCCCGGCAAAATGCGATCGATCTTGTAAGCCCGCGTGGCCAAGTCGCGCGAGAGTTCCGCACCCAACAAACCGAGCTTCAGCCGGGGAGTGTCAGGCCGCTCGCCGCCGGCGACATAAGTGTGGCCGCTGTTCAATTCACCGATCAATTCGCCGAGCAAATAAGTGAGATCGTTGCGGTGGTTCACGAACGGAACGAGCGCGGCATATTTATCGCGCATCGCTTTCCAGTCGACGCCGTTCATCGTCGGCGAAAAGAAGAAATCGCGCATGTGCCGCCAGCATTCGAAATAGATCTGGTTCCACTCGGCGTGCCGGTCGAGCTGCATGTCGAGGCCTTCGATCTTGTGCTCGTGGTCCTTGGTTTCGATCTTGTCCTTAGGCAAATCGATGATCGCGTAATCTTTTTTGATTTTTACGAGCATCTTTTTCCCATCGAATGTGATCTCGTACTCGTTCACATCGCCAATCACCGTTTCTTTGCGATCCTCCAGGCTGTAAGCGCAGAGATGTGATTTCCGGTCGCGGCCGTCGCCATCGTCGTCCTCCTCGCCGACCTCGTCGCCGGCGGTGCGGCGAAGATAAAAGATGCGATCGTCCACCATTCGGATGTTTCGGTAGTTGCCCGGCGTGATCTCGAGCCCGAGGATGCGATTTTGAATTCCGTCGGTGTCAACTTTAACCACCACCGGTTTCTTAGGTTTGGCGGCTTCCGGTTTCTTTTCGTCCGTTTTTTTCTCGCCGGCTGCTTTCTCTTCCGGCTTTTTGTCCTCCGCTTCCTTGGCCTTCTCTTTCTCGCGTTTTTGTTCGGCCTTGCCCACTTCGTCACTCTTTGGCCCGAGCGGGTTTTCGGTTTCCTTCGAGAGCGTCACTAAATAGACGCGCTCCATGTCGCGATAAATGTTCGCGAACTCCTCGTCGCCAAAGGTAGCTTTGAAATCGCGCGCCGAGCCGAGCAATAAATATTTGCCGTCGTCGCTGAAGACGGGCTCGCCCGAGCCGTACCAATTGTCCGTCACCGCCGTCTGCTGTTTGCTCGCAAGCGAGTAAAGATACACCTGCGGCATTCCGTTTTCTTCCGGCCGTCCCCACGCGATCCATTGGCTGTCCGGCGACCAGTTAAAAATTTCGATCTCGCCATATTTGTCCTGATCGACTTGCGTCACGGTCTTGCTCGCGACATCGACATAACGTAGCCGCTGCAACCGATCGGCCCAGAGCAGCTTCTTGCTGTCGGGAGACCATTTCGGCGCATAAAAATACGTATCCGCTCCGCTGGTCACTTGAACGGCATCGCCTTTTCCGTCCTGCGAACGGACATACAATTCGTTTTCGCCGGTTACGTCCGAGTTGTAGGCAATCCATTTTCCGTCAGGCGACCAAACCGCGTCGCGCTCGTGCGCGTTTGATGTCCTGGTCAAATTGCGTGGCGTCCCATTCTTTGCCGGCACCGAGAAAAGGTCGCCACGGGCGACCACGATCGTGCGCTCCCCATCCGGCGCGAGGTTGACCGACTCAACATGTTTGGATGCGTCCACCAGCGCCGAGCGTCCGATCGCGAAATCTTCCTTGATCTCGATTGGTAGCGTTGTCGCCTGGCCGCTCTTCAAATCGTAGCGCCAGATGTAGCCGGCCTGTTCGAAAACGATCGATTCTTTCCCGATTGACGGAAATTTGATGTCGAAATCTTTAAAGTTGGTGAGCTGTTTTGTTTCCTTCGAGACAAGATCGACCACGAACAGATTCATCCGGCCGTCGCGATCGGAAATGAAATAGATCTTGTTGTCCGGTCCCCACATCGGGCAAATGTCCTGGGCCGGATTGTTGGTCAGGTTTTCAGTCGCGCCGGTTTTGAAATCGTGGATCCAAATGTCGTCGGCCATTCCGCCGCGATAATGTTTCCAGGTCCGGAACTCGCGGAA
>Ga0193751_1000448_pt1 | contig 32442 bp, 33 predicted proteins | sample L1c2metaG_FD_143050 | JGI IMG/M metagenome (GOLD analysis project Ga0193751, IMG submission 143050) | Soil microbial communities from a riparian zone of the East river system, Colorado, United States - L1c2 | ecosystem: Environmental > Terrestrial > Soil > Riparian zone | place: USA: East River...
CACCCCGACCCTCTCCCCTCCGGGGAGAGGGAGTCCAACCGCCGCGGTGCTGTTCGCCGGCCGCGTGGTGGATCCGCGGTGACGCTTGCTTCACCTCTCCCCGGAGGGGAGAGGTCGACGCGCGAAGCGCGTCGGGTGAGGGGGTTCCTGCGCCATCGATAGGCCGGGAACCCCCTCACCCCGACCCTCTCCCCTCCGGGGAGAGGGAGTCCAACCGCCGCGGCGCATTGCCGGAGCCAAATGTACTATGATGCGTCCGTCTCGCCCGCAGCCCGGAGGCCGATGATGCCCTTGCTCGCCCGCAGCCTCGAGGAAGCGCTCAGCTCCATCGGCGACGGCGCCAGCCTGCTCATCCCGCGCGAGGGCGCCGGCGTCGCCATGGCGGCGACCTGCGCGCTCATCCGCCGCGGCGTCCAGCGCCTCACGCTGATCGCGGTGCCGACCGCGAGCCTGCAGGCGGACCTGCTGATCGGCGCCGGCTGCGTCGCGGCCGTGGAGGCGGCGGCGGTGAGCCTGGGCGAGTTCGGCCCGGCGCCGCGCTTCACCGCCGCGGTCACCGCGGGCTCAATCGCCATGACGGACTCGACCTGCCCGGCGGTGCACGCCGCCCTGCAGGCGAGCGAGAAGGGCGTGCCGTTCATCCCGCTGCGCGGGCTCATCGGCTCCGACGTGCTGGCGCACCGGCCGGACTGGCGCGTGATCGACAACCCGTTCGGCAATAACGACCCGATCGTGCTGCTGCCGGCGCTCAAACCCGACGTCGCCTTGTTCCACGCCCCGATGGCCGACCGCGACGGCAACGTGTGGATCGGCCAGCAGCGCGACCTCGCCCTGATGGCGCACGCGGCGGCGAAGACCGTCGTGACGGTCGAGAAGCTGCACGACGGCAATTTGTTCGACGATCCGCTGCTCGCCGCCGGCGCGCTCGGCGGCTTCTATCTGGAGGCGGTGGCGGTGGCGCCGCGCGGCGCCTGGCCGCTGTCGCTGCCCGACCATTATGCGGCCGACGACGCCCACATGGCCGAGTACGCGCGCCTCGCAGCGACGCCCGAGGGCTTCACCCGCTATCTCGATCGGTACGTGCATGAGCGGCGTGCAGCCTGAGCCGGCGTTCCGCCCCGAGGAGCTGCTGGCGAACGTCATCGCCGGGCTGATCGGCGACGCGCGTCACGTGGCGGTCGGCAACGCCTCGCCGATCCCGGCGCTCGCCGCCATGCTGTGCCGCGCGCGCGGCAACGGCCGCCCCTACGTGTCGGTGCTGGGCAGCCGCGCCGACACCTTCTTCAGCGACGGCGGGCGCGAGCTGTTCGACTGCGCCGGCCAGGGCCGGGTCGACGTGTTCTTCCTCTCGGGCGGCCAGATCGACGGCGAAGCCAACATCAACCTGGTGAGCGTCGGCGACTACGCCAAGCCCAAGGCGCGCTTCCCCGGCTCGTTCGGCTCCGCCTATCTCTATTACGTGGTGCCGCGCGTCATCCTGTTCCGGCTGGAGCACACGCGCCGCACGCTGGTCGAGAAGGTCGACTTCATCAGCGCGCCCGGCACCAGCCCGGACAACGTCTACCGGCCGGGCGGCCCGATCGCGCTCATCACCAACCGTTGCCTGTTCGCCTTCGACCGCGCCCGCCGGCGCTTTTGCTTGACCAGCGTGCACCCTGGCCACACGGTCGACGAGGTGGCGGCGAACACCGGATTCGATTTCGACCGGCCGGCCGAGGTGCCGGTCACGCCCGCGCCGGCGGCCGAAACGCTACGGCTGATGCGCGAGACCGTCGCGCCCGCGCTCGCCGACACCTACCCGAAGTTCGCCGCCACCGTCTTCGGCATCGAGCGCCGCACCGCGGCGGCGTCATGATCAAGAGGCAGGACTAATAATGACAGCCAAGATCGATATGGAAGGCATCATCAGACGGGGGCGACTCAACCTGTCTTACGCCGGCGCCGATGTTGCAGCACGTACTCCCGAAGGGCGCGATTCATGTTGGTCTGATAGCCCTCACCCTTTGGAGCGTGGCTCTTGAACCAGCCAACCACGTCCGCATCAATGCGAAGCGTAAGCTGCTGTTTGACCGGGCGATAGAACAAGCCCCGTTTAGCGCCTGACCAATCACGGACCTCAGGAATGTCACGCGTATCGATTCGATCATCGGGGAGCTTAGCGAGCGTCGCGAGCTCGGCGCGCTGCTTCGCACTCAGCTTGCTAGAATTGCCCTTCCTCATACGCCTTCCTTTCGTGCCGTGTCGCCTTGCGTGCGCTGATGATCCGTCCGGTCTCTTCGCCACCTACGGGGCCCGCGTCAGGCCAGGTATGCACCACGAGCACTGCGACTTGACCGACAATACCGACGGTTTGCCACCGCTCCTCGGCCGACGACGGGTCAAGACGAGAGATCGCCAACGGATCGTCGAACACGAGTCGAGCCGTCTCGAAGCTGAGGCCATGCTTGCGTTTGTTGACGCGGTCCTTGGTCGAATCCCACGTCCAACGCAAGGGCGGATCCTCGATGTAGCTACGATCTTGTAGCTACATCCTTCGCAACGGTCAAGCATGAGTGCGATTCAACGGAACGGGCGGCAAATGACCAACCTGCGCATCGACGCCGAGCGCCTGTGGGGCGAGCTGATGGAGACCGCCGCGATCGGCGGCACGCCCAAGGGCGGCATCTGCCGGCTCACGCTCACCGATCTCGACCGCCAGGTGCGCGACTGGTTCAAGGCGCGCGCCGAGGGGCTCGGCTGCACGGTCGCGGTCGACGACATGGGCGTCATGTACGCGCGCCGCCCCGGCCAGCGCACCGACGTCGCGCCGATCGCCATGGGCAGCCACCTCGACACCCAGCCGACCGGCGGCAAGTTCGACGGCGTGCTCGGGGTCCTGAGCGCGCTCGAGGCGTTGCGCACCATGGTGGAGGCCGGCTACGAGACCTTCGCGCCGATCGAAATCGTGAACTGGACCAACGAGGAAGGCTCGCGCTTCACCCCGGCGATGATCGCCTCGGGGGTGTTCGCGCGGGTGTTCGAGCGCGCCTGGGCGGCCGGGCGGCAGGACCGCGCCGGCACCACGTTCGGCGACGCGCTCAAGGCGATCGGCTACCGCGGCGCCGAGCCGTGCGGCGCCCGCACGCTCTCCGCGTTCTTCGAGCTGCACATCGAGCAGGGGCCGATCCTCGAGGCGGAGGGCAAGGAGATCGGCGCGGTCACCGGCGTGCAGGGCATGCGCTGGTACGAGGTCACGCTCACCGGCCAGGACGCCCACACCGGCGCGACGCCGATGCGGCTGCGCAAGAACGCGCTCCTCGGCGCCGCCCGGGTGGTCGAGGAGGTCGACCGCATCGCCCACGCGCACGCGCCGCTCGCGGTCGGCACCGTCGGCTCGCTCGAGGTGAAGCCGAACTCGCCCAACGTGGTGCCCGGCGAGGTGTTCTTCACCGTCGATTTGCGCCACCCCGAGGCCGCGACCCTCGACACGATGGAGCAGCGGTTCACGGCGGCGCTCGACGCCATCTGCGCGCCGCTCGGGCTCGGCGTGGCGATGAAGAAAATCTGGGACCAGCCGCCGGTGCGCTTCGACGCCCAATGCGTCGAGGCGGTGCGGCGCGCCGGCGCGGCGGCGGGCCACAGCGTGCGCGACATGGTGTCGGGGGCCGGCCACGACGCCGCCTACGTGGCGCGGGTGGCGCCGACCGCCATGATCTTCGTGCCGTGCCGCAACGGCGTCAGCCACAACGAATCGGAGTTCACCTCGAAGGAGCAATGCGCCATGGGCGCGCAAGTGCTGCTGCAGGCCGTGCTCGACTACGACCGGCAGCTGGCGGAGCGGCATGGCACCTCGTAGCCCGGATGAACCCCGCGCAGCGGGGTGACATCCGGGAGCGGAGTCGCCACGAGTCGCGAGCTTGTTATTTGTTGATGCGAATGTCCCGGATATCCGCCCGCTTCGCGGGCGTCATCCGGGCTACGGAATGCGGAGAGACGCCATGCACATCATCCCCAGCGGCCAGGGTCTCGGCGCCACCATCGACGGGCTCGACCTCGCCAACACGCTCCGCGGCGATGAGGTGGACGCGGTCATGAGCGCGCTCGGCCGCTACGGGGTCGTGCGCTTTCCGCGCCAGCAATTGTCGGGCGGGCAGCTGCGCGATTTTTCCGCCCGCTTCGGCCAGCTGGAAGTGCACGTGTCGAACGTCTACCAGGAGCCCGGCCTGCCCGAAGTGATGATCCTGTCGAACATGGTGGAAAACGGGAAGCCGATCGGGCTCGCCGACGCCGGGCAGGACTGGCACACCGACATGTCGTACAGCCGCATGATCGCATTCGCCAACGTGCTCTACGCGATCAAGATCCCGCGCCGCGACGGCGTCGCGCTCGGGTCGACCGAGTTTTCCAACATGCACGCCGCCTATGACGACCTGCCGGCGGACCTCAAGGCGCGGCTCGCCGGCTTCACCGCGACGCACGACTTCAACAAGTTCTGGGAGATGATGCTCAAGCGGCCCGGCACCAAGCGGGCGCCCTTGAGCGAGGCGCAACGCAAAGCGCGGCCGCCGGTGTCGCATCCAGTCGTGCTCACCCACCCGATCACCGGCCGCAAGGTGCTGTACGCCAACCCGGGCTACACGATGCGGATCAACGAGCTCGGACCGAAGGAGAGCGACGACCTGCTCGAGTTCCTGTTCGCCCACCAGCTCCAGCCCCAATACCGCTACGTGCACCGCTGGCAGGAAGGCGACGTGCTGATGTGGGAGAACTTCGGCACCATCCACAACGCCATCGCCGACTACCGGCCGGACGAGCACCGCCTGGTCAAGCGCTGCCAGGTGATGGCGACGCGGTTCTTCGACGAGACCGGCGCGCCGCGGGCGGAAAATAGTAGGGTGGGTTAGCGCCCGAAGGGCGCGTAACCCACCGCGTCCAAACAAACAAACGGTGGGTTACGCCGCCTTCGGCGGCTAACCCACCCTACGGAAAGTGCCAGCGGAATTTATGGCCCAACAAACAAACCCCCTGCCCTCGCGCGCGCCGGCGCCGGCCCGCCTGTCCCTGGCGCGGCTGGGGCAGCTGCCGCCCGCGGTGGCGCGGCCGGGCTATGACGTCGCGTCGGTCCGGTGCGGCATTTTGCATTTGGGCATCGGGGCGTTTCACCGCGCCCACCAGGCCTACTACACCGACACGGCGCTGGCGGGCGGCGACAAGGACTGGGGCATCGTCGGCGCCAGCCTGCGCGGCGCCGCGGTGCGCGATCGGCTCGCCGCCCAGGACTGTCTTTATACCCTGGTGGAGAAGGGCGGCGCCGGCGCCCGCCATCGGATCATCGGCGCGGTGCGCGACGTGGTGTTCGCGCCGGACGACCCGGCCCGCCTGCCCGCGCTGATCGCCGATCCGCGCATCCGCATCGTCAGCCTCACCATCACCGAGAAGGGCTATTGCCACGATCCGGCGAGCGGCCGCCTCAACCCGGCGCACCCGGACATCGTGCACGACCTGGCGCATCCGCAGGCGCCGGTGAGCGCCATCGGGATTCTGGCGGCCGGCCTGCGGCAGCGGCGCCAGGGCGGCGCGCCGATCACGCTGCTCTCGTGCGACAACCTCCCGCACAACGGCGCGATGCTGCGGCAAATCGTGCTCGACTTCGCGACGCGGCTCGATGCCGGCACCGCCGCATGGATCGAGCGCGCGGTCGCCTTCCCGGGCACCATGGTGGACCGCATCGTGCCGGCGACGACCGATGCGCTGATCGCGGAGGCAGCGGCCGCGCTCGGCCTCGCCGACGCGGCGCCGGTGCAGTGCGAGCCGTTCTCCCAATGGGTGGTCGAGGACCGCTTCGCGGCCGGGCGCCCGGCCTGGGAGAAGACCGGCGCCGAGATGGTCGCCGACGTGGCGCCGTTCGAGGAAATGAAGCTGCGCCTGCTCAACGGCAGCCACAGCATGCTCGCCTATCTCGGCTTCCTCGGCGGCTTCGACACCATCTGGCAGGTGATGCGCGAGCCCGACTACGTCGCGCTGATGCGCGCCATGATGCGCGAGGAGGTGCAGCCGCGCCTCGCGCTCAACGGCCGCTACGATCTCGCCGCCTATCAGGACACGCTGGTCGAGCGCTTCGCCAACCCGGCGCTGGCGCACCGCTGCTACCAGATCGCCATGGACGGCTCGCAGAAGCTGCCGCAGCGGCTGCTCGGCACCGTCCGGGCGAACCTCGCGGCCGGCCTGCCGATCCGCCGCCTCGCGCTCGCGGTCGCGGCCTGGATGCGCTACGTCGCCGGCAAGGACGAGCAGGGCCGGCCGATCGCGGTGCAGGACCCACTCGCCGGCGAGATCGCCGCGCGGGCGGCGCAGGCGGGCGGCGACCCGGGGACAATAACGGACGCCCTGCTCGGCGTGCGCGCCGTGTTCGGCGACGACCTGCCGGCGGCTGCGCGGTTCAAAGATGAAGTCAGCACCGCGCTCGCGGCGCTCGTCGCCGACGGCGCGCGCGCCACGGTCAGGAAATATGTTTAGAATAGCGAGTAGCGAATAGCGAATAGCCAGGAAGGGCGTTCTATTCGCTATTCGCTATTCGCTATTCGCCCTTACAAACGAGGTGCCGCATGACAGGCCACATGATCCCGCGCGAGCGCTGCGACTTCTCGGCGATCGTCGATCGCCCGCCGCTCAAGCTGCCGGGCGGCGCGCGCGTCGTGCTGTGGAGCATCGTCAATTACGAGGTGTGGGACATCGCGCGGCCGATGGCCCGGCAGGTGATCCCGGCGCCGACCGGCCAGCCGCTGCTGCCCGACGTGCCCAACTGGAGCTGGCACGAATACGGCATGCGGGTCGGCGCGTGGCGGTTCTTCGATCTCTACGCGCGGCTCGGCATCAAGCCGACGCTCGCCACCAACGCGCGCGTCTGCGAGGACTATCCGCGCGTCGCCGAGCAGGCCAAGCGCGACGGCTGGGAGTTCATGGGCCACGCCTACGACCAGATGCCGATCCACAAGCACGAGAACCAGGCCGCCATGATCGGCCGCTCGATGGACGTGCTCGAGCGTTTCACCGGCAAGCGCCCGGTGGGCTGGCTCGGGCCCGGCCTGACCCAGACGTTGGAGACGCCGGAATTGCTGGTTGCCGCCGGCGTCAAATATATCGGCGACTGGGTGTACGACGACGAGCCGACCCTGATCCGCACCGCCAACGGTTCGCTCGTCACCCTGCCGTACACGGTCGAGCTCAACGACATTCCCATGATGATCGTCCAGCATCACGAGAGCGACTATCTGCTCAAGCGGTCAATCGACCAGTTCGACCGGCTGTACGCGGAAGGAAAGGACCGCGCCAAGATCATGGCGCTGGCGATCCACCCCTACATCAGCGGCCAGCCGCACCGGATCAAATATCTCGAAGCGATCTACGACTACGTCAACCGCTTCGAGGGCGTGCTGCACTGGAACGGCATCGAGATCCTCGACTGGTACCAGTCGGTCGACCGCAAGGTCGGGGTCGCCGCATGAACGCGCCCGACCCGCGCACCGGCATGCTGCCGACCGAGCGCCTCGCCTATTCGGCTATTGCCGAGCGCGCGCCGCTCAAGTTGCCGGACGGCGCCCGCATGGTCGTGTGGGTGATCGTCAACGTCGAGGAGTGGGACGCGACGCAGACGATGCCACGCACCGTTCTCACGCCGCCGGCGGGCGGATCGCCCTCCCCCGACGTGCCCAACTGGGCTTGGCACGAGTACGGCAACCGCGTCGGGTTCTGGCGCATGCTCGAGGTGTTCGACGAGTTCAGCATCCCGGCCGTGCTCGCCATCAACGGCTCGGCGATCGCCGCCTACCGGCCGATCGTGCAGGCGGCGCTCAAGCGCAAGTGGGAGTTCATCGGCCACGGCTTCACCCAGCGCAACATGCAGAAGGTGCCGGACGAGCGCGCCGACATCCGCAAGACCGCGGAAGCGATCGCCGCGGCGACCGGACAGCACCCGCGCGGTTGGCTCGGGCCGGGGCTGACGGTAACCTGGGAGACGCCCGACCTCCTGGTCGAAGAGGGCTACGCCTACGTGTGCGACTGGGTGCTCGACGACCAGCCGGTGTGGCTCAAGACGCGCACGCGGCCGATCGTCAACCTGCCCTACACGCAGGAGTGCAACGACGTCGCCATGATGCTGATCCAGCATCACAAGGCGTCGGAATATCACGACCGCGCCGTCGATCAGTTCAAGCAGATCCACGCCGACGCGGCGGACTCCGCGCGCGTGATGGCGCTGGTGCTGCATCCTTACATCATGGGCGCGCCGCACCGGCTCAAATATTTCCGCAAGGCGGTGGAGGCGATGCGCCGCAAGTCCGACGTCCTGTTCTGGACCGGCGGGCAGATCCTCGATTGGTTCCTGCAGGCCGGGCCGAAGGCGCCGTGATCTTGTAGGGTGGGTTAGGCGCGAAGCGCCGTAACCCACCGTTCTTTGTTTGATGGCGCGTTCTGACTTTGCTTGAATGAAGGCGGCGGGTTACGCGGGCCGCGCCCGCCAACCCACCCTACGGCGGCGGACGCGCGCTCTTTTCCAGCAATTCGAGGTTGGCGAGGATGTGCGGGTTGGTCGGGTCTTTCTCGTAGGCCGCGTTGAGCTTGGCGCGGGCGAGCGCGTAGTCGCCGCGCATCAGATAGGAGTAGCCCTGATTGTTGAGGATTTCCGGCGCCGGGCCGACGATCTTGAGCGCCTGGGCATAGGCGCGGTCGGCGAGCTCGAACCGGCGCAGCCGGTCGTAGGAGGCGGCGAGGCCGAGCCACGCCTCGGCGGCGTCGCGGGCTTTCGGCAGCCCCTTCTCGACGGCGCGGCGGAAGTGGACCTCGGCCAGGCCGTAATTGCCCTCGGCGAATTGCCGCTTGCCGAGATTGAGGTCGCTGTTGGGACTGCCCCGCAGCACCGCGCCGTCGCCGGGGATCGGCAGGACGACGTCGCGCGCGATCGAGCCGGTCGTCTCGGGCGGTGGCGTCCCGGGCGGCGGCGCGCCGGTCTGCAGCGGCGCGGGCTCGGGCGGCCTCGTCCACCACTCGGCCGGCTTGTTCCAGCCTTCGCAGCCGGCCAGCCATGGCGCGCACACGGCGGCCACGACGAGTACGCGCGACACTCGGAGTCCCATCAGGTGCTCCCGGCGAGGCGAAGGTAGCTTTCTCCCGGGCGAGCGCACGAGCTGCCCGACGCGGCTGGCCGCGGGAGCCGGATACCCGACGTTAGGCGAAGCTGGTTAATATTCTGTCGCCGGCGGGCTACAGGGCTCTCCTCAAAAGGCGCCCATCTTGAAGCGGACGTAGACCGGCAACATGATCACGATGATGATGACCGGGAAGATGCAAATCATCAGCGGGACGGAGAGCTTGGCGGGCAGGCTGTAGGCCTTCTCCTCGGCGCGCGACATGCGCTTGTGCCGCATGTCGTCGCTGTAGACGCGCAGCGCCTCGGTCAGGCTCGAGCCCAGCTCCTCCGACTGCTGCAGCAGGGTCGCGAACGAGCGGGCTTCCTCGAGGCCGAGGCGGTCGCCGAAATGCTCGAGCGCCTCGCTCAGCGTGCGGCCGGCGCGCATTTCGAGGGTCGCCATGTAGATGTTGGCGCTGAGCGACGGATAGGAATCGCCGAGCTCGCGGCCGACGCGGTCGAGCGCGGCCTCCATGCTCAGGCCGGCGTCGGCGCACACGACGAGCAGGTCCATGAAATCCGGAAAGCCGGTGCGGTGCTCGTTCTGGTTCGCGGCAATCCGCCGGTTGACGTAGATGCTGGGGCCGAAATAGCCGAGCAGCCCGCCGATCCAGCCGCACATCCATCCCGACCCGTCCGGGCCGGAAATCACCATCGGGGCCAGCATGAAGGCGCCCCCGGCGAAGACGAGCGCCGCCGCCAGGCGGGCGATGAAGAAGAAGGCGACCGCGCGCGGGTCGAGAAAGCCCGCCTGCATGAGGCGCTGGCGCAGTTGCCGCTTGTCGCCCTCGTCGCTGCCCGAGTAGTGCTGCGTCGTGTAGTCGATGAGCTTCTGGGCGGCCCGGCGGCTGGCGTAGCGCAGGGAGCTCTTGTCGTCGGACCGCGCCGGGCCGTCGGCCAGGACCTCGGCGGCGCGCCGCTTCACCGAGCCGCGCACCCGGATGGTCGCCATCACGCCGAACGCGAGCGTCGCGGCCGCGAGGAAGACCAGCAGGCTGAGCATCAGGGTCGGATTGTCGGCCGACAGATCGGGGAGCAGGTCGAGGATGATGCGCATGGTCAGATCTTGAAATTGACCATGCGGTACATCACGAGATTTCCCATCACCATCCAGCCGGCCGCGATCCCGAGGCCGATCCTGGTCATGTCGTACTTCCAGACGCTGCCGTAGAAATCCGGTGCCACGTAGCGGATCATGAAGAAGATCGCGACCGGCAGCCCGGACAGGAACAGCGCGGAAAACTTTCCTTCCGCCGCCAGCGCCCTGATCTTGCGGCGCATCTTGAAGCGGTCGCGGATGACGGCCGAGAGGTTCTGCAGGATGCCGCTGAGGTTGCCGCCGGTCGAGCCCTGGATCGCGACCGCGGTGACGAACAGCGGCAGGTCCTCCTGGCCGACCCGATAGGCGAGGTTGCGCATCCCGGTTTCCAGATCCGCCCCGTAGGTGATCTCGTCGGCGACGATGCCGAACTCGGTGCCGACCGGATCGGGCAGCTCGCGCGCCACCATGGAGATGGCGACCGGCACCGGATGGCCGGCCCGCAGGCTGCGCACGATGATGTCGATGGCGTTGGGAAACTGCACGCCGAACCGGCCCTGGCGCCGGGCCTTGAGCAGGCGCAAGCCGATGTACGGCAGCAGGACCGACGACACGACGGCGATCACCGCCGCCTGGAACGGGTCCTCGCGCACCCACCAGATGCCGAAGAACACGATGACGGCCGCGGCGACGGCGACCAACGCGAGTCGTCCCACGCCCGTCGTCAGCCCGGACTGCAGCACCAGCCGGTTGAACGAGAGGACGCGCATGGCGTAGTTGCCGCTGCCGGTGAGCCCGCGCTCGCGGCGGAGCTGGACCAGGACGTTCTGCCGGTCCGGCTGGTCCTTCATCAGGCGCAGGCGGCGGTTGATGCTGCTGCGGTAGGACGCGGTCGAGAAGCACAGCAGATAGATCGCCTCGACGAACAGCACGGTCGAGCCGGCCGCGAACAGGTACACCAGATAGTTCGAGTCGAGGAGGAATGACATCGGCGTTCACAACGGCTTGGTCGGATCGAAGTGGCTGGCCGGAACGACGATGCCCTTGGCGGTCAGCTCGCTGAGGAAGCGCGGGCGCACGCCGGTCGCCTGGAAGTGGCCCTGCACCGTCCCGTCCTCGGCGGTGCCGGTGCGCACGTACTTGAAGATCTCCTGCATCTGGATGATGTCGCCCTCCAGCCCGGTGATCTCCGCGATGCTGGTGACCACGCGCTTGCCGTCGGACAGGCGCTGCAGCTGGACGATCCCGCGGATGGCGGCGGCGATCTGGCCGCGAATGCTCGCGATCGTCATCGGCATGCCGGCCATGCCGATCATCTGCTCGAGGCGCGAGAGGGCGTCGCGCGGAGTGTTGGCGTGAATGGTCGCCATCGAGCCTTCGTGGCCGGTGTTCATCGCCTGCAGCATGTCGAAGGCCTCCTCGCCGCGGCACTCGCCGAGGATGATGCGGTCGGGCCGCATGCGCAGCGCGTTCTTGACCAGCTCGCGCTGGCGGATTTCGCCCTTGCCCTCGATGTTGGGCGGCCGCGTCTCCATGCGGCCGACGTGCGGTTGCTGCAGCTGCAGCTCGGCCGCGTCCTCGATGGTGACCAAGCGCTCCTTCTCGGAGATGAAGGCCGACAGGGCGTTGAGCATCGTCGTCTTGCCCGAGCCGGTGCCGCCGGAAATGATGAACGTGACGCGCGCCTTGATCGCGGCGGCGAGCAGCTCGGCCATCTGCGAGCGGATCGCGCCGATGTCGACGAGCTTGCGCAGGTTGTAGGGTTTCTTGGAGAACTTGCGGATCGACACCAGCGGCCCGTCGACCGCGATCGGCCGCACCGCGATGTTGATGCGCGAGCCGTCGAGCAGGCGCGCGTCGCACAGCGGCTGCGACTCGTCGACCCGGCGGCCGACCGCCGACACGATCTTGTTGACGATGCGCAGCAGGTGCGCCTCGTCCTTGAAACGGACGAGGGTCGGCTCGAGCACGCCGGCGCGCTCGACGTAGACCTGCTCGTGGCCGTTGATCAGGATGTCGTTGACCATCGGGTCCTTGAGCAGCGGCTCGATCGGGCCGAGCCCGGTCATCTCGTCGAGGATCTCGGCGACGAAGTCCTCGAGCTCCTGGGCGTTGAGCGCCAGCCGCTCGGCCAGCGTGTATTGCGAGACCAGCCCGTGCACGTGACGGCGGACGTCCTCGTCCGGCATCTTCTCCAGCACCGAGAGGTTGATCTCCTCGATCAGGCGCCGGTGCAGGCGGACCTTGGCGTCGAGCAGCTTGTCGCTCAGCAGCTGATTGACCGGTGGGGCCGTTTCCACCGGCAACTCGGCGACGGCGAGCGGCGGAGCTGCCTCGGGCGGCAACGTTACCGGCGGCTCCGGCGCCGCAACCGGCTCCGGCTCCGCCGCCCGACGGGACGTGAAACGGCCAAGCATGTCCTGCCTCGCTACCCTGCATCCGGCCGGCGCGGCCGGGCCGATCTCATCGGGCCCAGAACGCGCCGCGCTCTTTTGGCGCTGCCGCGCCTTTCGTTGTTGCGGCGCCCTTGGCCGCGGCCGGCGGCGCCAACACCTTCTTGAGCGCCGCCGTGACGCTGTTGCCGGCCTTGACCTCGTCGAGCGGAACCCCGCGGTCGATCGCTTCGCGCACCAGCCGGTAGTTGTTGGGGATGGCGCCGGCGAACGCGTCGCCGAGCGCCGCCTCCAGGTCGCCGCGGCGCAGGCCGGGGCCGAACAGATGCTGCTCGAAGCGGTTGACGATCACCTGCGGCTGCGGTCCGCCTTTGAGGCGCTCGCCGATCGCCGCCACCAGCTGCTTGGCGTGGCGCAGGCCCGGCACCGTCATCTCGGTGACGATGAACAGACGGTTGGAGCCGAACAGCACGCTGTCGGTCCACGGGAACCAGGTCCGCGGCATGTCGATCACGACGTTCTCGAAGTTCGACGAGACGAGGTCGAGCAGCCGGGTCACCATGTCGGGATCGAACGAGCGCATCTCGGCCGGCCGGCTCGGCGCCGCGATGACGGCGAGGCCGGACGCATGGTGCGACAGCATCACCTCGAGCAGCTGGCGGTCGAGGCGTTCCGGGCGCGGCTCGATCTCGTCGAGGTCGAGCCGCGGCTCGAGATCGAGATAGTCGCTGCAGGCGCCGTGCTGGAAATCGAGGTCGACCAGGCAGGTCGAGGAGGCGCCGCGCTGGCCCTTGCGCAGCAGCATCATGGCGGTCTGGATCGCCAGCGTCGTCAGCCCGACCCCGCCGGCCGCGGGCAGGAAGGTATAGATCTGCGCCTCGGTGACCGCTTCGCCCGGCTGGCCCTGCGCCGCGCGCGCGCAGGCGCGCACCAGCTCGATCGGCTCGACCGGCTTGACCAGGAAGTCGGCGATGCGGATCTGCACCAGACGCCGGGCGACGGATTCGTTGAACGCCTTCGTCACCACCACGATCGGCGGCGATCCACCCAGCCGGGACGCCAGGCCTTGCAGCGCCAGCACCTCGTCCTGATGGTCGGCGTCGAGGTCGACCAGGACCAGCTTGGCGTCGGCGACGTCGACCTTGCCCTTGCAGGCCGCGAGGCTGCCGGTCGTCACGTCGAGATCGATCTGCGGGTTGTTGCCGAACGTCGTGCGCGCCATGCGCTCGAACTCGGCATCGCCGGTCACGAGGGCGATCCGAATGTGCTTCGTAACGGCTGGAGGTCGACCGTCAAGCATCGTTGCGTTTCTCTTGCGCCCGGACGACGGGTTGGGTCCCGCACGCGCCGGGCGAGGCTCCTGTCACGTTATGGCGAACCTGGCGTGGCGGCCGCCGCGGGCGCCGCGCCCCCGCCGGCCGCGTTGAGCTGCACCGAGCTTGTGCCGATCGGTTGCAGTGGGGTGACCTTGTTGTTGCGGTAGCGTTCCGCCGCCTTCTGCATCCGCTCGCCGTTCGCCTCGATGTGACGATTGGAGGCGGCCGGCGGCCACGGATCGATGGTTTGCACGGCGACGTTGGTGGCGGCCGCGTTGCCGCCGTAGAAGGTGACGCCGTCGCGGCGATCGAAATAGATGTCCGAGCAGCCGCCCAGCATCGCGCCGAGCGCGATGGCCGCCAGCACGCTCGCGACCGAGAACCTGTTACTGCGCCGCATCGGGAGCCCCCACCGCGATATTGAGGATGTGGCCGCTGCGCGGACGCTCCACGCCGGCGAGATGGCGCTGCTGCGACTTCGTCAGCTCGGCCTTGCCGAGCAGGAAGAAGTCGGGATCGTTGCCGGCCACGGCGTCGTCGGTCGGCACCCGCAGCGGGTCACCCGGCCGGGCCGGCCGCACGATGTGCGGCGTGACGATGATGACGAGGTCGGTTTCCTTCTTGAGATACTGCGAGCTGCGCAGCAGCGCGCCGAGCACCGGCACGTCGCCCAGCCAGGGAAGCTGCTGCAGGTTGGCGTTGCCGAGGTTCTGCAGCAGGCCCGCCATGGCGAAGCTCTGGCCGTCGCGCAACTCGATGGTCGTGTTGGCGCGGCGCACGATCAGGCTCGGAACCGCGACGGAGCCGACCTGCACGACGTTGGTCGGATCGAGCTGGCTGACCTCGGGCTCGATCTTCAAGTTGATCAGGCCGTTGCCGAGCACGGTCGGCGTGAACGCCAGCCCGACGCCGAAACGCTTCCATTCGATCGTGACCAGGCCGAGCTGCGCCGCCACCGGGAATGGGAACTCGCCGCCGGCGAGGAAGTTCGCGGTGTCGCCCGACAGCGCGACCAGGTTCGGCTCGGCGAGGCTGCGGGCCACCTGCCGCTGCTCGAGCGCCTGGATGAGCGCGTCGGCGGTCGTGCCGCCCTTGAGCACGTGGGCCAGGATGGTGCCGAACGGCGCGTTGCCGGACAGCAGCGCGCTGGTGCCGAGGTTTGCGCTGACGCTCTGGCCGACGACGTTCCACTGGATGCCGAGCTCGCGCGAGGCGGTGCGCGAGACTTCGATGAAACGCACCTCCAGCAGCACCTGCTGGGGCTGCGACACCTGCACCGAATTGACGACGTCCGGCCCGAACTGCTTGGCGAACGTCATCGCCTTGTCGACGGTGACGCCGTCCGGCGAGCTGCCCGACAGCATCAGCCGGCCGTTGAGCGACGACACCTTGATCCGGGCGTGCGGGAATTGCCGGTTGATCTCGGCACCGAGCCGCACGGTGTCGTAGGCCACCTCGACGTCGACCAGGCCGACCAGCCGCTTGCCCTCTCCGTAGAGCGACACCCGGGTGGCGCCGACCTTCTTGCCGAGGATCGACACGGAATGGTCGGTCAGCGGAACGACATCGGCGGTTTCCGGATCGGCGACGACGACGTCGCTGACCGCGCCGTCGGTGTGCACGTTCTCCGACTTGCCGATCGGGACGGTGATCGACGCGCCGCGGCCGTCGTTGCCCAATTCGATGATGCGTGCCTGCGCCGGCAGCGTCATGGCCGCGAACGGCGCCAACCACGCCATGGCGACAATGCTCGCCGTCGTCAGCGCCAGCGCGATCGAGCGGACCCGCCCGCGCCGGCCCGGCGCAGGTCGCCCACGCGCGGCGACATCATGGTTTGTCGAGTGATTCACGCCGTTCCCCGTCACTGTCATGTCCCCCAAGCCCGATCGGTACGCTATCTGCCGGCCGCCCCAGCGGCGTCGCGCAACTCCTCGCCTTCCCGCGATACGTTGTATTCCTGACGCTGACCGGCGCGGGTCACCGCCACGGTCGAATAAGGACGGGGGCCGCGTCCGCGCGCCTCGGGATTGCCGAGGTCGCTCTGGGTGACGCGGCGGGTGCCCTCGAGCTCCGCCTCGCCCGCCTTGCGCAGAACGAGCGACAGGCTGCCGAGCGTGGCCGCGAGCGAGAGCTTCTGCGCCCCGATCGTGTCGACCTCGAGGGTGACCGCTTTGGCGACGGACGGCTTGTCGACGCTGTCGTCGGCAAGCTGATCGACCGCCAGCACCTTGGCGTTCTGCAGCACGACGTCGTTGTTGCCGTTGCCCTTGTCGGGCTGGCGCGTCATCAGCACGTCGACGTGGTCGCCGGGCAGCACGAATCCGCCGACGCCCTCGACGTCGTTGACCCGCACCGTCACCGCCTTCATTCCCTGCTCGATGACGGCCGACAAGGTGGCGCGCTGGCCGGGGCCGGTGATCTTGGTGCGCAGGATCGGCTCATTCGGCTCGATCGCCGCGAGCACGATGCGCTTGCCGGGGCTCATCAGGTCGCCGATCGACCCGAAGGTGCCGGCCGGAATCGCCGCCTCGGGCCATGCCACTTCGCGCAGCATTCCCGCCGACAGGTGCGTGCCGAAGCGCAGCGGCGCGGCCGCGACCACGATCGTGCGCGTGGCCACGGTCTGCGGCTTGGTGTCCATGCCGCGCATGCGCAGCTCGGCCTGGCGGTTCAGCCACGCTTGGGCGACGAATACCGCAAGCAGGCCGAACACGACCGCGAAGCCGACCATCACGATGGTACTGGTACGCACGGTACTGACCCACACAGACGATTTGATCGTTTCTTGTGCGTAGGTTTGCGTATCACCATTGAATTCTTTCTGAAGTAAAAAAGGCGCCTGCAATCATGTTGAATCGCTGGTCAAGCGTCATGCTAAACTCTTAGTCAAAAGATATGGCTTACGGAAAGTAAACTGCGCGGATACGCGCGGAAATGCGCGGTGATTGCCCTGCAACTCGCCGCGCGTTTGAGCAAAAAACCGTTCGGCGATTCAGGCCCCGGCGCGTTCGCGCAACGGCGCGATCCGCAACTCCTTCGCCAGCCGGTCGAGCTGTTCTACCAGCGGCTGCGCCAGCGGGACGCCGTCGCGCGTACGCTCCGCCCGGCACTGGGCGCGGCGGTCGCCCGGCAGGCGGATGGCGTCGATCCCGGGCAGGCGCGGCGACGCGCGCAGGTCGGCGAGGTGACGCTCGACCTCGGCCGTGAACGCCGCCAGCGGCACGAAGCGGGCGATGTCGATGGCGGCGATGAAATGCCCCGTATTGGTCTCGCTTGTCGCGTCGGCGTTGAAGTCGACGACGTCGCGCCCGAACGCGGCGCCGTTGAGCGGGCCGGCCAGCAGGCCGAGGATCAGCGCCAGGCCGCTGCCCTTGTAGCCGCCGATCGGCAGCAGCAGGCCGTCGGCGCTGCGGCGCGGATCGGTCAGCGGCGTACCGTCATGGCGGTTGACGAACCAGCCTTCCGGCATGGTGCGCCCCTGATCATGCCGTGCCGCACCGGCATTTCGGCATAGAGCCCGGCCGGCCCCGCGTGGTTCGAGCGCCGCACGCCCGCCCAGCCGATGCCCGCCTCGCGCGCCATTTCGATCGCGGTGGCGGCCGCGCGCGACATCACCAAATGGCCGAAGCCGTTGTCGCCATCGACGAGCGCAGTGGCGGCCGCGGTGCGGTTGACAGTAATGTCGGGCCGCCGGTTGAGCCCGCCCGCCTCGACCCGCTTGACGTATTGGGGCAGGCGAAACACGCCGTGGGCATCGGCGCCGGTGAGGTCCGCCTCGGTCATCAGCTCCGCAATGCGCGCCGCATCGTTTGCCGGGATCTGCACGGCCGCGAGCGCGTCGCCGATGAAAGCCCGGATCGCCGGCGCCGGCACGTGTACGGGAGCAGGCGCGGGCGCGACGCGCGCCGCGGTGGGTTCGCCGCTCATCAATCAGCTCCGCGCCGCCCGCTGTACCTGGCCGCCCGCGCCGAGCATGGCGGCGGCCTGGCCGCCGAGGATGGTGTCGCGATCCGCCGCGGAGACGCCGAGCGCGCGCACCTCGCGCACGCATTCCAGGGTTCCCATGTCGAACGGATAGTCGCTGCCCAGCAGCACGTGCGACGGCCCCGCCCAGGCGACGAGGGATTCGAGCTGGGGCCGCGCATGCAGGATGGTGTCGTAATAGAACCGGCGCAGCGACGCCTCGGGCGAGACGGCGAGCGATTTCTTCGGCTCGCCGCGCACGTGCCAGCCGTGCGCCCAGCGCCCGGCCTGGTAGGGGGTGAAGCCGCCGCCGTGCGAGAGGCAGATCCTGATCGTCGGATGGCGCTCCAGCACGCCGCCGAACACCAGGCAGGCGGCCGCGATCGTGGTGTCGAGCGGATTGCCGATCAGGTTGGTGAGATAATAGGCGCGCAGCCGGTCGGCGCCCGCGACCTTCACCGGATGGATCAGCATGAAGGCGTCGACCTCGGCGGCCGCGGCCCACACCGGCTCGAGCGCCGGGTCATCGAGATTGCGGCCCTCGATGTTGGAGCCGATCATCGCGCCGCGCAGGCCGAGGGTCCGCACCGCCCGGCGCAGCTCGGCGGCCGCCAGCTCAGGCGCCTGCATCGGCAGGGTCGCGAGCCCCAGGAAGCGGTCCGGGTGCTGCTTGACGAGCTTGGCGATCTCTTCGTTCTGGATGCGGGCCAGGGCCGCGCCCAGCGCAGCGTCCTGGTCGTAGAGGAACGTCTGCGGCGGCACCGACACCGCCTGCATGTCGACCTCGCTCGCCGCCATGTCCTTGAAGCGCTGCTCCAGGTCGAAGCCGCCGCGCGGGAACGGCCGGTACGGCGTGCCGGCGACCTCGAACACCGCGCTCTCATTGTCGATCGGCGTCAGGCGCGGCGCCACCTTGGGGGCCTCTTTCTGCATCAGCCGGATCGTCTCTTCGCCGATGACGTGGGCGTGGATGTCGATGGTTTTTTGTTGGCTCATGGGATCCTCTCGGAACGAACGCCGACGCGCGTGACCGTGATCACGCGGGGTGCCTTCACGTCTCGGGCGATCTACGCGGCCTTGATGCCGTGCAGACCATGCGAAGAATCCTTGCAGGTGAAGAACACGACGTCATGGTCGGACGTGGCCTTCATCGCATGGACGGCATCGGCCGGAATGTAGATGACGGACCCGGCCTTCGCTTCGATCTTCTGCTCGTCGACGTGGCCGCGCAGCGTCCCTTCGAGCACATAGATCCATTGCTCGTTCGGATGCGAGTGCGGCTCGGCGCCGGTCCCGGCCGGCATGCGCATCAGCGCCACGATCATGCGCTCGCCCTCGACGACCGCTCCGTTTGCGGTCGAGTAATCGGGGCCGCCCAGCATGTGGTTGACCTTGGCGAGGTCGAACAGGTGCTCGCCCGGCCCGGCGCGCTTGGCACCGGGAGTCTTGGCGGCGGGGGCGTTGGCGGTTTGGGTCGACATCGCGGTGTCCTCCACTTTCGAATGGCGGCGACTATAAACCTAATTCGCGGCACGCAAATGCGCCGCAGGGTGAGTCAGCGTGAAGGCGCGTAACCCACCTGGTCACGCTTGTTGGTGGGTTACGTGGCGCAAGTGCGCCGCTAACCCACCCTACGGACCTACGGAATCACCGGCAGCTGCACGTAGTTGTCGCGTCCGTTGCCGAAGTGGATGGTGGTGGTGCCGCCATAGACGGCAATCGGCCGGTCGCGCGGATCGTCGTGCAGGAACGGGCCGCAGCCGGTGAACTCGTTCTTCATGTTGGACAGCCGGCCGCCGCTGCCGCCCGGATAGACGTAGTCGCGCCCGCGCACGCTGAGCGCGACGCGATAGCCGGCCGGCACCACGATCGAGGTCGGCCAGATCTCGATGTCGAGCGGGTAGACCTCGCCGGGCTTGAGCGGCTGCGCCTCGTCGTGGGTGTGATAGGGCCGATAGGACCGACTCAGCTTGGCGTCGAGCTTGCGGTGCGAGGCGCGCAGCCAGCCCTGCGCGATCGGCGTATGCGGATCGAGCGCGCCCTGGAACACCACCTCCTTGAGGTTGGGCGAGAGCACGCGCAGCACCAGGAACAGGTCGGCGTCATCGGTCGAGGAGGAAATATTCAGGCGCGCGGCGATCGGCCCGGTGATCTCCGTGTCCTTGTCGAGCGGCGGGGTGAGGAAGGTGACGCCGTCGCTCAGCGCCGGGAACGCCACGGTGCCGGCTGCCTGCGGCGGCGCGGCGGCGAGCACGTGGCCGGCCGGATCGAGGTGGAATTTGGTCCAGTGGGTGCGCGGGATCGGCCAGTCGGTCTCGTGGCGCTCGACGAACTTGTCGACGTGACGCACCTGCAGCCGGACCTTCGGCTCCTTGTCCCAGCCGTTGCGTTCGCCTTTCAAAAAATAATCGAAGAATCTCTTCTGAATCTTGACGCCGTAGTCGGTGTAGAAGTGTGTCCAGTGCTCGATGCCGTGCGCCTCGAGCCATTTCTGCTTGGCGGCGGAGCGCACGTAGCCCTCGAAATTGCCGCGCGGGTGCAGGCCCTGGCCGCCCCAGTTGGCGGAGGAGAGCAGCGGCACCTTCACCTTCGACCAGTCCGGCATGCGCGAGAGCCAGAACGCGTCGTCGAGCGGGTGCTCGAAGGCGAGCTTGCCGAAATCGAAGCGGTTGGCGCCCAGCTCCTCCGCGGTCAGGGTCTCGGGCCCCGCCACCCAATCGCCGTTCAGGCGGCTGCGATAGCCGCGCGTGCCGACGCCGTGCTGCACGGTCTTGACCTGCATGTCGTACCAGTTCTGCAGGAACGTGCAGAGAATGCCGCCGTGGTGGCTGACGTCGCGATAGAAATCCGCCGCGCCCTCCCAGATGCACATGGCGGCGAGGTGTTTCGGGTTGAGGCTCGCGACCTGCCACTGGTTCATGGCGTAGTAGGAAATGCCGTTGAGGCCGACCTTGCCGTTCGACCACGCCTGCTTGCCGCCCCATTCGATGCAGGCGGCGAAGTCCCTGGCCTCGCGCGCCGACCACAGCTCGACGTAGCCGGGCGAGCGGCCGCAGCCGCGCGAGTCGACGCGCACGCAGGCGTAGCCGTCCGGCACCCATTTCTCCGGATCGACCACCTCCCAGTTCTGATACTTGTTGCTCGAGCCGGTCGGCACGTCGGGATGGTTTTCCACCATGCGGCGCCACGGGGTCTCGTAGCCGTCCTCGAAATGCAGCCACTTGCCGTACGGGCCGTAGGTCATGATGACCGGATATTTACCCGCCTTGACCGGACGGTAGACGTCGGCACGCAGCACGATGCCGTCATCCATCTTGATCGGCACGTCCCAGTCGATCTGCATTCCGTCGCGGACTTCGCTGACCTCGCGATAGCTCATCAAGCGTCTCCATCCCCTCGGCCGGCGCCTCCCGGCGCGCCCGGACCTTAACGGCGAGGGTAAAGCCTGACTATAATTTTTGTGCAATGCGTTTGCGGAAGGGCTGGCATCCATATGACATATGATCTGATCGTCATCGGCGTCGGCGGCATGGGCAGCTCCAGCGTCTATCACGCCGCGCGCCGTGGGCTCAAAGTCCTCGGCCTCGAGCAGTTCGATATCCCGCATGCGCAGGGTTCCTCGCACGGCGTCAACAGGATCATCCGGCTGGCCTACTACGAGGATCCCAGGTACGTGCCGTTGCTGCGGCGCGCCTACACGCTGTGGCGCGAGCTCGAGGACCATGCCGGCGAGCCGCTGCTGATCATCACCGGCGGCATCGATGCCGGCACCGCCGACAGCAAGACCGTCCAGGGCTCGCTCCTGTCGTGCAACCAACACCAGTTGCCGCACGAAGTGCTGGACGCCGCTGCGTTGCGGCGGCGTTTTCCCGGCTATCAACTTGAGGCCGACATGGTCGGCGTGCACCAGCCGGACGCGGGCTTTGTTCTCTCCGAGCGCTGCATCGTCGCGCACGTCGCGGCCGCGCAGGAGCTGGGCGCAGAGGTGCACGCGCGCGAGCGCGTGGTCGCATGGCGGGCCGAGGACGACGGAATGTCCGTCACGACCACCCGCGACACCTATCGGGCGCGCAAGATGATCGTCACGGCGGGCGCGTGGGCGCGCCGGATCGTGCCCGCGCTGCAGCACCTGGCGGTGCCGGAGCGCCAAGTGATGATGTGGACGCAGCCGCTGCGGCCCGAGCTTTTTCGCCTGGGCGCTTTCCCGGTCTTCAACTTCGAGGCTCCGGAAGGCCGGTTCTATGGATTTCCCGTCTACGGGATCCCGGGCTTCAAGCTCGGCAAGTATCATCACCGCGGCGAGCGGGTTGACGACCCCGACGGCCTCGATCGCGACTGTTACCCGGAGGACGAGGAGGCCCTGCGCGAAGGCATCCGCCGGTATTTTCCCGACGCGAACGGGCCGATCATGACGATGAAGGCGTGCCTCTTCACCAACACGCCGGACGAGCATTTCATCCTCGATCGTCTTCCCGACAACCCGCACGTCGGCGTGGCGGCCGGGTTTTCCGGCCACGGCTTCAAGTTCTGCAGCGTGATCGGCGAGATCATGACGGAGCTGATGGCCGAGGGCGGCACGCGCCACGACATCGGGCTGTTTCGCCTCGATCGCCCGGCGCTGGCGTCACCGCAGCCACCATCCTGAAATCGTTGGACAACTTCTCCTGCGCCTCGTAATGCTGCAAGGCCGTGCCGGGGTTCGGGGAGGTCGGGTTGCCAACGATCGCTTCGCTCGTCGCCGCCCATCGGACGGGCGCGCGGAGCCCGGAACAGACGATCGCGCAAAGCTTCGCGCGCATTCGCGCGCACAACGATCCGGCTGTGTTCATCGCGCTGCGCGCGGAGGACGACGCCCTCGCCGAGGCGCGCGCGCTCGCCGGCACGGACGCCAACCGTCCGCTCTACGGCGTTCCGGTCGCCGTCAAGGACAACATCGACGTGGTCGGGCTGCCGACCACCGCCGCCTGTCCGGCCTTCGCCTACCAGCCGGGTAAGGACGCGACCGTCATCGCGCGGCTCAAGCGTGCCGGCGCGATCGTCATCGGCAAGACCAACCTCGACCAGTTCGCGACCGGCCTGGTCGGCGTGCGCTCGCCCTACGGCATCCCGCGCAACGCCCTGCGGCCCGACCTGATCCCGGGCGGCTCGAGCTCGGGCTCCGCGATCGCGGTAGCGGCCGGGCTGGTGCCGCTCGCGCTCGGCACCGATACCGCCGGCTCCGGCCGGGTGCCGGCCGGCTTCAACAACATCGTCGGGCTCAAGCCGAGCCCGGGCCTCGTCTCCAATGCCGGCGTGGTCCCCGCGTGCCGCTCGCTCGACTGCGTGTCGATCTTCGCGCCCACGACCGACGACGCCTTCGCGGCGCTCATGGCGATCGCCGGCCCCGACCCGGCGGACCCGTATTCGCGCGCGGTCGGGTTGGGCGAACCGGGCGCCGTCGCGCCGGGAGCGAAACTCGGCGTGCCGCTTCCTGGCCAGCGCCTGTTCTTCGGCGACGCGGCATCGGCCGCCGCCTACGAGGCCGCGCTGGCGCGCCTGGTGCGCCTCGGCCTTGCGGTCGAGCAGATCGACATCGAGCCGTTCTACGAAACCGCGCGGCTGCTGTACGAGGGCCCGTGGCTGGCGGAGCGCTACCTCACCGCGCGCGCGCTGATCGCCTCGGCGCCGGACTCCATGCATCCGGTCACCCGCGAGATCATCCTCAGCGGCGCGCGGCCGACCGCGGCCGACGCGTTCGCGGCGTTTCATCAGCTCGAAGAGCTGCGCCGCACCGCCGACGCCACGTTCCGCACGGTCGACGCGCTGGTGCTGCCGACGGTGCCGACGGTCTACACGGTGCGGCAGGTGCTCGCCGACCCCATCCAGCTCAACAGCCGGCTCGGCACCTATACCAATTTCGTCAATCTGCTCGGCCTGTGCGGGCTCGCGCTGCCGGCGGCGATGCGCGACGACGGCGCGCCGTTCGGCATCACCTTGCTGGCGCCGGGCCGGCGCGACGCCGAGCTGGCGTCGATCGGGCGCGTGTTCCACGCCGACACCGGGCTCACACTCGGCGCCACCGGCGACGCGCAGCCGCCGCTGGCGCAGATCGCGCCGGCGCCGCGGCGCGACGAGATTGCGCTCGCGGTGGTCGGCGCGCATCTCTCCGGCATGCCGCTCAACAACGAGCTCAAGGCGCTCGGCGCGCGGTTCTTGCAGGCGAGCGCGACGGCGCCGGACTATCGCCTGTTCGCGCTCGCCGGCACCACGCCGCCCAAGCCCGGGCTGCTGCGCGTTGCGGCCGGCACCGGCGCGGCGATCGAGGTCGAGCTGTGGGCCCTCTCCGCCGCCGCGTTCGGCCGCTTCGTCAATGCGGTGCCGCCGCCGCTGTCGATCGGCACGCTGCGCATGGCCGACGGCCGTAACGCCAAGGGCTTCCTCGTCGAGGCCGCAGCCACGGACGGCGCGCGAGACATCTCCCGGTTCGGCGGCTGGCGGGCGTATGTCGCGGCGGAGGCGGTGATCGCATAGTTCGTTGAAGTACAAGCCAAACCAATAATCACAAGCGAGGCTGTCCTCATGTTCATATCTCAATGAGTTAGCGCACAATCAAAAGCCCGTTAGGTAGCTAGCTCATGAAAGACCTTCCCTCGAAGAGCGACCTGCTCCGTGTTGCCCGCAACGTCATTTGGTTCGAGCCACCCGAGTGTGCGCTCGCCAATCCAATCCGCTTTCTTGCGTATCTAATGACTTACGGCACGTCGGAAGATGTTGCCGTGGTGATGCGGTATCTCAGCCTTGAGGACTTCCGCGAGGCGCTGGAGCATGCCCCGCCCGGGATTATGGATGAACGCTCATGGGCCTACTGGAATGTGCTGACTGATCGATACCCGGTGCCGCCGATGCCGCGGCGCGTTATTCCAGAAAGCCGTTGAATACATTGGCTTGTCGGCAATGATCAGAAGAAATCAGACTCGTAGGATGGGTTGAGCGTAGCGAAACCCATCAGGCGTCCGTGATGGGTATCGCCGCGGAAGGCGCGGCTCAACCCATCCTACAACTGCGATCGGAATAAATCTCAGGCTCGTAGGATGGGTTGAGCGCAGCGAAACCCATCATCCGTCTCGCGATGGGTATCGCCGCGAAAGACGCGGCTCAACCCATCCTACAATGCAATCCTCTTCCCCTCCTCGGCCGACCAGTAGCCGGCGTAGTTGACCTTGGTGGTCTCGTAGGCGAGCGCGAGGCCGGCGCGCGGCGCGCGCCCGAGCGCGGCGCATTCCATGAAATCCTGGATCTCCTGCAGGTAGCCGCGCGTCCACTCCTCTTCCAGGCAGATGAACTGCCAGCCGGTCTTGCGGTCGACCTTTTCGGTGATGTAGACGTTGGCGAGCTTCTGCTCGTCGGTCAGGTAGCTCATCATGTGGTTGTTGGGCGTGATGTTGGCGAACAGGGCGCCGCCGCTGGTGTAGGTCTCGATCAGATTGCGCACCCCGCCCATGATCATGTCGCCGGCGAAGATCGTGGCCTTGGTGCCGTCGGAGAAGGTCACGGTGAGCACCCCCCAGTCCTCGACGTCGACCGGATTGGCCTTGATGTAGGTGCGCTCGGGCGCCGGCAGCGCGGCCGCGACGTTGCCGACGTCGGCGGTCACCGCCGACACCGTGATCTGCTCGCCGCGCGCGCGCGCCTCCACCTGCTTGAGATAGAGCGCGGCCGAGAGCGGATGGCAGCCCATGCGGATGAGCGAGCCGCCGCCGGTCATCGCCCATTGGGCGGCATGCGCCGCGTGCGACCCGCTGTGGCTCTCGTCGCCCTTCATGAACAGTATCTTGTCCTTGGTGGCCTCGAGGATCTCGACGGTCTTGGCGATCGCCGGCGCGTACACCCAGTCCTCCGCGTACATGAAGAGGCGCCCGCTCGCGCGGATCGCCGCGCAGGTCCGCTCCATCTCCTCCATGACGCGCTGGTACATCAGCGCCTTCGCCACGTGGCGGCCGATCGGCGTCTTGTCGTCGCCGCGGCCGAAATAGCCGGTGAACGGCTTTTCGCAGATGACGTGCTTGCCCGCCTGCACGGCCTCGACGATCATGGCCGCGTGCAGGGCCGGCGGCGTGCAGATGTCGACGACGTCGATGTCCTTGTCGGCGAGCACCGCGCGGAAATCCCGATGGGTCGCCGGGATGCGGTGCTTGCGGGCGAAATCGACCACGTGGTCGCCGCGCGCGGCGACCGCCGTCACCTGCGCGTCGACGCCGTGCACGCGCGCGTAGGCGTACATATGCAATTCGGCGACGAAGCCGCAGCCGATCAGACCAACCCGCACCTTCGCCATCGCCGCGCTCCTGCCCTGCTCGCAAGTTCGACGATGCTCACATGAGCGGCGCGCGCACGCCAGCCATCAACCAGCACAAAAATGTGCCCCCGAGTCGTTCGACCCGGGGGCGCGGATGGCTGAGACGGGGCGTTGACGAGCGGAAGTCGCGTGGAACGGGACGATCGACCGGCTCAGCGCGGAGCCAGGGTGCTGTCCCCGGTTTGCGCCGCTTCCTCCACCATGCGGGTCGAGACCTCGGCGACGCGTTTTGTGATCTGGAGAAAATCCTCGAGGTTGTCGCGCACGAGGTCGGTCTGGGCGGCGATGAAGTCCTGCACCGACCGGCAGCCCATCAGCGCCTCGAGCCGATCCATGTTGCGTTCCGCGCGGTTCTGCGCGAACCCGAGCCACTCGCGCGAGATCCTCTGCATTCCGTCCGTCAGCGCGGCGCTCGAGTGGAGGATCGCCTCCACGTTCCGGGCGGACTGGTGCGCCGTCTGCTGCCCATTGTCGCCGGCGACGACCCCGAACGCGCGGGCAAACTGGCCGATCGCGCGCTCGGCCACGCGGGCCGCGGCTTCGCTGCCGGCTTCGAACGTCTGGCGGACCTGCTCGGAATTGCGCTGCATGATGTCGGCGCCGGTGTGCGCGCTGCGCTCCGCCGCGTCCGTCATTGCCCGGGCGGTATTACCTGCCTGCCCGGCCATCTTGCGGGCGGCTTCCTGGCCTGCTTGGGTCATGTCTTTCTCCACTTGGCGCTGTTGAGCCATCAGATACCTTCCTGTGCTGTTGCGCGGGGGAATACACGGCACCAACGTGCGGGCGCGCGCGCCGTTCCAAGCGCGGACGCATGAATGTGGGACGGTACGTCGATGCCTGAGGGCCGAGGGTCCGTTTCGTCTTTGCGCACCATCAAACAAAGACGTGCCCGCGGCCTCCTCGACCCCGGGGCATGCATGGCCGCGACACGCTCATCGCACCGCCGCCGCGACGGCGCGCCCCACCGCGGCGTGGATCGCGTTGCGCTGGTCGGCGGATTTCGTCGTATCGGTGAGATAGACCGCGACCAGGACCGGCGCCCGGCCGGGCGGCCAGACGATGCCGACGTCGTTCGCGGTGCCGCGTTCGCCCGACCCGGTCTTGTCGCCCACGCGCCAACCGCCCGGCAGCCCGGCGCGCAGGCGGGAATCGCCGGTCTTGTTGGCGACGAGCCAGCGGGTGAGCAACTCCTGCGACGGCGCCGACAGCACATCGCCCAGCACGAGCGCAGCGAGGTTCGCCAGCATCGCCGCCGGCGACGTGGTGTCGCGCGGGATGCTGGGCGCGGCTTCGTTCAAGTCGGCCTCGATGCGGTCGAGCCGCGTCACCTCGTCGCCGAGCGCGCGCGCAAAGGCGGTAACGCCGGCGGGGCCCGCCCAGCGCCGCGAGCAACAGATTACCGGCCGTGTTGTCACTCATGGTCATGGCGGCCGCGCATATCTCCGCGAGCGGCATGCCGTCGCCGCCGGCGCGGTCCTTGGTAACGGGCGAATAGACGACGACGTCGCGCGGCTCGAACCGGATGCGCCGGTCGAGGCGCTCCCGGCCGGCGTCGACGCGGGCCAGAACGGCGCCGGCCGCGAGCAGCTTGAACGTGCTGCACAGCGGAAAGCGTTCGTCGGCCCGGTGGACGGCGAGCGCGCCGGTCTGCGTGTCGCGGACGGCGACGCCGAGGCGGCCGCCGCTGTCCGCCGCGATTTGCGCGAGGTGTCCGGCGAGCGTTTCGGAGAGACCGCCGGCCGCGTGTACGGGTGCGAGGCCGCAACCGGCGGCACAGGCGCCCTGGACAAAGTGGCGACGTGAAATCATTCGGTCATCTAGACCAAGGGCGGCCCGATCAACGCGACCCAGGTCCTCGGGTCGTCGCGCGGAATGCTGGGCGCGGATTACCGCTACGTCAACGCGGGGATTCGGGTCGCCACGACGCTCGCACCTTAAGATTCCATTCGGCGGCCTGCGGTCATTCCGCGGCCTGCGGCGCCGTGCGGTCGACAGCTCCGGCCGTGCGGCGGGCGGCAAGACGGGCGGCGGATTGAGGATCGTGCGTCGGCAGATAGACCGTCGGACGCGCCTGCGTGAGGCGTGTGATCGCGTCGAGCGTTGCGCGGGCAACGTGCTCGTCCGCACTGACGCCGTCCACCCGCCCGGCAAGCATCAATTGCTCATCGTAAGAGGCGTCGCCGGCCAGAAACACCGTGGCATCGCTCTCCTGGACCAGGACGGAGAGATGATCCGCGGTGTGGCCGGGCGTGGCGACCGCCACGACGTCGCCTGCCTCTGTCAATCGCCGGCTGGAAATGAACGGGCCGAACGGCTCCGCCGCGAGGTGGAGCGGCAGCGGATCGAACCACGACGGCCACCGATTGGGGAGGTAGCCGCGCATGCGGCCGACCCATCCGCTCGCCGCGCGCAGCTCGCCGGGGGCGACGAGGATTTCGCTGTGCGGGAAATGCGCAAGGCCGCCGTCGTGATCCATGTGCAGATGAGTGAGGACGACCCGTTTCACGTCGCGCGATCCGATGCCCAGCCGGCGCAACTGCGGACCGATCTCCTCGTCACGGTCGATGCGAAACGCGACCTCCCAGCGGTGATAGGGATGCAGCGACGTCGCGGTTTCGAGGAGGTGCGCTCCCTGGCCGGTGTCGACCACGATGACGCCTTCCCGATGCTCGATGACCCAGGCGTAGGTCGGCAGCCACGCGGTCCAATGCGGGTCGGTGAACACGGCAAGCCGCCGGCGCAAGCCATGTCCGCGCCCCTCGACCTGCGCGCGCTTGATCCGGACGGAGCCGGTTTGGATCGCATGAATTGTCATGGCGGCAGATAGAGCAACGCGGAGCGGCCTCGACGGTTCCGCTTGCCGCCGCGAGGTCTCGCAAGCCGGCGCTGCGGCAATTTCCCGCCATCGCCGGCAAGGGCGGCTTCACCCTGCCCCGGCCGGCTCGTCGATCACGCTCACGTGGGCGGCGACCACGTGCCAGCCGTCGGGAAAGCGCACCCAGGTCTGCATCTGGCGGCCGATCTTGCCGGCGGTGCGGTGGAACAGGGTGGAGGCGACGCCGACGTCGCGGCCGTAGGTGGTGATGACGGTGCGCGAGATGGTGCGGGCGATGCCGACCGGCGAGCGCGCGGCGCGGAAGCCGGCGATGGCGGCATGGCCGTAGAGATTTTCCCCGACGCCGTAGCGGATGGTGCGCGGATCGTCGCGGAATATTTGATTGAGCGCCGCCACGTCGTTCGCCATCAGGGCGCGCTCGTAGTTCTGGAACGCAGCCGTCACCTCGGCGACGATTTCGGGCAGGTCGATGTCCATGGAGGCTCCTTGATAAAAGCGAATAGCGAATAGCGAGTAGCGAGTAGGAAGAGAAGTGCGCTCGCTTCACTATTCGCTATTCGCTACTCGCTATTCGCCAGCTTCGGCCGCGGCGCGCTAACAACGCCCGCCTGCTCCAGCGCATCCGCGACCGCGAGCGCCACGTCCTCGCGCCACGGCGCGGCGATGACCTGCACGCCGATCGGCAGGGGCGCAAGCGGCACCGGCACCGCCACCACCGGCAGGCCGATGAACGAGATCGGCTGGGTGAACAGGCCGAGGTTGGCCCGCACCGGCATCGTCACCCCGTCGAGCACGAAGGTCTGCTGACCGATCGCCGGCGCGGTGCCGGGCGTCGCCGGCGCAAGGATGACGTCGACCTCGCCGAACAGCTCGAGCACGCGCGCCCGATACCAGCGGCGGAATTTCTGCGCCCGGTCGACCAGCGCCGCCGGCACCAGGGCGCCGGAGATCAGGCGGTCGCGCACGGCCGGGTCGAAGTCGCGCGCGCAGGTGCGCAGGCGGTCGAGATGCAGGCTGGCGCCTTCCGCGGTGGTGATCACGAAGGCGGCGGCGCGGGCGCGGTGGGCTTCGGGCAATTCGACTTCGCGCGTAGCGCCGAGCGCCTGGGCGACCCGGTCGACCGCCGCCAGCGCCTCGGGCATGGCGCCGCGGCGGAAATAGCCGCCGGCGACCGCGATGCGCAGGCCGGCGGTGCCGCGGCCGAGCGCCGACAGCGCCGGCGCGACCGGGCGCTTGGCGCACACCGGATCGTCGGGATCGTGGCCCTGCATGGCGTCATAGGCGAGCGCGAGGTCGCGGGTGGTGCGCGCGAGCGGCCCGAGATGGTCGAGGCTGCCGACGAACGGAAACGTGCGCGCCCGCGACAGGCGCCCGTAGGTCGGCTTGAGGCCGAACAGGCCGCACAGCGACGCCGGCACGCGGATCGACCCGTTGGTGTCGGAACCGAGCGCGAGCGGCACCAGCCCGGCGGCGACCGCGGCCCCGGAGCCGCCGGAAGAGCCGCCGGTCATGCGTGTTGTGTCGTGCGGGTTGCGCGAGGGGCCGTCGTGCACGTTCTCGCCGGTGAAGTCGTAGGCGTATTCGCCCATGTTGAGCGCGCCCACCAGCACGCCGCCGGCGGCTTCGAGCCGTTCGATCAGGGTGGCGTCGCGGGGGGCCGGCGGCCGCGCGCGGTTGATCTTGGAGCCGGCGAGGGTCGGCAGGCCGGCGACGTCGAACAGATTCTTCACCGCGAACGGCACGCCGGCGAGCGGCCCGAGCGGCTCGCCCTTGGCGCGCGCCGCATCGATCGTGTGCGCTCGGGCGCGGGCGCGCTCGGCCACCACCGCCGTGAAGGCATTGAACGCGTGGTCGCGCGCGGCGATACGGGCCAGCGCCGCCTCGACCACTGCGGCGGCCGTGGCGCGGCCGGCCGCGACGGCACCGGCGATCTCGCCCGCCGACGCCCAGTCGAGCGCGCCGGCGCGCGCGTCCAATGCAACATCCGCCATGCGGTTCAGGCCTCGAACACCGGCGCCGGCTCCGCCGCGTCCGGCAGCGGGAACTCGGCGACCAGCGCGGCGAGCCGCAGGGTGAGCTCGAGATTGGCACGCACCGCCGGCTTCCACGCGGGCTCGATCGGCACGGCGAGGACGCGGGCGGCGGCGGCGATGTAGTCGTCAAGCGAGTCGGGCGCGGTCATGCATGGCTTCTTTCTTCACCTCTCCCCGGAGGGGAAAGGACGACCGCCGAAGGCGGTCGGGTGAGGGATTCCCGACCTATATCAGATTCAGGAACCCCCTCACCCCGACCCTCTCCCCTCCGGGGAGAGGGAGAACCGCGCGCGGCGCGAATTTCCTAATCCAAATCCGCGAAGTGGCAGGCGACCTCGCGGCCGGCGGCAACGCGGCGCAGCGGCGGCATTTCGCTGCGGCACAGGTCGGTTCCGCGCGGGCAGCGGCCGTAGAAGCGGCAGACGTTCGGGTCGGGATCGATCGGGCTGCGCGGCTCGCCGGCCAGGCGCAGCCGCGCGACGCCGTTGCCGTCGAGACGCGGCACCGCGGCGACCAGCGCCTTGGTGTAGGGGTGCAGCGGCCGCTCGAACACCGCGCGCGCCGGCCCGGATTCGACGATCCGGCCGAGATACATCACCAGCACCCGGTCGCACAGCAGGCGCACCACGCTGAGATCGTGCGACACGAACAGGTAGCTCATGCCGAGCTCGGCCTTGAGCCGCTGCAGCAGCTTGAGGATCACCACCTGGACGGAGACGTCGAGCGCCGCGGTCGGCTCGTCGAGCACCAGCAGCTCCGGCTCGACCGCGATGGCGCGCGCGATGCCGACGCGGGCGCGCTGGCCGCCGGACAATTGGTGCGGATAGCGGCCGAGCAGGTCGCGCGGCAGGCCGCACTGGGTCGCCGCCTGCTCGACCCGGGCGGCGAGCGCCGCGCCGCCGAGACGCTTGAGCCGCCGCACCGGGTCGGCGATGGCGTCGAACGCGGTGAAGCGCGGATTGATGCTCTCGCCGGAGTCCTGAAACACCATCTGGATGCGACCGCGATCGCGGTCGTGGGCGAAGTCGCGCGCGGCGACGAGCGACAGGTCGCGGGTGGCGAAGCGGATGCTGCCCGCGGTCGGATCGAGCAGCCGGGTGAGCACGCGCACCAGGCTGGACTTGCCGCAGCCGGATTCGCCGACGAGGCCGATGGTTTCGCCCTTGGCGATGACGAAGCTCACGTCGTCGACCGCGTGCACCTGGGATTGCTGGTCGGCGCCGCCGGCGAAGCGCCGGCGCAAGCCCTGCAACGCGCCGCCCGGCGCCGCCACCGGAAAGCGCTTGATCAGTTCCGCGACGTCGAGCAGCGCAGGCATCACAGCGGCTTTCTGCTCCCTCTCCCCGGAGGGGCTAACTTGAGCA
>Ga0193751_1000449_pt1 | contig 32364 bp, 27 predicted proteins | sample L1c2metaG_FD_143050 | JGI IMG/M metagenome (GOLD analysis project Ga0193751, IMG submission 143050) | Soil microbial communities from a riparian zone of the East river system, Colorado, United States - L1c2 | ecosystem: Environmental > Terrestrial > Soil > Riparian zone | place: USA: East River...
CAGAAAATGCTGCGCCAGGCTGTGTCCTCGAAGGCGAAGAGTCTCGCGGGATCGCCCAGCTTCGCTACCTCTTCGACGCGAATACTGAAGAACATGCCGACAATAGCAGCGGTCACGATGCCGAGTGTCAGCAGCCATTGGAAGATACCCGTCCCTTTGCCGCGGCTCGATGCCGACAGACATTCCGCCAGATACAGCGGGACAACCACACCAATCAGGCCGGCGCTGATCCCCTGTAAGAGGCGCCCAAGAACCAGCGACTGATAGCCGTGCGAGAGCGCGATGATGGGAATGCTGCAGACAAACAGCACGCCGCTGAGCATCATCAGCGGCTTGCGCCCGATCCAGTCGGCCAGTGCGCCGGCAAACAGCGTTGAGATCACGCTACCGAGCAGCACGGCAGCGACGACGATAGAAAGCTGGCCTGCATTCAACCCGGAGGTGGCCTCCAGATAAGGCAAGGCCCCCGCAATGATGCCGACATCCACGCCGTAGAGCAATCCACCAAGTCCTGCTACCAGCAGGAGGAAGCGGTTGTAGCCAGCTTTTTCGTTTTGCGCCACGGGCAGCCCCTTCCCTATTTAGGGAACGTCTGATTAGCTTTCAAACAATCTTTATCCTGGTCGTCACGAATCATTTCCGCCAGAGTCACGATTTCACCTGGCTGCTTATAAGCGCTTCATACGCAGCTCCCCAAATCGGAGCATCCTCATTCACCACAACGGATATTGGTATGCGCGCCAGCACCGGCGCAAGTTTGCTTTCTCCACAAAAGGACTTGAAGAAGACACCATCCTGAAGCTTAGATAGGATTTTTACCGCGATGCCGCCCGCGATGTAGATGCCGCCAAGAGCCATCGTCTGCAATGCAAAATTCCCCGTCACTCCACCAAATATTTCAGTCCAGAACCCCAGTGTCTCCACGCAAACGGGGCAAGACTGCGCAAACCCGCGCTGTGTGATTTCGTTAGCTGCATTGCCCTCCGCAGCTTCGAACGACGCGTGGCGCACCGCCGGGTTCAGGAATTCGTGAATCCGGCGGAAACCCCGCCCGGAGATAATCTCCTCGCAGGATACGTGAGGCAATTGCACTCTCAAATGATTGAGCAACTGAATCTCGCGTTCAGTTCGTGCTGCAAAATCTGCTTGGCCTCCCTCGGCCGGCGCGACCTGATGTTTTTCGCCATCCCAGAAAAGAATAGCCTCTCCCAATCCGGTTCCCGCCGCAATCACGGCTTTAGTCGCATTATGCGTGGGAGTTCCCGGATTCAGGGATACAAAATCATTCAGAGACAGCCGCTCCAGACTCAAGGCAGTAGCTGTGAGGTCGTTCAGCAATCGTATGTTTTTCAGGTTGAGCTTCTGTGCAAGCGTCGACACATCCACAACCCAAGGCAAGTTTTCCGAGTAATGCCGCCCCCCTGCAACCACGCCTGCCACTCCGAATCCAGCAGCATCGATTTCATTTGCGTCATTATTACCGTCTGCCGTTGCTTGTTTGAGAAAATCTTCGACCAGATCTTCGAATCCTGCATAGTCGCGGGTCGCAAGACGACGCTGAAAGACCGAACGAAGAGTCAGCCCTTCTCGGAGGAACAACCCAAGGTTGCATTTTGTGCCGCCAACGTCCCCGGCGAGAATCATGGTCGTCCGATCAATCTCCCACTCCAACAAAAGTCACCCGAACCAGCGGAGATACATACGCTGCCGAATGACGTGGGCTTGCCCTAGAAACGTGAATGTTAGCAGAGATGGATACGATTGTTGTGAAGTAGTGAATATAAGGAAGCAACGAGGGCTGAGCCGGCTGTTACGCGTCCGCTTCCGGCATTTGCAGCGGCTCAATCATGTGCAGGCCGCACTCGGTCTTGGCCGTGCCAGGCCAGCGCCCCGCCCTGGGATCTTCGCCCGGCTGGATGGCCCTCGTGCAATGCGTGCAACCAATGCTCGGATAATTCTGATCATGAAGCGAGTTATAAGGTACGTCGTGTTCGTGGAGATAGCGCCAAACCTGTTTCGAAGTCCAATCCGCGATCGGATTCAACTTTACTAACCCGAATTTCGCGTCCCACTGGACTTTGCGGGCACCCTCGCGGATTAAGGTCTGGTCGCGTCGGATGCTCGTGATCCACGCCCGCAACTCACCGAGTTTGCGGCGGAGCGGCTCGACCTTGCGCAGGTTGCAGCATTGGTCCGGATCGCGGGTCCAAAGCGCCGCACCGCGAACACGCTCCTGCTCCTCCGGCGAGAGCACCGAAAAAACTCTCTCAATTTTTATTTCATATCTTTGCTCGATCCTGTCCATCAGGTTGTATGTTTCGGAAAACAGGAACTCGGTATCGACCGTGAAGAGGCGGAAATCCTTGCGCAGGCGCGACGCCATATCAATAAGCACCATGCCTTCGGCCCCAAACGCCGACGAGATTGCGACGTCATTGCCAAAGGTGTCAAACGCCCATGACAGCACCTGCTGCGGACTCCAACTCTCGGCCGTTAACTGCACTTCTGCGATCTTGTCTTTCACGCTACCGGCTCCTTATCCGTTCCCAGGCGCGACGCCTGCGGGAGGAATGTTTTGAGAAGCGCGAGCGGACGCAAACCGTCGTTCGCCTGCGCCACGTCCGGCACCACAAATCCCTCTACCAGAGCGGCGGGATCAGCCATCCGCACAACTTCGCCTACGACCAGCAGCGCTGGAGCGGCAAGTTGCGGCGTACGATGCAGATCGAGCACAGTCGTGCGATGGGTTCGCTGATGCTTGCTAGTGGCGCGCGAGATGACAGCGCAAGGTGTCCCGCCGGCAAGCCCGGCCGCCGTCAGCTTCTTGGCGATATCCGAGTAGTTTTGTCCCGGCATATAAATGACGAGAGTCGCTCCGCTCGCGACAAACTTGCTCCAATCGGAGGCATCTTTTCTGGCAGCATCTTTTTCAGCAGCTCGATGCGCGGTGATCAGCACCAGCGCCGACGACGCTCGACGATGGGTCAGCGGAATCTGGGCGGCAGCGGCTGCGCCCATGGCCGAGGTCACGCCGGGAACTATCTCGAAAGGAATGTTGTTTCGACGCAGCGTTTCGATCTCTTCCCCGGCCCGTCCGAAAATCAGCGGATCGCCACCTTTCAGCCGGACAACGCGCAGTCCCGAAGCCGCCAAAGCGACCATCAGATCATTGATCTCCCCTTGCAGGATTCTCTTTTTCCCGCAGCGCTTGCCAACATTGTGAATCTGGGCGCTTGACGGAATCAGGTGCAGGATCTCGGGCGCGACAAGATCGTCGTGCAAGACAACGTCGGCGCTTCGCAGCAGGCGAAGAGCCTTCAATGTCAGCAACTCCGGGTCACCCGGCCCTGCGCCCACGAGATAAACTTTTCCCATCATGCTTCCACACCCTTCACGCTCGACTCCGTGCTCAACACAGGGACTTTGGCCAGCGCCGCTTCGAACGCTTCCTTGCTCGCGAGTGAGTGCAGCAGCTCCAACTTCGTCTCTTTATCGAGATCGCTGGCCAGAATGAGTCGTCTCGTCTCGCCGAGTTGCTCAACCCATGCCGCGTATCCGTCTCCGAACTGGCGCTCCAGTTGCTGACGAAGTTTCTGCGCTAGCGATGGACTTTGCCCTGCGGTTGAAATCGCGATCTGCAGGTCACCGCGCCGCACAACTGCGGGATAAAAGAAATCGCAAAGGTCCGGAACATCCACCACGTTACACAGCACTCCGCGCTGCTGCGCCTCGAGGTAAACGCGTTCATTGAGGCTGCGTGAAGCCGTCGTCGCCACCACCGCAAGAAACTTGCCGTCTAGATCAGCCGACGAGAAAGCTCGCAGCTCCAGGTCGATCCTCCCTGCGTCAGCCCACTCGCGGACTCGGCCGCTCGCTGCGATTGCAACCACGTGGATGCTCGCGCCCGTGTCGATCAGCCCGCCGATCTTCGGCTCGCCAACTTTGCCCGCGCCGACGACCAGGCACTGCTTCCCTGCCAGCTTCATAAACATTGGGAACAAGTTAGTCACCGTCTCCTCCCGCTGCTTGCGCTACCGCTCCTCTAACACTTACCGGCGGCAAATCCCGGGTTACCGCTTCCACCGGCTCGCCAGCCAGAAACTCCCGCAACTGCGTGTCCGTGTGCCGGGCAAAGAACTGACGCAAGTTCTGGTCGGGCTGACGCGCGGCGAGATACTGCCGGAGCAATCTCTCGATCGCATCCGGAACCTCAGTCGCAAGGCAGCGATATCCCACGGGCCGCGCCGTCGCCTGATGCGAACCGAGCGCTCCGCCAAGACAGAAGTAATAGGCATCGACGACGCGGCCGTCGACTTTCATCTTCTTGCCATCAATGCCGATATCGGCAATCCAGTGCTGTCCGCAACTGTTCGGGCATCCGGTAACGTGCAGCTTCAGGTGCTGATCAAAACCAGGCAGACGCTCTTCCAGTTCTTCCACCAGCCAGCGCGAGAAGCTCTTCGTCTCCGTGATCGCCAGCTTGCAGAACTCCGTGCCGCTGCACGCAACCGTGCCGCGCCAGAACGCCGACCCGCCAACCCGCAATCCAATCGCGTCCAATTCCTTGGCCAGGTCCTCAGCGTTAATCCGGGGCACGTTCACGATGAGCAGGTTCTGCATGTTGGTCGTGCGCAGTTCGCCGGACGCGAAGCGATCGGCCAGATCGGCGGCCGCGTGCATTTGCTCCGCTGTAATTCGGCCGCGGAGCACCGCAGCTCCCACGTAGCAGTAGCCGGGTTGCCTTTGCGGATGAACTCCCACGTGGTCGCGATAAACATCCGCAGGCGGCTGCTCTTCGACCGCCTCATCGAATTGAAATCCGATCCGCCGCTGCAGTTCGTCCAGAAAGCTCTCCGCCGTCCATCCATGCCGCAGGAAGAGAAACTTCAGCCGCGCCCGCTCGCGATGTTCCCGCAACACTTCCGAGTCACGAAACAGTTCCGCGATCCCCTTCACGGCGGGCAGCACTTGATGCCATCGCACAAAAGCGTTCAATCGCGCTCCCAGGTAGGGTTCGGTTGAGAGTCCTCCCGCAACTCGCAGTGAGAAGCCCACCTCGGGTATCCCGCGAAGCACACGAGTAACCGCGGTCAACCCAATATCGTTGATCTCCGGATACGGGCACCACACGCGGCATCCCGTGATCGAAATCTTGAACTTGCGGGGAAGGTTATAGAAGTCGTTGTTCCCCGCCAGCATTCGCGATGCTTCGAGCGCTAAAGGAGAAGCATCGCAAATCTCGTCCGCGTCCACTCCAGCGACCGGGCAGCCGGTAACATTGCGCGTAACATCGCCGCAGGCACTCATCGTGTTCAATCCCACCCGCGCGAGCGTCTCGAGTACATCCGGAAGAGCCTCGATCGTAATCCAATGCAACTGAATATTTTGGCGGACGGTGATATCGGCAATTCCGTGAGCATAGCGGCGGGTGAGTTCGGAAATGGTGCGCAGTTGGTCGGAACGCAGCAGACCGTTGGGAATCCGGATTCTCACCATGAAGCATTGCAGCGCGCGGCCTTCCCCGCCCTGACCGCCGGTTACGCCCGCCCCATCTCCCTGCGTGTACACGCCCCACCAGCGAAAATAAGTCCCAATCCACTCCGGGGGGATGGAGTCGAACCCCTCACGCGCGAACCGTCGAATTTCTTCCAGACCTTCCCAGGGGTTCTTGGAGCGTTTGAGGCGCTCGACGCGCTGCGCTTTGGTTTCTTTCGCTGTGTTTGTCATAAGCAGTTTGGCCCGACTGTTTGTCCCAGACTGTTTTGTGCCGGAAAATAAAAAACCCACCGCCAGATTTATCTGGCGGTGGGTTATAAGTGCCGGTTTTAAAAGAAATCCTTTAGTTCGGCAGCCTCCCTGCGCCAGAGCACACGCATGCACAACAACAACATGAGCACATGCACATCGCGCAAAGATTTTGCATTAACATGGTGACCTGCATTTTAGATCGACCGCCTCTCTGCGGTCAACAAACTTCGGTACTTTCATTCGATGCATACTTTCGATCCAACGAATCAGAATTTTCGCATCATCCAGTCTGCCCCGCAGTTCTTCACCCCGCAGTTTCATAGTGCCTGCCTGCTGTCACGGGCCGTTGACGTGCAGTCCGAGTGCTTTCAGTCCGACTTCGAACCCTCCGGCGACAAGTTCTGATTTAGAACGGAACACCAATTCAGGTTCCCGCGTCGGGAATTGTGGGAAAGATGTCCCGCAATAAGCTCGTAACCCTAACCAACAGTGGGACGAGCCCAACTACTGGTGGCACGAGAGTGGTGGCAGGGCAAGTGCAATAGACGACGTGGGAAGTCACACAAAATATGAAAGTTCTAACGAACCTCGCTAAGCGGGGCTAGCGAAGCTTCACCTGAAATGGACACGCAAATCATGCAAACGAGTTTCGCATCGAGACCACCGGCGCTAGAACAGGCGCTTGAACAGAAGATACAGGGATTGGCCGCCGCGCAAGAATCTTCTGCAAACTGGTTTGCGGCTTACACCAATTCGCACCACGAAAAGCGCGTGGCCTCGCATTTTGGCGAGCGCCAGATCGAATCGTTCTTGCCCCTGTATTCAGCCCTCCATCGCTGGAAGAACCGGTGCGAGGTAGACCTCGATCTGCCACTCTTTCCAAATTATGTGTTCGTGCACATCGATCCCAGGGATCGTGTGCGCGTGCTCGAAGTGCCGCGTGTGTTGTCGCTGGTTGGTTTTGGGCGAACCCTGGCGCCGCTATCCGATTTTGAAATCGAGGCACTCCGCTTTTGTGTCGGACAGCGGAAAATCGAGCCCCACCCTTACCTAGTTATCGGTGAACGCGTCCGCATCAAGGCCGGACCTATGACGGGGATGGAAGGCGTGCTAATCCGAAAGAAAAGCAACTTTCGGGTTGTGCTCGCGCTGGACGTGATCATGCAATGCGTGGCGGTGGAGGTTGACGCTGAAAATTTGGAACCCGCGACGAAGCGTGCTGCCCGCGTAGTCCTTCCACTTGACTTCGCAGGCCATCCCCACCCGCACACCGAGCCGTACAAGCCACTCTAGAACATGCTTCTCCTCTACAAACTCGGGTGGCAGATTTGCCAGCTTTTAGCCATTGCTCTGTTGGTTGGTTCGTCGGTCACCGGCTGGGCATCCGATGCAGAAACTCCCAAACCATGTACGCGCCAGAGTACGTGGCAAGAAAGTGCGTGGCAAGAAAGAGAAGACGGCCATTCTTCGGAGCCGTCCGGAACGAGTCCAGCTAAGAAACATCGAACCAGTGCGGCAGTCGTGGCCGGTTCCTGCCCGGCGCACTTCACCCAAGATTTTTTCTCCGATCAGAAAACGATCTGGACCAGCCCCTTCCATCTACATCCCGAAGACAAAAACTGGCTCGTGCCTCTGGGAGCTGGCACCCTTGGTCTGGTGGCGGGCGATCAAGACATCATGCGGCATTTCGGAAATACGCCAATGGTCCACAGCAGCAGTATTAGCAACTACGGACTCGCAGCGATGGTCGGTGGCGCCGCGAGCTTGTACCTGCGCGGGACAATCACCCACGACGACCACAGCCGCGAGGCCGGCTTCCTCGCAGGAGAAGCGGCGGTGAATAGCGTAATCGTGGGCGAAGCCATGAAGCTGGTGTTCCAGAGGCCGCGTCCCAATGCCGCGAACGGCGGCAGCTTTGGAGCAGGAGGCGCCTCGTTTCCATCGGAACACGCCCTGTCAGCATGGTCGATCGCCACTGTCATCGCGCACGAATACCCCGGACCGTTAACCAAACTATTGGCCTACGGCGCGGCCACGGGAATCAGCGATGCGGTGGACGTCTTGAAAGCCATCCTCACCGGTTCGTTCGCGTTCCTGGTCATCGTGCGCTATGGATTGGGACTGAAAGTCTTTCCGCTGTCCATCTATGCTTTGGAGGCGCTGATCACGTTTACGCTCTTGACCGGCGTGCGTGTACTCTCACGCATGCTGGCGGAAACCGTGCGGGCAGACTCGACCTCGAAACGCCTACTCCTGGTTGGTGCCGGACATGCCGCCCAGATGATCATTCGCGAAACCCAGGAAGTGGAGACCGGCTATCGGGTGATCGGTTGTGTCGATGACAATCCACTAAAAAAAGGCCTGCGAGTTCTGGGCGTGCCCGTGCTTGGCCCAGTCGAGGCTCTGACGAAAGTAGTCAGCCAGCAAAGAATCGACGAAGTACTGATTGCGATTCCATCGGCTGCCCCGGCCCAAAAGCGCCGCCTGGTAGCCATCTGTAAAGAGGCGGGCGTCGTCTTCCGAACCGTCCCCGAAATGGCGGAATTGATCGCGGGGCGAGCCACCCTGCAACAAGTTCGAGAAGTTTCACTCGCGGATCTGCTGGGGCGTATCCCTGTGGATCTCGATCTGGAATCGGTGCGCGAACATGTTCGCGGCCGCGTGGTTATGGTCACCGGAGCGGCGGGATCGATTGGCTCCGAACTATGCCGCCAAATCAGGATATACAAACCAAAACTTCTTGTGTGCCTCGATCAAAATGAAACCGGGATCTTTCATTTGCAGCATCAGCTTGCCCAAGGCGAGGATGCGGAGCGAAAGGTATTTTGCGTCGCCGACTTCTGCAACCCGGAACGCATGCGCAAAATATTCCTGACCTATGGAGTCGAGATCGTCTTCCATGCCGCTGCTTACAAGCACGTGCCTGTCATGGAAGACAATGTCGAAGAAGCGGTCAGCAACAACGTTTTCGGCCTGCTGGCATTGTTGAACGTGGCCCAGAGCTCGCATTGCTCAACCTTCGTCATGATTTCTTCGGACAAGGCGGTGAACCCGACGAACGTCATGGGCTGCACCAAGCGAGTGGGAGAATTGATTCTCGCAGCCTGGCCTGGGGAGCAGCTGCGCTGCGTGTCGGTCCGGTTCGGCAATGTTCTCGGATCGAACGGCAGCGTGATTCCGCTTTTCCAGGAACAGATCCGTCAAGACCAGCCCATCACCATCACGCACCCCGAGATCACCCGCTTTTTCATGACAATTGCCGAAGCCGTTAGCCTGGTGTTGCAGGCCTTCGCGATCGGCCGGCACGGCGACACACTTGTGCTCGACATGGGGGAGCCGGTTCGGGTGGTGGACCTGGCGAAAACTCTGGCCCGCCTCTCCGGCAAATCCCGCCAGGAATTTAAGTTCATTGGCCTCCGTCCGGGCGAAAAACTCTTCGAGGAACTCTTCTATCCGAACGAGCAGGTGTTGCCCAGCGCCTGCGCCAAGATAGCCTGTACCGAGAGTATAAAGCTCGCCTGGCCGGCGTTGAAGCGTGGCCTTGAGGAGCTCTATGTCGCCATGTCGCTTGGCGAGCGAGGCGCCATCCTGGCCCGACTTAAGCAAATCGTGCCGCAATTCACCTATGCGGGTTGCGATCGTGCCGGGAGCGCGGAGAATTTTCCGTTAAGCCCGAGCGCCTCCGGTGTACTGCATGTAGGGCCACGGCCCGGGGACAGGTCGGAGTTGCCCGGTCGAACCTGGCCGGTGAACCCATCCTTAGGACCAGTGGGCGGCCCGGCGAACTAATTCCATTCTGTCGGCGCTGGTCAGTGCAGCTGCAATTGCTTTCTGCTTCGAATCGTGATCGTCAAGCTGTGATCTTCAAGTAATGATCGTTAAGTGATGATCGTTAAGCTAGGATCGTCGAGCCACGGGCGGCGGCGGATCGAGATCCAAATAGTGTCGGGCAGGCACATCACGCAACCGGAGCGCCCCGGCTTCAGCGGTGAGGTCCCGCTGCGGCATGGCCAGCATCTCGTAGCCAACCATGAATTTTCTGATGGCCGCCGAGCGCAGCAGAGGCGGATAGAAATGCGCGTGCAAATGAAATTCCGCATAGTCCCCGCCATCGGTCGGCCGCTGATGAAAACCCATCGTGTAGGGAAACGATGTGCAAAATAAATTGTCGTAACGAATGGCGGCCTGCCGGAGTATGTCGGCCAGGGAGGTACGCTCCGCGTCATTCAATTCATCCAGAGCCGACACGCATCTCCGGCTGACGAGGAGAGTCTCAAAGGGCCAGACTGCCCAGAACGGCACGAGCAGTACGAAATGGTTGTTGGCGCATACCAGCCGTTCCTCTTTCGCCAGTTCAAGCTCCAGGTAATCGTGCAGCAGAGTCGCGCCGTGCAATTGCCGGTAGTCGCCAAACGCGGCTAGTTCCTTCGCCAATTCATTGGGCAGAGTTTCGTTGGCCCAGATCTGTCCGTGGGGATGGGGATTGCTGCATCCCATCATCGCTCCGCGATTCTCGAAGATCTGCACCGAGTTGATGCGCGGATCATTTCCGAGTTCAGAGAACTCCCCAACCCAGGTATCGACCAGGTGTCGTAATTCGGGCACGCTCATCCGGGCCATCGTGAGATCGTGACGCGGGGAAAAGCAGACCACTCGGCATCGCCCCGCTTCGCTCTCGGCAATCAGCAGCCCCTTTTCCTGAATTTCCCCGGCAGGCGTATCTGGCTTCAGCGCGGCAAAATCATTATCAAAAACAAACGTCTCCGTGTAGGCGGGGTTTCTCACTCCTCCCGCGCGAGCATTGCCGGGACAGAGATAGCAGTTGGGATCGTAAGCTGCCGGCGCTTCCGGGGGAACGTCTTCGACCTGACCTTGCCAGGGCCTTTCGGTCCGATGCGGTGACACCAGTACCCATTCCCGAGTGATCGGATTGAATCGGCGATGCGGATGCAATGCAAGCTCAGAGAAGTTCATGAGTCGGAGTCATTGAATCATTGAATCGTTGCGTCATTGAATCAGTCATTGGCTTAATGCCTCAATGGTTCAATGACTCAATCACTCAATATTATTGGTATCCGTCAGGATGGACGCGATGCCACTGCCACGCGCTTTCAACAATGGCTTTCAGATCAGGGAATCTCGGATGCCAGCCCAGGTCGCGCCGAATTTTTTCCGAGCTGGCAATTAACACCGCAGGATCGCCCGCCCGGCGAGGCGATTCGATCACCGGCACCGGATGCCCAGTGACTCTCCGCGCCACTTCGACCACCTCGCGCACGCTGAAGCCCTGTCCGTTACCCAGGTTGTAGATCAGCCGGCTGGTACTCTCCAGCGCCAACGCTTCGAGGGCCAGCAGGTGCGCGCGCGCCAGATCGCTGACATGGATGTAGTCGCGTATGCAGGTGCCGTCGCGTGTCGGATAGTCCGTACCGAAAATGTTGACGTGTTTGGCACGGCCGAGAGCGACTTGTAGAATTCGCGGGATCAGATGGGTCTCCGGTTGGTGTGCTTCGCCTTGGTCAGGACGGGACGCGCCGGCGGCATTGAAATATCGCAGGCTGGCATAGCGCAGGCCGTGAATCTGATGGAACCATGCCAGCATTCGTTCCACCAGCAGCTTCGATTCACCATAAGCATTGGTCGGATGGACGGGATCGTCCTCCTCAATCGGAGTGCGCTCGGGATTGCCGAACAGCGCAGCCGTCGACGAGAAAACGAAACGCTTTACCCGAGCGGCCAGCATCGCTTCGAGCAGGGTCAGCGCATTCGCGGTGTTGTTGCGGAAGAATTCCCCCGGGGCCTTCATCGACTCGCCCGCTTCGATCAGCGCCGCGAAATGCATGACCGCATCAATCCTGCGGGACTGTAATAGCTGGTCAAGGCAAGCACGATCCGCCAAATCGCCCACTACGAGTTCAGCGTTTTTCGGCACAGCCTGACGATGGCCGCGACTCAAGTTATCGAGGACGACAACGTCGTGTCCGGCCTGCAATAGCTCTTCGGCAACCACGCTACCGATGTAACCCGCTCCCCCTGTAACTAGAACTCTCATTGGCTTCGTGCCCATTTCTCAGGCGACCTCTCAGGTTAGGTATCAGACTATCTGGCCAACCCCGTCGGCAGTGGAGCAGACGTAGATTTCCGGTTTGCAGCCGGTCGAACGCTCATAGCCTTCCTGCACCGTCCGCTTGAACGCTTCGACGCAACCGGCCTGGACGAGCGCTATGGTGCAGCCGCCAAACCCACCTCCCGTCATGCGCGTTCCGTAAACGCCTTCCGCTTGCTCAGCTAGCTCCACCATCAAATCGAGTTCAGGACAGCTCACTTCAAAGTCGTCGCGCAAGCTTCGATGCGAATCCAGCATCAGCTTGCCGAATGCCTGCAAGTCCCCAAGTTCAAGCGCCGCCGCTGCCTGGAGGACACGCGCGTTTTCACTGATTACGTGACGGCAGCGCCGCCGGACCACATCCGGCAGTTCGTGCCCGTAGGCTTCCAGATCCTCCGGCGTCACGTCCCTCAATGCCTGCGCATTCGGCAGATACTTCGCCAGCCCGCGCACACCCGCTTCGCATTCGGCTCGGCGCTGGTTGTATTCACCTTTGGCGATGCTGTGCTTGACCATGGTGTTACACATCGCGAGGGCCACATCGTCAGGCAGCGGCAATTGCCGGTATTCGAGAGAGCGGCAATCGAGCAGCAGCGCCTTTCCGCTTTCCCCGTGGCTGGCGATAAATTGATCCATGATTCCGCAGCGTGCGCCGACAAACTCGTTTTCCGCTTGCTGACAGAGTAAGGCCAGTTTAGTTCGATCAAGCTCAGGTCGATCGAGTTTAGTTTGATCGGCCGCCTGATCGGCCAAATCGAGCAGCGCGTAGCCGACGGCTACTTCAATCGAAGCGGAGGAACTCAATCCCGCACCCTGTGGCACGTTCCCATCCACCAAAAGGTTAGCCCCGCCCAGCTTCTCACCCGATCGCACCAGCATCTTCACGACCCCAATCACATAATCGCTCCAGTGCCCGGAGCGCGTGGCTGGCAGATGATCGAGATCGAACTCGACTTGCTCGGAGTAATTTTCAGAATGAATCACGAGCTTCCGGTCGCGTCGTGGCGCAACCGAGGCTCGGGTATAGAGACCGATCGCTGCCGGCATGACGAACCCGTGGTTGTAATCGGTGTGTTCACCGATCAAATTGACTCGTCCCGGCGCCTGGTAAATCCGCGGAGACTCTCCAAAGAGCTGAACGAATCTTTGTCCCAGAGCATGGGCGGAATTTTCGACCGCTAGATTCGCGTTATCCATGAAGATTTGCCGCGGGCCCCCGGGGCGCGCATCCGCAAGCGCTTAACCTTGAACGCATTCGTCTTGTACAGGGCGTATAAAATGCTGTCAAGAAGACTTGCGGCGAAGAAACTTCGCCGATCCGAATCCATTTACAAAGAAAAACGTCCCGGAGCAAACATCCGGGACGTTTTTCTTTTTTCGTCGAACTCGCGCGAAGCCTGCCGAGATGCGTTAGTTCGAAGCGTCAGTGCGAAACGGCGGCGAACAGCGGCGAGTGCATCAACGACTGGAATTTCTGGTCGTCGCTTTTGAAGTGAAGCTGCACATTCGAGCTGTCGGAATCGACGGTGGTGGCGTCAATGGCAGTCTTTTCGACTGGGCTGGCATTGAGTTTTTTGTAAAGCATGCCCGCCTTCACGATCGTGGAAAGCGTAGCCGCGGTCATCGAGTCGGCGGTGAGAACGCTAAGATCGAGATTCACTCCGCTCTGGAAGTTCATAGTGTAGCGGGAAGCCAGGATGCGCTTTTTGAGGGTCTCGTAGTCGGCAACTTTCGCTGCATCGCCCAGCGCCGAAAACATCATGGCCTGAGTTCCCTTCTGGTCGAGGATGCTCCACACGGCCGCGCCATCGACGGCCGACATCTGGTCAGTCATCACCGGATTGGAATCAAGCGAAGGGCGCTTGCCGTCGCGGGTATCAAGTGCGCTGTGCAACGAGGCCGGAGTGCCGAAGGCCAGTGTATTGTCGTCCATGAAGGTCATCACTAGACCGTTGTCCATTGGAAAAATGCTGGTCGTACCGTATTTTGTGGCCGCGATCTTCTTAGTCTTCATTTTTTTGAGGACGGCTTTGGCGGAGAACGACCCGGCTGCCACGCCGATAGTTTGAATGCCCTTCTTCTCGGTACGGAAAGAGGCGAAAGTGAGCTGGTCGAGATCGCGCTCGGCGTCAATGCCGATGCCCTTCAGCGCCGTCTCCAGCTCCTTCAGGTTGTCGGGCAGGACCTGCTGCTTGAGCGCCATCGCGGTTGGCGAATCCTTGAGCGCGCGGTAGTCGACGCCGATCAGCTGCTGAATTTCAGATGGCACCATGGAACGCGCTGACGATGCGATCGGCATGGCATAGCCAGCCGTTACGCACAGAAGTACAACCGCTAAACACGAATTCTTCATATGTCCTCGAAACAAAATCCTCAAATGCAGTCCTTACAACGAAATCCTCAGAATGGGGTTTGCAAGCTTAGATGCAAAACGCAAACCGCACGTTAGGGATCTTTCGCAGACTGTAAGCTGCTGTGATCCCAATTCTAGTCCTTAATTTGCATGCAGGACCGTAACTAAAGTGTGTCCTCTTCGGCAATGGCTCTTGAACGCTCGAAGCGCGGGAGCTTGCGCGGAAAACGGGTGACACTCAAAGACAAACCTCACTTTCTCCTTGGATCACCACCGCACTTCTTTAGGCATGTCGCTGATGTAATAGAATCAGATAGTTAGCTACAAGCTGCGGAGGAGCTTCATAAGACTCTCAATCTTGCGGGCCGAGGAGTTCTTGCCTGATTTGAGATTGTGCTCAATGCACAATCCGTAGAAAAAGACCAATATCATCTCGGCAATCGACTCGGGGTCCATTTTCGATCCTTCTGCTGCGATGTTTTCTACGAGAAGACGTTTCGTTGCTGCTCGATTTTGCGCCACGATTGCTTGCGCCTCGTCCGGCAAGATCGCAAATTCACGCATAGAACTGACAGAAAAGCATCCCTTCTGCTCCCCCTTGCTCTGAGGACCGCGCTTGAGAAGTGTTTCAATGTTCTTCCATCCCAGAGGCTGCTTCGTCAACAGTCCTCTCTTTTCCTGAGTCGCATGGTAGTAGCGAAGAGATTCGACGAAAAGATCTTTTTTGTCCCGGAATTCCGAATACAGCCCGGACTTGTTTACGCCTGTGGCTCGTTCCAGGTCCTGAAGGCTGGTGTCGGAAAAACCTCGTTTCCAGAACACAGGCAGAGCCTTCTCCAGCACTTCCTCTCGACTAAATTTCTTCGGGCGTCCCATGCTCCTATTATCCGATAACGAACTACATAGTTCAATATTTCTTGCATCCGTAGCGTGCCTTCATCATCATATAGAACTGATCAGTTCATAACCGCCGGGCGGCAGCAGGATCGCAAGTCGCAGACGGCCATTATGGGAGACATTGATGTCAGACACGAAGTCTCGCCTGTTGCCATTTCCAACACGGACGCAGGAACTGCGCCCATAACCATCACCTCAACGAAAAAGGAGTGATTATGTCAGACCAAGTAGTTTTGATTACGGGAGCACTGACGGGAATTGGGCGCGCCACCGCATTAATCTTCGCACAACAAGGGGCTCGAGTCGTGGTGTCGGGTCGTCGTGATAAAGAAGGACAACAATTGGTTGCGGAACTCAGGGCACTCGGGGCCGAGGCTGAGTTTGTTCGTACAGATGTGCGCGTTGAAGAAGACGTGCGCAACCTGTTGGATCAAACCGTCAAGCGTTTTGGCCGCCTGGATATTGCAGTCAACAACGCTGCGACGGAGGGGCCGCGGGGACTTGTAACCGAGCAGACAGCAGAGACCTACGCGGCCACCTTCGACACCAATGTCTTGGGCGTGTTGTTGAGCATGAAGCATGAACTGCGCGTGATGCTTCCGCAGGACAGCGGAAGCATAGTCAATGTCTCTTCGGCCTATGGCAGCGTCGGCGCTCCCGGCGCATCCGTTTACGTGGCGAGTAAACATGCGGTCGAAGGACTGACAAAGTCCGCTGCACTGGAAGTCGCAGGGACCGGTGTGCGCGTAAATGTGGTGGCTCCGGGCACTACGGATACTGGCATGCTCACCCGCTTCACCAATACAGATGAAAATAAGGCCGCACTCGTCTCGACCGTTCCCGTCAAGCGTCTCGCAACACCGGAAGAGATCGCTCATGTCATCGTCTTTGTAGCCTCGGCAAACGCCTCATACATGACCGGTGCGTCCATCCCGGTAGATGGAGGAATGCTGGCTAACTAATTCCAGGGCCGCTCCGGCCGGAGCTTTCTTACTTCGAGGAGAACCGATATGAATACACAAGTTATTTTGATTACTGGTGCGCTAACGGGAATTGGACGTGCCACAGCGATCGCGTTCGCGAAAGAAGGCGCCCGTATTGTCATTTCTGGCCGGCGCGAGGAAGAAGGCAAGAAACTTGTTGCTGAACTCCGCAAGCTAGGCGCAGAGGCCGAATTTGTGCGCTCCGACGTGCGTCACGAAGAAGACCTGCGCAGCTTAGTCGATAAGACGGTCGCGCGCTTTGGTCGTCTGGATGCTGCTGTCAATTGCGCTGGGACGGAGGGCGTACCCGGCCCGGTGACGGAACAGACCGCAGAAACCTACGCCGCGACCTTCGACACAAACGTGCTGGGTACGCTCCTCAGCATGAAGCACGAAATGCGCGTGATGCTTGCCCAGGGAAGCGGCAGTATCGTGAACGTGTCGTCCACCTACGGCCATATTGGTGCTGCTGGCGCGTCGATCTACTCCGCGAGCAAGCATGCGGTCGAAGGACTGACCAAGTCGGCCGCACTCGAAGCCGCCTCCTCCGGGGTACGCGTCAACCTGGTGGCCCCGGGCCCAATCGAGACGGGGATGCTGAACCGCTTCGCTGGTACTGCCGAAAGAAAGGTTGGTCTGGCGGCGACCGTGCCGCTCAAACGAGTAGGGAGACCCGAAGAGATCGCCCAGACCATCATGTTTCTCGCGTCCGACAAGGCGTCATTCATCACGGGCGCGTCGTACCTCGTGGATGGCGGCAAGACAGCCCGGTAGTTTGCGCCCGACCGTCGTTCCTAAAGAGCTGAGCACGAGCAGAAAGGAGGAACCAAAACATGAAAGAAAAGCAGATCAAGCTTCCAGGTCCCGATCATCCGATTTCCATCCAGCGCAATCCCGCTCGCGTTGTCGTGTCCGTCGCGGGACGGGTGGTTGCCGATACCCGCAACGCCCTGACGCTCAGCGAAGCGGTGTACCCGCCCGTTCAATACATTCCACGTGAGGACGTTGATTTTTCCCAGTTGGAACGGACGGATCACGCTACCTACTGCCCTTATAAAGGCGACTGCAGTTACTACAGCGTTCCCGCTGGAGGAAAGAAGTCAGTCAATGCGGTGTGGTCGTACGAGGATCCGTTTCCCGTTGTTGTGCAGATCGAGGGGCACGTTGCGTTCTATCCCGAGCTGGTAGATGAGATAGCAGAGCAACTCCCAACGTGAGGAAAAATCGATCGACTGTAACGGCGTTTTAAGAAAACTAGGAGCAATGCTATGAACTTAACTGGAAATACGATCTTCATCACAGGTGGTGGTTCGGGCATCGGTCGTGGATTGGCTGAGGCGTTGCACAGGCTTGGTAATCAGGTCATCATCTCTGGCCGGCGCAAGGGTCATCTCGAAGCGACAACGAAAGCGAATCGCGGAATGCAGTCGGTGGAGTTGGACGTGGAAGAGCCCGCAAGCATCGCGTCGGTCTCCAAGCGGTTGATCGCTGATTATCCGAACCTGAATGTGCTCATCAATAACGCGGGCATCATGCAAGTCGACGACGCAGCCAGCGTCATCGACGAGGCCGTACTCACGTCCACTGTTACAACGAATTTGCTGGGGCCGATCCGGCTGACTTCGGCGTTGATCGAGCACCTCAAGAAGCAGGAACAGGCAGCCGTCATCTACAACACATCTGTTTTGGGGTATGTCCCGCTCGCGCTGACCGCGGTGTATTCATCCACGAAGGCGGCGCTGCACACCTACACACTCTCGCAACGGTACAAGTTGAGAGGCACTTCGGTCAGCGTTCTGGAGATTGTGCCACCGTGGGTGCAGACAGACTTAATGAACAGCAACGAGGAACCGAGAGCAATGCCTTTGAGAGAGTTCATTGATGAGGCGATCAAAGTGCTCGGTACGGACGCTGAAGAAATTTTGGTGGAGCGAGCAAGGCCGCTGCGCAACAACCCTGGTCCGAATGAAGGTGCGTTCGTGACGCAGTTCAACGATCTCATGCTGCGACCGCAATAGCGATGTCCTGAGTCAAGGATAAAGGAGTTTTCAATGAGCCAGACGCTGCAAGAGAAGAACAAGGCGCTCGTTCTGGAGGCCTTCGACACGTTATTCAATAAACGAGACTATGCTGCTGCCGAACGCTATTGGTCCCCGAACTATATCCAGCACAGTGCGCATATCGAGCCGGGCCGCGAAGGTTTGTTCAATCTCATCAGAAGCCTTCCATCCTCTCTGAAGTATGAGCCAGGAGTCGTTGTTGCCGACGGCGATTTTGTGATCGTCCACGGCAGATTTTCAGGCTTTGGCGCAGCTGTGAATTGGATCGCAGCCGACATTGTGGTGGTCAAGGACGGGATTCTGATCGAGCATTGGGATGTAATTCAGGACGAGGCCACTAAGGATCAGTCCAAGAGCGGCAACCCGATGTTCGGAAAAGCGTTTCCAGTAGACGCGTAAGTTCTAACTGGCCTCCGCTGTCTTGACAGGTGTCCGTCGCCGGCCGTGTGGTTGCCGATACCCGCAACGCCCTGACGCTCCGCGAAGCGGCGCATCCGCGCGTTGAACACATGCCAGCTGCCTCTGGATCGAAGGTCCGAAGATCCTGTCAACCCCAGCTCTAGTCCGGCGTGAAGCTGATTTGGACTTCTTCTTTGGTTTGCGAAGCGGCCGGAGCATACTTCCACTTGCGGACTGCGTTAATTGCGCTGGCCACAAAAATCGGGTTGCCGCCCAGGATGTCCACTTTTGCCACATCCCCATTTGCGAGCACGGTGACATTCAGGCGCACCGAGCCTCCAATGTGAGCATTTTTTACGATTGTGGGGTAGTCGGGCTCGCTGGTCCGAACGACTTTTCGTTTGGATCTGTCCACCTGCGCCACTTGGGCGTTAGAAGGAGAAACGAGCGCCAGCAAGACCAGCAGTGTCAGGCCGAACGCAGCGAGTGCGTTTTTGAGTGCGTTACCGGTCCAACCGCCGCAGAGAAGATTTGCCATCGTCGCAGTGTCCTAAATCTGGGGGCTTTGAAGGGAATGATGACCTGACTCAGCAAGAATAGGTGCCGAAGGGCACCCACACAAGATTACCAATGTAATGCGCCAGCATGCTGAGATTTGACGGTTCTCGGCTTGGTACGTGCTTGCTTTACGCAGAAAATCCACAATTCCTGATGCGATCCTCTGAAAACAGCTCGACGAGAAACGTCTCACGCGCAAACGCCTTGTCCTCCGGCGAATCAAGGGTGGGTAGAGGCGTCAGTGTCCCTGGGAACTTGTTTCTCTGCTTCCTTAAGAGTCCGAACTAATCGGAGCAATACGTCTGCTGCCTTGAGTTGGTCTTCAAGGGACAAGGTGGTCTTGCTGGACTTACTTTTCAAATAGCCATAGTTCTCGATGGCCGCACCGGATGCCTGGGTAGTGTCGATGTTCACATAGACTTCACCGAGCAGCCCCGCGGTGTTGGTTTCAGCGATTGCGTCTTTCGGAATCCCGATTTCATAAGTTGTAGCCAGTGCCATCTCGACTTCCGCGGAGCAATTCTTGTTCTGCGGATTGGCTCGAACCGTGCGGACGGTCCCCACATCGACGCCGGCGATTCGAACCGCAGCGCCCGTACGAAGGCCACCAGCATCGTCGAAACAAGACTTGATATCTTGCCGGGAATAACGCAGTGGGTTAAGAAACAAACTGCCGATGGCTGCGACTCCGACGACAATCATCAGCCCGAGGATCGATTTTCTGAGCAAGGCTACACCTTCAGAGTTAGCGTTCTCCTCCGCGTCTCTGCCACAAAGCCGTCGTCCTTTGGCGAATCATTCTTTAGTGAATCAAGGTTGATCTCGACGTTTGCAAGCGCGCCTTCAAGGGCGGCTTTTGCCAGGGCGATCGCGGTCGTCAGATCGGATTTCATATTTGGATTCGTGATCGGCCTCAGCTTGGCTGCGATCCCGGCCACCTCGACTACCTTTTCCGCCACGCTTAGAGGGACGCTGGTTGCTTGTTTGAGTGCGGAGGCTATCGCGGCTTCGCCGTCGTTAGCTTTTGCGTTGCCATCGGATTTCTTGGCCGCCTTGTAGGCCTTCATGACGACGTTGTAGGACTCGGCATCGGCGTCGATTGCGGACTTCAGGTCTTCGCGAAGCTGAGCGAGTCGCGCGATGGCTTCGCTCAGCTGGCTTTCGTATTGCAGATAGGCCTTCTTGCCGCGCGACATGGAGGCGACCATGGCTGCTAATCCGGCGGCCATTGCTCCCGTAGCGGCGGCGGCGCTGCCTCCTCCAGGAGCCGCGGTGGGCGCGGCTAGTTGTTCGATGAAAGGCTCGACTCCGGCGCGCAAGCCGCCTATGGCCATCTTCCCGGTCATCACGGCGGTCAGCCGGTTTTCCAGGATGAGCGAGGAATCAAAATTTTCGACTTGCAAAAACCATTCCGCGGCCTGCTCCAGCGCTTTCTTTGGAATCAGTCCCACAATCTCGCTTGAAACCGGGATGACGCCGTAGCGCGCCGCTTCGCGTTTCACGAATTCGAAGACGCGGTGGATGGGAGTCTGCTCGAAGTCGGTCAGGTTCATCGAGACTTGAGCCAGGCCGCGCACCAGGAATCCGGCGCCCTTGACGAAGCGCAGGCCGCCACTTGAAAAGCGCACGGCCTTCGCAATTTTCTTTGCGATGTCGACGTCGGGCGTGTTCAGGAAGACGTTGTAAGCAATCAGAGCTTTGCGCGCGCCGACAACTGTTGCGCCCGCGGTGGAGTGCATGCGGGGCTCGCCGAAATCAGGCTTGCGGGCGGGGTTGGTCGCAATGTCGGCACGGATGCCTTCGAACTGGCCGCGGCGAATATTCTCCAGGTTCTGCCGTTCGGGCGTGGCCGCGGCGGCTTCGTAAAGATAGACTGGAATCTGAAAGCGTTTCCATATCTCGGCTCCGACGTGGCGCGCCATGGCGACGCAGTCTTCGATGGTCACGCCGTCAATCGGGATAAAGGGCACGACATCGGCTGCGCCCATGCGCGGGTGCGCACCCTGATGTTTGTTGAGATCGATCAACTCGGCGGCCTTCCCTACCCCGAGAATCGCGGCTTCCTGAATGGCTTCGCGCTCGCCTACCAGGGTGATTACCGAGCGGTTGTGATCGGAATCCATCTCGCGGTCAAGAAGATAGACGCCGGGGATTTTCATGGCTTCGATGATGGCGTCAACTTTGGCCGGGTCGCGGCCTTCTGAAAAATTGGGGACGCATTCGACTAGCGTGCTGGGCATGGCGAGAAGGATAACGGGCGCTGGTTGGGTCAGGCAACTGCGGCGTGAACGGACGGTGTTGCGGTGGAGTGACGGGGGTCTCGCGAGCCTGCCCTGACCGAAGTCGAAGGGTCGAGATTCGAGGTGGCCGGGCGGAGACACCCGGCGCTCTACCCGCGCGATTGACACAATGCTCGTCGAACAGGCAGACTACGAAACTATGCGGTGCCCACCTCGACTCTCCGGCCGCGGTTTTACTTGACGTTAGTCCGGCTTAAAACGTCCGTCGGCCGTTTCCCTGGTCATCAGTAAGCGTTTCTCAGCGACCAATCATTCATTGATTGAAAGCTTGAAAGGATCCGTCATGCTGCGTCGATCTCTGCGTTCCCTGTTGCTTGTATTGTCGTCTCTGTCGGCTCTTGGCCAGTTGGCTCTTGCCCAGTCGGCTCCCAGCCAAAATGAGCGCCATTTCGTCTTCCACTATGCATTCACGGTCAAGAATGTTAGCCCGGGCGAGCGCGTTCGGGTCTGGATTCCGCTGGCCCACTCGGACGCCTTCCAGGATGTGAAGGTCACCTCCAAGAGCGGCGACTTGCCGCTCAAGCAGGCTCATCAGCCGGAATACGGGAATGAGGTTCTCTACGCCGAGACTTCGAAAGCGGATAAGGGCGAGTACAAGTTTTCCGTGGATTACGACGTGGTGCGGAGAGAACACGTCGTGCTGGTGAACGGAAAAGTTCTTACTGACGCACCGTCTGCAAAGACGCCGCGCGTCGAGTTGGCGCGATTCCTTGAGCCGGACCGGCTGGTGCCGGTGACGGGACTTCCGGCGCAACTCGCCGCGACGGAAACAAAAGGGGCGACCACTCCGCTCGAAAAGGCGAAAGACATCTACGAATACGTTTTTCGCACCATGAAATACGACAAGACCGGCACCGGCTGGGGACACGGCGACACGCTCTGGGCCTGTGATTCGAAGCATGGAAACTGTACCGATTTTCACTCGGTTTTTATTTCAATGGCGCGGGCCGAGAAGATTCCGGCGCGCTTTCAAATCGGTTTTCCACTTCCGGCCGACAAACACGCCGCAGAAATTCCCGGATACCACTGCTGGGCGGAGTTTTATCTTGATTCGACGGGCTGGGTACCAGTAGATATTTCGGAGGCATGGAAGCATCAGGAAAAGCATGATTATTTTTTCGGAGCGCATGATGTCAACCGGGTGCAGTTTACGCAGGGACGCGATCTGAAACTCGCGCCGGCTCAGGAAGGAGCGCCGCTGAACTATTTTGTGTATCCGTATGTGGAGATCGGCGGGAAGGAATATCCGAATGTTTCGATCGCATTCTCGTTTGAGGATGTCGGCGAAAAAGTTGCTGATGCTTTGCGCTAGTCTCACGGAAGCTGTAGTCCGGCTTAGCCGGAGGGTTGCGCTTCCCCTGTGTTTTTTTTCCTGTGTTCCTCTGTGCCCCCTGTGGTTCGCCTTTTCCCCTAGATTCGAAGTGCTGGGTCAGAATCGCCAACGACTACATCGGTTTACGCTCTCTCTGAAACTGGCATAGACCTTCCGCTTCCGGACGCCTTGTATCATAAGCACAATGGCTTCCTCACGCAGGCCGAAGATTGGGGTCTTTGACTCAGGAGTCGGCGGGCTGACCGTTCTCAGGGCGCTGGTCGAGCGAATCCCAGACGCCAACTATCTGTACTTCGGCGACACGGCCCGCCTTCCTTACGGATCGAAGTCAGCGGCCACAGTCGCGCATTACGCGGTCGGGGCGGTGCGCTACTTGCAGGATCAGGGAGCGGAGTTGCTAGTGATCGCCTGCAACACGGCGACTGCGCTGGCGCTCGACAAGATTAAGGCGGCAGCTGGCGTGGAAGTAATCGGCGTCATCGAACCGGGAGCGGAAGCCGCGGCGGCGGCCAGCCAGATGCAGAAAGTCGTCGTGATCGGCACCGAGGCGACCATCAGCAGCCATGCGTACCGGCGAGCCCTCGAAGCCCGAAAAGTCGCGGTGCGCGAGAAGGCTTGTCCTTTGTTTGTGCCGCTGGTCGAAGAGGGTTGGGTGGAACATCCCGTGACCGAGCAGGTGGCAAAGATTTATTTATCGGAAGCCTTTTCGGAAGACGCGGAGAATGACAATAATGGTGCCGACGTGCTGGTGCTCGGCTGCACGCACTATCCGCTGATCAAGCCGCTGCTTCGGCGAGTCGCGCCGGAGCACATCTCGATCGTGGACTCGGCCGAGTCCACGGCGCTGGACGTGGCACGTCAATTACAAGTCGGGACGGTTCCGTCAGCGAAGAGCGAACGGGGAGGCGTTCCCCAACTCAAGTTCTTTGCGACGGATTCAGCGGAGAAATTCAGGAAGATGGGAACGCGGTTCCTGGGGCTTCCGGTGGAAGATGTGGTGCACGTGGACTTAAAGGAATAGGCGGCGGACGCGGCAAGCCGCGTCTCTACGATGCAGCCTGGGTTCAATAACAAGGTTCAGTACAAATGGAAGTTGACTTCGACGTTAATCTGCACGGCGACGGGCTTGCCATCCTTCTTCGCCGGATCGAAGCGCCAGTTTTTTACCGCTTCGATGGCCTTTTCATCCAGGCCCAATCCTAGAGTCCGCAATACTTTGATGTCGCGCGGCTTACCATCCGGTCCGACCACCAGCCACAGTACGACCGTACCCATGTGCTTAACCTTGCGGGCTTCCTCGGAGTACTCAGGGTCCGGCGAATAAATCGCTTTCGGAGCGGAAACACCACCGCCAACACGGAACGCTCCACCACCGGTGCCGCCGCCGTGGCCAGGGCCGAATCCGGGACCTTCGCCCGAACCAACGCCGCCACCGTTACCGGAGCCAATACCGCCGCCATAGCCCGTTCCATTCGAAGGCACAGACGGCAGATGCGAAAGCGGGTCGCCAAGATCGGCCAAATTGGGCTGGGGCAAGGGGGGAGCTACGATCGTTGGGGCGACTTCGAGCTTCGGCTGCAGGTTGCGCACCACTGCCATGGGCGGAGTGATCTGCTGCATGGACTGCTTGGGCAAGCGTCCCTGCGATGCCTGCAGCTTGTCGCGATCACCACCACCACCGCCTCCGCCGCTCACGGTCTTCGAAACCGGTAAAGCCGGAAGGTCATCAGGCGCGATCAACAAAACGGTTTCCGTCGGCTTGGCGACGTCGACGATCCTTCGTCCCAGGTAGGTAGCGGCGATGATGACAGCCACGGCTAGCACGTGAATGGCGGTTGAGCCAGCGGCTCCGCGTCCCTTGTAGTTGTAGAAGCCCCAGATATCGCGCACCGGTACGGGCTTCGAGGTCAGGACCAGCGGAGGGAGTTTCTTGGGGAAGAAGAAGTCATCAATGTTGCGGAACAGCGATTTCCAGAGAGACTCGTCCAGAGTCTGATTTTGCAGGAGAAGGTGCAGCTCGGGCTCTGGACCCAGCGCTGACGCATTCTGCGGTGTTTCGAGTTCTGGCATATCTTCCCGAGCGGTAACCCCAAGTTCACAGTATGGGGTGCCTTTGATTTGGATGCGCGAGCGCTCCCTAGAGTCACTCCAAAAAAGAGTCACTCGAAAACACGTCGCTTGTAAAACGGGCGAACCTCAAAATGGACGAACCTTGCCGCCCAATGTCTCCTGGCAACTTAGATGCCTGCAGGCTTCGCTCTGATGAAAATTGTACACGCTTTTCCTGGACGGGAAACAGTACTTTTTGAATTCGTTCCCAGAGCGGCAGCCCGCTAGACATGTCCTTCCGCGCTCCCTATATTGGCTCCCTATATAATGAAAAGATTCAATCAGTTGGGAGAACCTTTCGAGTGCCGACGGACCTGAAGTCCACCATCAATTTGCCCAAAACCGCCTTCCCCATGAAGGCGGGACTGCCTCAGAATGAGCCCAAACTATTAGCTCGGTGGGAGGAGCAGCGGATCTACGACCGCATCCGGGAAGTGCGTAAGGGCGCGCCCACCTATGTGCTGCACGATGGGCCTCCGTACGCCAACGGGCCCATCCATCTGGGAACGGCGATGAATAAATGCCTGAAGGACTTCATCGTCAAGTCGAAAAATATGGCCGGTTTCGATTCGCCCTACGTTCCGGGATGGGACTGCCACGGCCTGCCCATCGAAATCAAAGTCGATCAAATGTTGGGCGGCAAGAAGCTGCAAATGGCTGCGGTCGATGTGCGCGCCGAATGCCGGAAATACGCCGAAAAGTTCCTTGACTTGCAGCGCTCCCAGTTCAAGCGTATCGGCGTATTCGGACGCTTTGACCAGCCCTATTCCACGATGACTCCGCAATACGAAGCGGCGGTGCTCGACATTCTTTATCGTTTTCTGGAGAACGACTTCGTCTACAAAGGGTTGCGTTCGGTGTACTGGTGCGTGTTTGACGAGACGGCACTCGCCGAAGCCGAAGTCGAGTACGAAAACCACACTAGCCCGACGGTGTGGGTGAAATATCCGTTCGCGGGTGATCCGGCTTCGCTCGATGCCGCGTTGAAGGGCAAGAAAGTTTTCACCATCATCTGGACCACGACACCCTGGACGCTGCCGGCCTCGATGGCGGTGGCCTTTCATCCCGACGAAGAATACGTCGCGCTCGAAGCGGGTGATGAAGTATTTATTCTGGGTGCCCGGCTCGCGGCGGTGGTGCAAGAGAAGACTGGACTGCAATCGGCCCGCGAGATCGCCCGCTTCCCTGGCCGCAAGATGGAGTATGCCGAGTTCCGGCATCCGTTTCTCGATCGCAAGATCGTTGGCGTGCTGGCCGATTACGTGACCATGGACCAAGGCACCGGCGTGGTGCATACCGCTCCCGCGCACGGCGCCGAAGACTTCATCACCGGACAGAAATACAAGATCGATCCGACCTGCAACGTGGATAAAGCCGGCATCATGCGTAACGGCCTTCCGGAGTATGAGGGCAAGCGGGTGTTTGATGCCAATGGTCCGATCGTCGAACTGTTGAAGGCTCGCGGCGTCCTGATGCATTCCGAAAAAATGGAGCATTCGTATCCCCATTGCTGGCGCTGCCACAACCCCGTGATCTTCCGCGCAACCGAGCAGTGGTTCATCGGCATGGATACGCCTATGAAAGGGGAGAAGCCAGGCGAAACCATGCGCAGCCGCACGCTCGAAGAAATCTCCAAGGTGAAGTGGGACCCGGCCTGGGGCGAAGAGCGCATCTCGAACATGATCGCCACGCGCCCGGACTGGTGCATCTCGCGGCAACGGGTCTGGGGCGTGCCGATCGCGGTGTTTCTGTGCGACGACTGCGGCAAGCCAGTGAACGATCCGCACATCAACCGGAAGGTGGTGCAGTTCGTTTCGCAGCACGGCGCCGACGCGTGGTACACGCCGGAAGCCGACGCGATTCTTACGTCCGGCCACAAGTGTGCCCATTGCGCCGGCACGAAGTTTAGAAAGGAAACTGACATTCTCGACGTGTGGTTTGAGTCGGGATCGAGCCACGCCGCTGTCCTCGGCCACGAACCGAACCTGCCCTGGCCCGCCGATCTTTATCTCGAAGGCGGCGACCAGCACCGCGGATGGTTCCATTCTTCCCTGCTCTGCGCCATCGGCTACGAAGGCAGCGCTCCCTATCGCATGGTCGCGACCAGCGGATGGACGCTTGACGAGCAGGGCCGCGCCATGTCGAAGTCGCTCGGCAACACCGTCGATCCGGTCGAGATCGCGGACACCCTCGGTGGCGAAATCGTACGCATGTGGGTGGCTTCCGTCGACTTCCGCGAAGATGTCGCGTGCTCGCCGCAAATCATGCAACGGGTGGCTGGAATCTATCGCGACATTCGCAACACGTTTCGCTTCATTCTTGGAAACCTCGATGGGTTTGATCCGGCAAAAGACGCGGTCGCGTTCGAGCGGATGCAACCGATCGATCAATACATGCTGCGGCAGGCGGTAGAAGTATCGACCGATGTGCAACGCTCGTATGAGGAGTTCGCGTTTCACAAGATCTATCACCGCATCAATAATTTTTGCGGCGTGGAACTGAGCGCTTTCTATTTCGACGTATTGAAGGACCGGCTCTACACTTCGGGGCGCAAATCGGTATCGCGGCGGGCGGCGCAAACCGCGGTCTGGCGCTTCGGCGAAGCGCTGGTGCGGCTGCTGGCGCCGATCATGAGCTTTACTTGCGAAGAAGTCTGGCAGTATCTGCCGCCGGTCGAGCGAAGGCTGGAGAGCGTGCATCTGACGACCTTCCCGGAGGCCGAAGAACTGCTGGGAGCGACCGAAGCCGCAGTCGCTGTTGATCCTAAACAAGCCGAAGACTGGAAGACAGTGCGGGCCGTGCGCGAAACGGTGCTGAAAGCACTGGAGGAGGCGCGCAACCGGAAACTCATCGGAGCCAACTTGCAGGCGCAGGTTACTTTGACCGCCGTTGATCCGGTGTTCTCCGTGCTGGAGCGCTTTAAGAACGATCTGCGCTACTTCTTCATCGTCTCGGCCGTCGAACTAAAAAAGGGAGCGGGGAATGGCGAAGCGGCGGTTGTGGTGCAGGTAGGCAAAGCTCCGGGACTGAAGTGCGAGCGCTGCTGGAACTTCTCAGCTCATGTCGGTGAGGACAAGAACTACCCGACGGTGTGCGAGCGCTGCAGTGCCGTGCTCAAAGAAATTGATGGCGCGTGACTGCGGCTTCCGCAAACGCGATAAGCTATAGACAAGAGAAGAAATTTTCTCCTCATGCGTAAATATCATTTCCTGATCGCGTTGTTGGTCATCGCTCTCGATCGCGTCACAAAGTGGACGATCGCACACCGTCTTTCCTTGCACGACAGCATTACGGTCATCCCCGGATTTTTTCGCATCATCCACGCCGAAAACCCTGGGGCTGCATTTGGCATTTTTGCGGATTCTCCCTCGGAATGGAAAGTCGGACTGCTGATTTTGTTTTCTGTAATCGCGCTGCTGATCGTCTCCGCGCTGCTCTGGAAAAATAGCCATAGCCTGACCTCCACTGGAATCGGGCTGGCGCTGATTCTGGGTGGCGCGATCGGTAATTTGTGGGACCGCCTGGTCAGCCGGCACGTGGTGGATTTTCTGCTCTTCTATATAGGCTCCCACCAGTGGCCGGCTTTCAATGTTGCCGACAGCGCGATTGTGGTGGGAGCGGGGCTTCTGGTGTTTGAGATCGTGTTTACGAAGTCGCCCAGTCAACAGTCGGCATAGTATCCAACAAGACCGTGGCGGCCCGTGGACAGCCAGGGCGGCTGTCCCATGTAAACCGGTTAGGGCGTCCCGTAGAGCTGCCGATATACATTCGCATTCCGCAAAATGGCTTGCACATACTCCCGGGTTTCGGTGAAGGGGATGGACTCGACGAACTCCTGCGGATCGCGGTAGGGGCCCTGTCCCAGCCAGTCTCCCACGCGGTCGGTGCCGGCATTGTAGGCGGCTAGCGCGTACTCGAACTGTCCGTTGTATTTGTCGACCATTTCTTTGAAATAGCGCGTGCCGAGTTCGAGGTTCACGGCCGGGGTGTAAAGTTGGGGCGCGCTGTATCCCTTGAGCTTGACTTGTTTCGCGACGGTCTTGCCCGTATTCGGCAGAAGTTGCATCAGGCCCACGGCGTTCGCGCGGGAGAGAGCCAGCGCATTGAATTCCGACTCCTGCCGCACCAGAGATGCGACGAGGTAGGGATCGAGCCCGTTGAGTACTGAATATTTGCGCAGATCGGTCCAGTAAGCTTTGGGGAAAAGCGCTTCCCAGTACGGACGCGGCAGGTCGGGAATATCGACGGCGAAATAGTTCGGCGTCGCGCGCTTCATAATCTCGATCCCGCGATCATAGCGGCCGCCGTCCTGATAGACGCGCGCCATCTCGGGAGGCGCCCAGGTTCCGCCCTCCTGGCTCGCGGCGGCCTGCAACTCGCGCACCGCCATGTCGGCGAGCGCGCCGTTCGAGAGCAGACGCGCCCGCTCGACGCGCAGGTTGTCGTCGGGAGGGTCGGCTGCGGTAACTTTTCCAGCAGTTGACAGTGGAGAAACGTGGTCGAGCAGCGGGTAGTGCGGCCCGTCTTCCTGCGGCCATCCATCTTTTGGCGGATCTTCTTTCGGCGATCCGGCACCCGGGCCCGGCAAGGCTTTCAAGCGCTGCCGTCCGAGCTCCGCGTAATAGTAGTTGCGAAAGCGGTCAGAGAGTTTCTGGTAAAACGCCCGCGCCATTGCCGGGTTCCCTTCTTCTTCAGCCAGACGCGCACGCCAATACAGTGCGGCAGGAATCTCCGCGGAATCCGGATAGAGCGCAATTTGTTCTTCAAAACCTTTACGTGCGTCATCGGTTCGGCCTTGCCGGAAGGTCAGCCACTCCGCCTTCCAGTGCGCAGAGGATGCGTGCCCGCCCTTGGGAAAACGCTGCTGCAGTTCGCGGAAGTAGTCGATGGCGCGATCGTAATCGCGCTTCAGCAGGTACATATTCCCGGCGGAAAGCAGGGCTTGCTCCAGCCACGGGCTCGCCGGACCAAACTGCCGCAACTCGTTGAGCGTTCGTTGCACGGCCTCTTCATCGCTCGTGGACCGGGCGGTCTCACTTAGCAGGTAGAGGCGCTCGGCTTCGGCGTCGCCCGTCTGCGCTCCTATGGAAGTCAGAAGTTGGCGGGCATCGTGGCTGCGATCGCTCTTTTCCAGCGCACTGGCCAGCGCCAACTGCACTTCCGGACGATCTGCTAGGGTGACTTCTTCGACTAGATCGTGGTAGTCGTAAGCCGCGTCGCTATAGTGCTTGGCCTTGAACAGGAGATCGGCGCGCGTGCGGCGCTCGGCCAGAGAGGCGGAGACTCCGAGCTTGTGCAACTCTGTTCCCGCCACATCCGCCTCGAAACTGGTGGGAAGGTTGTAGAAAAGGTTGCGGAAAGCGCCCGACGCCTTCTGATTATCGCCCGCAGCTTCGTAGGCGCGGCCAACGGCGAGTTCCACATCGGCGCGCACCGGAGCGCGGTCCTTTTCCAGCAGATCCGCTGCTTCCTGCGCCCGGCCTTCAGCAAGCAGCGCGCTCGCATAGACGAGATCGGCATCGCGGATGAGAAGTGAATCGGGAAAGTTCTTGCTGAAATCCGCAAGCGTGGAGAGCGCCTCGGCATTGTGCACCGTTTTCAGGTAGGCGTCGCCAAGATAGTAGGCAACGTAGTCTCCGAGTTCGCTGGCGCCGGCCTTCGCCCGGTTGAACGGGTCGATCGCTTTGGCATAATCGTGATCGAGCGTGTGGGCATAGCCGAGGACAAGCCAGGCTAGTGCTCCGGCATCTTCTTTAGGGTGGCGGCGCGCAAAGGCTTCGACTCCGGCATAGGCGGAGGGAGTGCGATCGGCCAACAACTGCTGCGCCATGGGGCGAAGACTGGCGGAGGCGACGAAAGCCTGCCGCACACGGCGCACGTGCGGAGAGATCTTTTTACGTTTTTTCTTGGTACTGGTGGAAGCGGCGGTCTTTTTTTTGGCAGCCGCGCTTTTAGTAGTCGCGCTCTTCGCGGGCGTGCGTTTTGGTGACGCGCTCTTGAGTGGCGCGCTTTGAACTGTTGGAGATGAATTGGACTGAGCAGCTGCGGGCTGCAAAGAGCTGAGCCAGAGCGGGAAGAAAGTTCCAGCGAAAACCACGACTGCAAAACGGCGCACTCAAACCCTACCTACTGCCGGAAGTTGGCACCCATGATGGATAGATCGTCTTCTGCGAGACTTCGTATTATTTCATTTTGAAAGTAATTGCCGGAAGCCGCTACCGTCTTCCCGTAACGTTTCTGGTACGTCGCACGGCTTTTCTCGATCGTTTCTTTCAGACGGTCGTAAAGATCCTTGTGTTTCCTGCCTTCCGCGACCTTTGCCTGATTATAGAGTTTGATTTCGTCCACCAGCAGGCGCGCGAAACGCTGGGCCTTGCGGTGAACGTCCTGATCCTCAGTCGAGATTGAAGAAACCGGCAGCGTCTCGGGTGTTGCCTTGGTCTCAGCCAGACCGATCGGCAGCGGCTCGGCCAGCGTAGGCTCCATCTCAACTTCAACGACCGCGGACTGAATTTCCGGGATTGCGCTATGGGCGGCGCTGGCGACTGGCGCCGAGGCTTCGCCCGCTGCCGCTGCTGCTGCCATGGCGTGACCAGAAGCATACGCAGGAGCATGCGAGGCAAAGGGATCGTTGAAAGCCGGCACTGGTTGCGCCGGCGCCTGGTGTGGCGACGCCTCGGCCGGCGTTACGTTGTGACCGTCCACGTGGGTCTGCGCTTGCTTGCGAAGCGAGTTGACCTCGAGCCATGCGCCGGTCGTAAGCACCAGCAGTTCGAGCGAGCCGGCGTCGAGCGAACCCGCCGCACCGGTTCCGCTGTCGGCGTAGATCAGCGCGGCAACTTTGTCTTTCAAAATCAAGGGGAGAATCCGGGCTTCTCCGCTCGCCGGCGCTCCAAATTCCTTCAGGAAACGCGAGTCCAGGTCGGCAACCGGCACGCTCGCCGCCACACGATCGCGGATCGCATGAGCGACGGCGGGAGCATGTTCATCGAGAGCGAAATTGTTCACCGCATCGCTATTGGCGAAGCCGCGTGCCTGCCATCCGGTGGCACGGCTACCTTTCACGACAAAAAGCGCGACTCGGGCCGCGTGGCGAGCGCTGGTATCGAGCAGCGCGCGCAGGATTTCCCGTTGCGAGGAACCCATCTGGATTTCGGCAACCGCACGCGCCAGATCCGCCGGGCCGGACGCAGAAGCCGTATCGTGGGCACTTGGTTCTGCGGCAGCAGGCGCGGCCGCGATCTCTTCCATTACCCGGCGGACAATTTCGGCGCGTAGTTGGCCGGCATGGCTGTCCAAAACCTGGCCAACCACCCGCTCCACAATTGGTTCAATCCAACCGCGCTCCTTCATTCGTACTCCGGGCATTCGTACTCCGAAACGAAGCTCTTTTGGGGGACGAAGGGCGTAACCCTTCTAACCTCTGATTATATGGCCGCTTGCAGGCGTTCTAGGGACACCTTGGTACGTGCACTGTTGGTGCCTGAAGCCACCGATCCCCTATCGGAGAAGCTCCTG
>Ga0193751_1000450_pt1 | contig 32343 bp, 28 predicted proteins | sample L1c2metaG_FD_143050 | JGI IMG/M metagenome (GOLD analysis project Ga0193751, IMG submission 143050) | Soil microbial communities from a riparian zone of the East river system, Colorado, United States - L1c2 | ecosystem: Environmental > Terrestrial > Soil > Riparian zone | place: USA: East River...
CAAAAAAGCCGTCACACGCGCGATAATCTTGCCGCTGTCGGGCTTGGGTGCCCCCCTTTGAACGGAAGGGTGGGGACGAGTACCCGTACCGGCTCGACAACCCAACGATTGCCGTCCGAGAAAACGGCACGTATGGGGGACAAGGCAAAGCCGTTGGCTGCGTACCGCCGACGGCTTTGCTGTTTGTGGTGCCAGAGCGCATTTCCTCGTGCTGGCGATTTGGGTTCCTGGCACTTAAGACTGACGAAAAGTTCCAGCGGAACTTCAATTATGGCGGTGAGTCCGGGAACGGACTTTGGTTTCCTTGATTAGCCCAGTGATGCGTGAGGGTGCCAAACGTGGGTGCCCGATGCTGGTAAAGGATCGCTCGGGGTACGATGCGTCTGCTTGGGTTTTCACCAGAGAACAGATTGGGCAGAAACTCAAAGAACACTACCAAGTCCCCAAAGAGTTGCCGTTTAGCTTGCTGACGCTTGTCAGGAAATTAGACACACTCGAAGGCAATAAGTTATTGCGCGAATGCAGGGAACGCCTGCGAGCCCAAGCACCGCTTAGGAACGACGCGCAATGAAGATCATCCCCTTATTGATTGTCCTCATCGCGGTGGTGCTCGTGGCTGGCAGGGTCATGAACAACGCTTGCAAGAGCAGCCATCACGCGTGGTGCGCTCCGATGTCCACCACCGAACGGCACCACATACAAATTGGGTCGAGGTGACATCGACCGGTCCCGTCGTTATCGGTCTTGACGGAGCAGCCTTAAGTCTTGCTGCACGGCCAGGCTTTCGCCATCGCCTCGTTGGCGAGCAGCCGAAAATCCTCATTTTTTCGATCCGGTCGAGATTCGATATAGGAAACAATTGTCCGCACCCGTTGTAGGTTATCGGCGCTGTCGGGCGGACAAAACAGTTTAGTGTCCGAATTCAAGGCATCGAGGACTTCGATCGCGCCGACGCAGCGACCGGCGAAGAAATTCGACTTTCCCGCAATGAAGTCTTTGCAGCCGGCCAAATAAAAATCGGCGCTGAAAACGCGTGCGGTCGCGGACGGTCCGGCATCCGCCTTCGAACCGAGCAACGCCAGGACAAGCGCGAAAGCAAGACGAGGCGTGGTCATCTGAACCCCTCCGGCTCAAGCCGCCATCATAGCAGCAAGCATATCGTCACGCGCGCCGCACGCCGCAGTATATTGCAGCCTGCACAGTTATTTTCAGTACGACGCTGAAGATTAAGACGCGATCGAACGGAAAGGGTGCCGTAGCCAGCTTATTTGCCCCAGCCGAAATGATAGTTCAGCCCGGCGCGGACGACATCGTCACGCATTGAGACATTATCGGTCGGTGAGATACCGCAACTGGCGCCGCAATTGAACTTGCCGAGGTCGACATGAAGGTATTCGGCTTTTGCGGTCCAATTGCCCGGTAACGCGATCTCGATGCCTCCGCCGACCGTCCACCCCGCATTGGTCGCGCTCGCTCCGGCAAAGCCGGGCGCCGAAGCGCGGATGTCGCCCAGCGCCAGCCCACCGGTGACATAAGGTAGAACGCCGCCGAAAGCGTAACCGGCGCGCCCGCGCACGGTCGAGAGCCAGCTATCGCTCGTGCTGCAGCCGGGGCAGAGCGCAGCGCTGCTTGTACCTTTCAGGTTCGACCAATCGAGATCGCCTTCGAGACCAAGCACGGTATTGCCGAACTGCAAATTGTAGCCGGCTGTGCCGCCCACTTGAGCGCCAGAAAAATTGATTGCAGTCGATTGCGATTGCCACCAGGAGCGACCCCAACCGCCGCCGCCATTGGCGCCGATATAGAATCCGGTCCAGTTATAGACGGGCGCTACTTGCGGCGGTGGTGCCTTGTAGAGGGGCGCAACCGACAGGTCTGCCGCGGCGGCGCATTGCGCCGCAACGAGCGCGCCAGCAAGAAAAAATGCCCCGACAAACCTGTTCATTTCCGCAATTCCCGGCCGCTATCTCCAGCGCCTGTCTGTCCGTTTACCGCGCCAAGATTAGCCGCGACTTCGTTACCCTGGGCTTACCGCCGCGATCCGTCCGGGCGATCGCGTCAACTTCCGCTACTTGGTTGACCAGAAAGGCAAAATTGTGCCCGTCCGACGGCAGTGCAGCGGCGGCCGGCCGGTCCTAGATCACCGTGTCGGCCTTCCCTGAGATGGCCATGGTATAGTGGCCAAACAAGTCACCCATCGGCTTAAGTCAGGATGCAATGAATTGGATTTCCAATATGCGGCCGAAGATCCGCAGCATGCTTCGGCGCGAAGTGCCGGAGAATCTGTGGATCAAGTGCCCAGAAACCGGCCAGCTCGTTTTCTATAAAGATGTCGAGGCCAATCAGTTCGTCATCCCCGGCTCGAACTACCACATGCGGATGAGCGCAACGGCGCGCCTCAAATCGATGTTCGACAATCAGACCTGGTTCGATATTGCGGTACCCGAGGTGCCGCTCGATCCGCTGCGGTTCCGCGACGAGCGGCGCTACGTCGATCGACTTAAAGATGCGCGCAGCAAGACCGGCCTCAACGATGCCGTGAAGCTCGGCTACGGAAAGCTTGACGGCTTCGCCGTGGTGATTGGGGCGCAGGACTTTGATTTCATGGGCGGCTCGCTCGGCATGGCCGCAGGCGAGGCGGTGGTCAAAGGCCTCGACACCGCGGTCGAGAAAGGCTGTCCGTTCGTGATGTTCGCAGCCTCCGGCGGCGCACGGATGCAGGAGGGCATTCTCTCGCTGATGCAGTTGCCGCGCACCACAATCGCGGTGCAGCGCATGCGCGAGGCGCGCAAGCCTTATATCGTCGTCCTGACAAACCCGACGACCGGCGGTGTCACCGCGTCATATGGCATGCTCGGCGATGTCCATATCGCCGAGCCGGGCGCGCTGATCGGCTTTGCCGGTCCACGCGTCATCGAGCAAACCATCCGCGAGAAGTTGCCAGAGGGCTTTCAGAAGTCCGAATATCTGCGCGATCACGGCATGGTCGACATGGTAGTGCACCGGCACGAGTTACGGGGCACCATTGTGAAATTATGCCGGTTGTTCCTAAAGGCGCCCGCCATCGCGCCGCAGTCGCGGCTTTTGGCGCCCGCGGCAGCTATGGCTGCAACGACCGCGTGAGCGCCCGCAACGCCCAAGCCGTGCCGATCGATGCCACGCTGGCGCGATTATTGGCGCTGCATCCCAAGCGGATCGATCTTTCGCTCGAGCGTATCGAGCGGCTCCTTGCTGCGCTCGGTAATCCGCAGCGGCGCCTGCCGCCGGCGATCCATGTGGCTGGAACGAACGGCAAAGGTTCCGCAATCGCGTTCATGCGCGCGGCCCTCGAAGCGGCCGGCACGAGGGTTCATGTCTACACCTCGCCCAATCTAGTCCGTCTCAATGAGCGTTTCCGGATCGGCCAACACGGTGGCGGCCAGCTGGTCGGAGACGCCGAACTCGGTGAAGCGCTTGCCGAATGCGAAGCTAAAAACGGCGGCGCGCCGATCACAGTGTTCGAAATGGAGACCGCCGCAGCGTTTCTGCTGTTCTCCCGCCATCCGGCCGATTTGAGCTTGCTCGAAGTAGGACTCGGCGGGCGGCTCGACGCCACCAATGTCATTGAGCTCCCGCTAGCCAGCGTCATCACCCGGGTGTCGCTCGACCATCGTGAATTTCTCGGCGACTCGCTTGCCGAGATCGCCGCTGAGAAGGCCGGCATTATCAAGCCGCACGTGCCGGCAATTATCGCGAGTCAGGCGCGCGAAGCGCTTGCCGTGATCGAACGGCAGGCGGCGCGACTGCGCGCGCCGCTCAGAATCGCCGGCGAAAATTGGACCGCGACGGAGGAGCGGGGGCGGCTGGTCTATCAAGACGAGGATGGGCTACTCGATCTGCCGGCGCCCAAGCTCTACGGCCGACATCAGTTCGAGAATGCCGGCGCCGCTATCGCGGCGCTGCGGGCGAGCAGGCTCAAACTTCCCGCCGCCGCTTACGAAGCGGCCATGGTCCGCGTCGATTGGCCGGCGCGCATGCAGCGGCTTTCGCACGGCAGGCTTGCCGATCTGGCACCCCCGGACAGCGAAGTCTGGCTCGACGGTGGGCATAATCCCGATGGCGGACAGGCGGTTGCGGCCGCCCTTGCCGATCTCGAGGAGCGCGTGTCGCGGCCCCTCGTTCTGATTGTCGGCATGCTCTCGACCAAGGATTGCGCCGGGTTCCTGAAGAACTTTTCCGGCCTGGCGCGCCGCGCGATCACCGTGCCGATCCATCAGGAGAAGACGGTCCCGGCGGTCGAACTCGCCGAAGTCGCCGGCAAGGCTGGGATTCCGGCGCTGGCACGCGACGATCTCGAAAGCGCAATCACACTTGCCGGCCAACTCGATCTTCATCCGGCGCCACGCATCCTCATTACCGGCTCGCTCTATCTTGCCGGCGAGGTGTTGGCGGCAAACGGTACTCCACCAGAGTGACCGCGCTGTTGGGAAAGTGGCTGCCACCCACGGACCAAGTCCAAGGGTAAGCTTTTCAAGTGTTAGAGCCTGATTTCACCGAGATTGATGCTGGTCTCTAAACTGACTTGCAAAACCTTGGAGCGCCCGCCGGAGAAGATCTGGATCGAATAAGTTCCTGAATTCTCGTCGAGTCGATCGAATTTAAAATCACCGAAACCATCTGTGGTGGTCACTGCAACTGAGGCGCCGTCTTTGACTAACTGAACGCTCGCGCCCTCGACGCATTCGATGACGCCTTGCCGTTCTTCAGCGACCGAGCCACCGATGAAGCATTTTGAATAGCGCCATAGATTGCGGTAGTAGACGCGCGGCTTGGTGCCGAGCTCAGGCTTGAGAACTTCGAGATTTTGCTCGCGGGCGAGCCTGGCCATCTCCTCATCCTCGACCTTGATGGCGCGCATCGCGCCGGTCGGGCAGGATTGCTCGCCGCGAGTCTGTTGCCAGCCGCGATCGAGCAGATGCGCATCGAACGGCCAGGCTTGCGGCAGCTGCAGCTCCTCGTTCCACCAGATGTGGCCGTAAGGGCAGGCATCGACCAGTTGCCTCTGACCCTTGGCTTTTTCTGGATCAATGATGACGATGCCGTCGCGGCGCTTCTGGATGGCGCCCTGCGGCGACGCCTTCATGCATGGCGGGTCGTCACAGTGATTGCACATGGTGGGAACATAGGCGATGTCGATTATCGGCGCCTGGCCGCGTTCTTTTTGCAGAATATTGATCCACTTGTGACCGTGCTTCGGCATTGGCGCCGAATAGCCGGGCCATTCATTGCCGACATATTCATCCATGGCGGCAAGCGTGCACAGATTGCAATTGGTGCACTCGGCCACGTCGATGATCATGTTCCATTTTTTCATAGGCGTTTGTTCCAAGGCTGCGCCCTTAGATGAGGTCGTCGCTATTTCGCCGGCAGCAGGTGCGCTTCCTTGAGCGTGCGTTTGATTTCCTTGTCCTTCTCGGCGGCAGCAAAAGCCGCCGACATATGCTCGGTGCGGCCGTCCCAAAGTTCGATCTGGACCAGCGAATTGGCGCCGGCGAGCGAATGAGTGGTTTTGGTCTGCGTACGCTCGGGCGTGAGCAGATTAAGACAGCCGCCGCGATCGACCGATTTGCCGGGCTCGCCCATCGGATCGTAGATCGCGGACGATTCGTAGCCATGCGCCACGCCGCGCGGCAACCGCTGTGTCGGCAGTGCGGCGCAGATCACCGCACCGCGGTCATTGAAGACCTTGACCAGATCGTGCTTGCCGATGCCACGCGCCTTCGCGTCCTCGGCATTGATACGCACGATCCAGTAGTAATAATCGTCGATCTTGACCCGATGATCCTCGATATTGAGCAGGAACGAATCCTTGCCGTCGCCCTGGGTGTGGAACGAATATTTCGAATGTGGCGTCAGCAATTGCAGCGGGTAGCGCGTGAATAGATCGCCGGAATGCGCGCCTTCCCAGGACGGCTCGTATTTGACGATCGGCGGCCGTTCGGGATCATTGAAGCGTTTGAGCGAATTGCATTCGAATTCCAGCTTGCCGGATTGGGTTTGCAGCCCGCGCAAGTATTCTTCCGTATAATCGGACGGCAGCGGCTGCGCCTCAGGCACATCCTTCTTGCGGTTTTCGTAGAACCAGCGGAACGACACCGGCGCGCGCAACTTCTCCTTTTCCGACGGCACGACGAAATAGCCGCGCTTTAAGAATTTCCTCCACGAAATATATTTCGGCAGGTCGGATGCGAGAAAGATGCGCTTGACCCAATCGATCTCGTTGACGCCCTCGGAAAAATAGTTAGCGAGGCCGAGCGGCTTGCAAATTTCGTTGAAGATCCAGAAATCGGATTTCGATTCGCCCAACGGCTTGATCGCCGGCGCTTGGAAGACGATGATGCGGTGATTGAGTTGCTGCTGGCCATGATGGCCATAGCCGCCGAGTCCCGCCCACTCGCTGATATCGGTACGCTCGAAATTGGTGCAGGCGGGCAGGATGACATCGGCGAATTTCGCTTCGCCTTCGAACCAGATCGATTGATTGACCACGAATTCCAGGTTCGGCGATTGATACATCCGCACCCAGCGATTGGTGTTGTTCATGGTCGAAAGTATCGACCCGCCGTATTTGTAGAGCATACGCACCGGCGCGTGGCCGGGCGCCGGATAGGCGAAGCGCGCGAACTGGTGCTCAATCGATTTTCCGACCCACGGATAGCCCTCCGCTTTGCCGTCGATAATCGCCTCCGGCACGAAAATGCGCGGGATACGCTGGCCATTTGAATTCATCGTCGGCAGCTGGGGCATGCGCTGGTAGAGCTCGACCGGCATCGCGGTATTTTCCAGGTCGCCCGACATCCCGCCGTCGGCATAGCCGGGAAAATAGAAATTGAAATCGAGCGGGCAGCCCCACTGCAAGTGGCCCATGTTCACGCCGGGCTTGCCAAGGCCCTGCATGGCGACCAGACACACCATCACACGCGCCCACTGAATTCCGGTCTGGTTGCGGCAGGCGCCGCCGTGGCCGTTGCCCCAGCCGCCGGGTGCGAGATAAACGCGCTTCCTGCCCCATTCGCGGGCCAGCGCGCGAACATCTTTGGCCGGAACGCCGGTCTCTTTCTCTTGCCACTCCGGCGTTTTGGCAATGCCGTCCTCTTCGCCGAGCAGATAGGCCTTCCACTTGTCGAAACCGACAGTGTGTGTCTCGACATATTGTTTGTCGTAGAGCCCCTCCTTGATCCAGACATAGGCGATCGCCATTGCCATTGCGACCGACGTGGTCGGTTTCGGCGCCAGCCATTTCCCGGGCAGAAATTGCGCGCTGGCATTGTAATAGGGATCGACATGAACGACTTTGATCCCGAGCTTTTTCAGCCATTGCCGGCGGGTGGTGCCCTCCTGCGCGCCGTAGGATCCTGAAGTCGATTCCGGATCGGCCGCCCAAAACAAGATCATGTCGCAATTTTGCAGGCAGTCTTCGACCGTGCCGTAGGTTTCCGACTGGCCGACGCGCAGGGTATAGCCCCAGTGATGCACCGCGCCCCAGTACCAGCCTTCCCAGGAATCCGGATTGTGATGGATGCGCGTCATGCCGACGGCATTGGCAAACCGGAACAGCGCCGAAAGATAATAACCGACATTGCCCCAGGTGTGATGCGAACCGTGCGAGAACCCGACAGCGCCCGGACCATAGTCGCGCTTTTGCCGTTTGATCTCGTCGGTAACCAGCTTGATCGCCTCGGCCCATGAGATACGCACGTAATCGGACTTGCCGCGATTCTGCGGATTGCGCTCGCCGGTTGGATCGAAATCGACGCGTTTCATCGGATGGAGCAGGCGATCCGGCGAGTACACGATCGATTTCGCATTCTGGCCGTGCGGCGCCAGCGTGGTCTTGCGTGGCGGCGTCAGTTGTTGCCCTCTCGCTTCGATCATCCACGAGGCGCCGTCCTCGTCGCTGAGATCGATCGGGGTCATGCGTAAGATTTTTCCGTCCTTGACGTACACAAAGACCGGCCCGCCATTGGTCATGTTGCAGTAACGGATAACGCCGCCGTGAAGTCTCTTGCCGTATTTGAGCCTGGCCGATTGGCTCATCATCAGAGTTTGCGCGAACCAATTGGTGAGATGCTCCGGCCCGTCGACGGTAAGAACGAAATCCTTCTGAGCATTGATCTGGTCGAGCCAATTGATCGGCGGCATCAAAAGCGAAGCGCCGATCGCGGCATTCTTGAACATCAATTTGATGTCGGGATTGGCATGCAACCCGGCACGCGAGGACACGTTGCCGCCTTTGAACTCGATCCAGCGGCCGATTTGTTCATCGCGCGTCATGATCTGAGCGACGAAATCGTGCTCTTTCAGCCGCGCCTTGAGCTCGGGGTTCCGCCTTGCCGCATATTTGAGAAGCCGCGCCGCGCCCAAAAGGATTATCGGCAATTTTGCCCTTGCGAGCACCATGGCGCCCTCCTGCGCACACGAACGCGTCGGCTGCGGGAAGTCCGAGCCGCTGCCGCGCGCCTGCCTTGGATGGCCCGATCTTGCAATAATTCCGCAGGTTTGGACAGTCCGAGATAGCACTTAGCGAGCGACGATATTGGCCATTTCGCTTTGCCGTCCGGCGAGGTAGCGCGACCAAGCGGCCGTGGTCACAACCGATCGGCTATCAGCACGCGCTGTTCGAAGTTGCAATCGACGTACTTAAGGCGTTTTCGGGCTTAGCTGAAGCTCAGCAAATCAATCATCGCCCGGCTGTCGGGCAATTCGTCGAGCCGCAGCACGGCGTCGATCAGTGCATTCTGCCGATCTTCGGCCATCACTGCACGCGTGAGCTTGCGGAATTTTTCGACGATCTGCGCCGTATCGGCGAAGCGTTGTTCGCTGCCGCGCGGCGCATCGCGGGTTTCGCGCTCGACCGAGCCGTCGCGGAGATAGACTTCGACGCGCACGTGGTGCCGGTGCGCCGCGCCGCGCGCGGTGATGGACGAGTCGTGAATGACCTGCACCCTACGCGCCAGTTCGATGCGCGCGCGATCGTTGATGCAATCGGGCGTGAATTCGTCGACAAAGGCGTCGCCCGCGAGGATCAGCGTGGCGGTACAGAACGGCAGGTTCAGCTGCGCCGCCGTCAGGCCCTCCGGCCGGTACGGCCAGCCGGCATGGTCGACCGTGACCTGCGATGCGTGCACGACTATCCGCTCGATGTCGGCGGCGGTAAATGGATGCCGCTTGCGGATATCGGCAAGCGCGTCGAGTGTCGTATGATTGCTGCCGACGCAGGCATAGAATTTGAGCGAGATCCGCATCGTCTCATAGCGCTCGCCCAATCCGGCGGTCAGCGCCGTGAGATCGAACCGGTCCTGCGAGCGTGAAAACGTGGTGCAAAAGCCGCCATACGGAGCCTCGAACACGTCCACAATTCCGGTGAAGCCCCGCTCTGCAAGAAGCGCCGCGTAAAGCCCGCTCTGCGCGGCGCGTCCAGCATGCATGCGTTTGACCATGGCGCCATATTGCGCAGCCATCAGACCGGAGGATTGCGTGCCGGCGACGCCCAGTGCGTGCACCGTCTTCTCGGTATCGAGCGCGAGCCCGCGTGCGGCGGCGGCAGCGGCTGAGAACACGCCGACGGTCGCGCCAGAATGCCAACCCTGGCCGATATGCTCCGGTCCCATGCAGAGCCCGACGCGCGGACCGATTTCATAGCCGGCCACCGCGGCCGTGACGAAGTCACGGCCAGAGAGTTGTGCGTGAGTTTGCGCAACGGCGATGAGCGCCGGCAGCGTCACCGCGCCGACATGCAGGATGCCCTCGCGGTGCACGTCGTCGAGCTCGAAGCTTTGCACCTGCGTGCCGTTGACCAGGGCCGCGTGCGCCGACGAGAGCCGCCGATCGGTGCCCCAGATCGAGGTGTCGCGCGTTTTGTCGAGCTGTTCGAGGGTTTCCCGGAGGATCCGGCACCATTGCAGATGCGCGCCATAGATCGCGCAGCCGAGCGCATCCAGAATGAGTAGTTTCAGCCGTTCGCGGACTTCGGCCGGAATATTTTCGTATCGCAGGCCTGAAACGAACTCGGCGATCCGGCGCGTGTACGGATTCTGGGCGGTCGCAGCCTCGGCCATCATGAGCGCCTCGCCGGCACTCTATTTACACGGACGGCGGCCGCGGCGCCATCGTGCCCGCTGATCGTGGGCGCTAGTTTGTCGCTATTTTCAGGATTTAGTGGATGCCAGCGAGCGCGCAACGTCGTCGACGTCGAGCGCATCTCCGGCATCGAGCGCGGCTTGACTCAAAAGCCGTTCCAAATTCTGCAACATCAATTTTTGTTCGCGGGTACGCGCGTCACGGGCCCAGCGGCGGCATTGATCGGCCCAATGGCCGATTTCTTCGGCTGCGGACTTGATCATTGCGCAAAGCCTCTCAAGTCGTAAGCGGCACCGTGAAGGCTGGACCAAGCAGGTGCCTGCCGCGCACCAGCGTCGCTCGCGCGGCGCGGGCGTCCAGCGCGGTCTGAAACAGAGCCGGCAATTCGCGCGGCCGCTTCAGCACCGAGCGGAGCATGGCAGGGATATTGGTGGTTCCGTTCGGCCGCATCGCAGCGACGGCGGAGACCGGAAGGGCGCGCTTGGCGGGATCGGTGATCACCCGGATAGCCGCCACCGGAACGTCGTGGGCCAAACCGACGGCAGCAACGATATGCGATTCCATGTCAACGGCGATAGCGCCGGTTTTCAAATAAAGCGCACGCTTTTCATCGGGATGGGCGATTGGGGTTGGGACGCCCAGCAACATGCCCGCTACCGAGTCGGGTATCGTTCGCAGCAGCTTTTCAGACCACTGCTCGCTGATCGGCATGCGCGTCGATCCTGATATGACCGCAGAACCGACGACGCAAGTCCCGGGCTGTAGATGCGGCGCCAACCCGCCGGCCACACCGAAGCTGATGATACCGGGACAGCCGCTCACCATTGCGCGGGTTTCAGCGATCGCTGCCGTGAGCTTTGCCGCCAAGTTGCGGCCATCGCCGCTACAAATAACATGCACGCCCGGGCCCGCAGCGATACGGGCTTCAAAGGCCAGCCCCACAACGATGATCACGTGATCCCCACCTCAACAGGTAAATAGAACAATAGAGGTAACCCGGCGACTGCCAGTGACCGTTCTTGAACTTTCGCGGCTGCTGCCAAGAATAGCGGCAACAGCCGGGCAGGCATGACAGGGTTGGGCTAACCCTTAGTCACGACCGGTGGTGGAGCTTTGCCCTTGCCGGTCTGTGCGCACGCGGCAAGGCTCAGGATCGCAAGGATCACTGCTGTTCCAACGGCAATTCTCTTCATGGCTGCCCCCATCCCTTTTACTAGACAGTACAAAATAAAAAGGTTGCTGCGGCTTCACTAGTGCAGAAAAGCCACAGTTGACAGTCGATTTGCGGCATGGTCCCAGGATGCAACCCCCCATAATTGGCCAGGTAAATGCGTGGTTTTGCCCTTATTGCCGCACTTTTTGGCGTGGCCGTCCTCGCCGGTTTGACCGTCTATTACGGTTTTGGCCCGGTCATGGCGGCGATCGCCAGTTCGCGCTGGGCAACGGCGCTTGTCATCCTAGCTCGGGCCGCCATCCTGGTGGGGGCCGGGTTGGGGTGGTGGCTGCTGTTGCCGGCGGGCCGTTTTAGACCCTACGCTTTTGTCCTGCTGCGGTTTGTCCGCGAAGCGATCAATTCGTTCTTTCCCCTCGCCGTCGTCGGAGGCGATGTCATCGGGGCGCGGCTTCTGGCGCAATTTGGCGTTGCCACCAACTTGGCGGTGGCGACCGTTCTGGTCGACATCTTTATCCAGGTGCTCTGCCTAATCGTCTTCGTGCTGGCCGGGGTCGGCATCGTTGCAAGTCTTGTCGGCAACAATACGGTTACTGCGACCGCAATTGTCCTGCTGGCCATTGCTGTCCCGACCATAACTGGATTTTTCCTGACCTTGAATTTCGGCGCCTTCGAGCCGCTGGTGCGCTGGCTAATTCTGTTTGGCGAAAAACGGCAATGGCCCGCATTCGCTCACGTGGCCGATCTCGGCGGGTGGCTGCAACAGATTTGGCGTAACTACCGCGGGCTTGCCGAATCGTTTGTGGTTCATCTGGCCACAGTTTTTTTTGGCGCTATCGAGGTGTGGATCGCCCTCGCTTTTATGGATCATCCGGTCACTCTTATGGAGGCGGTGGCGATCGAAAGCCTGGGCCAGGGCAGCCGCTCCGCCGCGTTCATTTTGCCGGGCGGATTGGGCGTGCAGGACGGCGCCCTGATCGCAGTCTGTGCGCTATTTGGCGTTCCTGCCGAGGTTGCGTTGGCGATGGCGCTGATCAAGCGGGTTCCTGACCTGGTTCTCGGCGTACCATCCTTGCTCGGTTGGCAAGCGCTTGAAGGACGGCATTATTTGGTCACAAGCAAACAGGGTTCCGCACAGCAAAAAATCGATCATTGAACCCGGCCCAAATTTAGCCGTTTGTTTCACGTGCATGGACACTAGGCGGGCAATATAGTTTCCCGCCAATGTGGGCCGGGTAGGTGTGGGCCGGCAAGAGGTCAGTGTGAGCGAATTATTCGGTAATTCCGCCGGTTACGCAGCAGCTATTTGCTATCTCGCGGCGATTGTCGGATCAGTCTATGCGCTGTTTGCGGTCTGGGTTGCGCACGCATTCCTACGCCCGACGCGGCCCACGCCGCCGGCAAGTTACCCGCCGATTACGATCCTCAAGCCGTTGCACGGCGCGGAACCTGATCTATGCGCTAATCTCGCGACGTTTTGCCGGCAGGACTATCCAGCTGCAGTGCAGGTTGTGTTCGGCGTGGCCGATCGGGCCGATCCGGCAGCCGCCGCCGTGCGCAGCCTCGTCGCCGAGTTTCCCGATCGCGATCTTGAGCTGGTAATCAGTCCGCGCCGGCATGGCGCCAACGCAAAAGTGTCGAACCTCATCAACATGCAGAGTGAGGCACGGCACGAATTGTTGATTATTTCGGATAGCGATATTGCGGTCGCGCGCGATTATCTCATGACGGTTGCGGCGAGCCTCGGGCAGCCGGGCGTTGGGCTGGTCACATGCCTCTATCGGGGCGCGCCCTCGACCGGGATCTGGTCCCGGCTCACGGCGGCAGGGATCGATTATCACTTTCTGCCGAACGTCTTGGTCGGGCTCAAAGTCGGGCTTGCGACCCCGTGCTTCGGCTCGACCATTGCGCTTACGAAGGCGACCCTTGCGCAGCTCGGCGGGCTGCAATCGGTCGCCGATCAATTGGCCGACGATTACGCGCTGGGCATGGCGGTGCGCCGGGCCGGGCTGAAGGTGGCGATTCCGCCTTTTATCGTCGGACATATGTGCGCCGAGCGATCGTTGCACGAACTGTTGCTTCACGAAATTCGCTGGGCACGGACCATCCGCGCGATGGGATCATCCGGTTTCGCCGGCTTGGCCGTCACTCATACGGTGCCGCTGGCCTTGCTCGGCGTAATCCTCGGCGGGCTCACGCCCGCCGCCTTCATCCTTGCCGTGGCGCTTGCTTGCCGTTTTGCGCTGCAAGCCGAACTGCGTCGTCTCTTTCAGCTGCGCAATGGTATATTCTGGCTCGGCCCAGTTCGCGACATATTGTCGTTCGTCGTATTTGTCGCGAGCTTTTTGGGCCGGCGCGTCGAATGGCGCGGCCAACGCTATGGGGTCAAGGCCGACCACACGCTCGCTTATTACAGTGAGGCCGATTGATGATGCGCACTTTATTCATGCAGGCGCCGTCGTTTGAGGGTTTCGACGGCGGCGCCGGCGCGCGCTACCAGATGAAGCGCGAGGTGAAGTCGTTTTGGTTTCCAACCTGGCTGGCGCAGGCCGCTGCCATGGCGCCTGGCTCCAAGATCATCGACGCGCCGCCGCATGGGCTGACCTTCGAGGACATCGAAAACGATGTGAGGTCGCACGACTTCATCGTGGTCCACACCTCGACGCCGAGCTTCAAGTCCGACGTAAAGACGGCCGGCATGATCCGCGCGGTCAACCCGACGGCCAAGATCGGCTTCATCGGCGCCAAGGTCGCGGTTGAGCCGCAGGAAAGCCTGGAAGCGGCGCCGGCGATCGATTTTGTCTGCCGCAACGAATACGAGTTCACCATCAAGGAGCTTGCCGAGGGCGCCGACTGGTCGACCATCAAGGGTCTCTCCTATCGCGGACCGGACGGCAAGATTTTCCACAATCCCGAGCGCGAGGTCCTGATGGACATGGACAGACTCCCGTCCGTGCTCCCAGTCTACAAGCAGCTCAAGGTCGAGAACTATTTCGGCGGCTATCTCAAGCACCCCTATATGAGCTGGTATACCGGCCGTGGCTGCAAATCGCGCTGCACCTTCTGCCTGTGGCCGCAAACTATCGGCGGGCACAAATACCGCGCCATGTCGATCGACCGCGTCGTCGAAGACGTGAAATACGTCATAAAGGAATTTCCGCAGGTGAAGGAGATCTTCTTCGACGACGACACGCTGACCGACGATCATCCGCGCGTCGAAGCGCTCGGTCAGGCGCTTGGTCCGCTCGGCGTCACCTGGTCGTGCAACGCCAAGGCCAATGTGCCGCGCAAGACGCTCGAGGTGATGAAGGCCAACGGTCTGCGCCTGCTGCTCGTCGGATACGAATCCGGCAACCAGAAGATCCTGCACAATATCAAGAAAGGCGTGCTCGTCGAGGTGGCGCGCCGTTTCTCCAAAGACTGCCGCGAACTCGGCATCATCGTGCACGGCACGTTCATTCTGGGCTTGCCGGGTGAGACGACCGAGACGATCCAGGAGACGCTCCAGTTCGCCAAGGACGTGAACCCGCGCACCCTGCAGGTATCGCTGGCTGCGCCCTATCCGGGCACTTTCCTCTACAAGCAGGCGAAGGAGAACGGCTGGTTCGCATCTGACGTCGACCTGCTCACGGACGAGGGCACGCAGATCGCGCCGCTCAACTATCCGCATCTCGGGCACACCGAGATCTTCGATTCGGTGGAGGAGTTCTACAAGAAGTTCTATTTCCGTCCTTCCAAGATCGCAGAAATCTTGGGCGAGATGCTGACCAGCCGCGACATGCTGATGCGCCGCTTGCGCGAAGGCGTCGAGTTTTTTCATTTCCTGCGCGAACGCAACGCGGCGCATTGAGCACCGGGTGATTGCACGTCATGCCCGCGCTTGTCGCGGGCATCCCGCGAAAGTAGGCACTGCGGTGCCATGGTGATCGGGATGGCCGGAACAAGTCCGGCCATGACGAACCCACCAAAATCATTTCAAATAGCCGTGCTGTCGGAACCAGGCGATGGCGTCGGCAATGGCTTCGCTGTAAGGCCGCGCGCGATAGCCGAGCTCGCGTTCCGCCTTGGCTGAGGTGAAAAACATACGGTCCTTGGCGAGTCGCAGTCCGGTCGTCGTCACGAACGGCTCGCGGCCGGTGAAATGCGCAACCGCCTCGGCGCCGTAGGCGATCGGAAAAATCAGCCGCCGCGGCAGCCGCAGCCGTGGCGGAGCGCGGCCAACCTGGCGCGCGATTTCGCGCAGCATGTCGCCAAGCAGAACATCCTGCCCGCCGAGAATGTAGCGTTCGCCGATGCGGCCGCTCTGCAAGGCCGCCAAGTGTCCGGCGGCGACGTCATCGACATGGACGAGGTTCAACCCGGTGTCGACATAAGCCGGCATGCGGCCGGCGGCCGCCTCGACGATGATCCGTCCGGTCGGCGTCGGCCGCACGTCGCCCGGTCCAATCGGCGTCGATGGATTGACGATGATCGCCGCGAGCTTCTGCTCCGCCACCATCGTTTCGACCAGCCGTTCGGCGACGACCTTGCTGTATTTATAAGCGCCGACCGCCGATTGCGCCTCGAGCTGGAATGTTTCGTCGCTGGCTTTGCCGTCCGGCCGCGTCTTAAGCGTCGCGACGCTGCTGGTATAGACGATCCGTTCGACCCCGGCACGCAGCGCCGCGGTCATCAGATTGCGCGTGCCCTCGACATTGGTCCGCACGATATCTTGCGGATTGGGCGCCCATAGCCGGTAATCGGCGGCGACATGAAAAACAAAGCGAATGCCTGTCATGGCGCGAATAAGCGACTCCACGTCGCGCAAATCGCCTTCGACGATCTCCACCCGCAAATCGGCAAGATTAATGCGGGAACTCGTTGAGCGAACAAGCGCACGGATCTGGTGACCGGCTTTAATGAGATGCCGGACAACGGCCGAGCCGACAAAGCCGCTCGCGCCACTGACCAGGATCATGTGCTGCCCTTTCTGGTCCAGCCATAACCGGTATAGTTCAATCCAGGAACTGCCGGCTAGGCGTGAACGACAATCGCGCTCCGGATAGCAGCAAGTAACAGCAAACCAAAACCCGAGCGGGGGAGCAATGAAACTGCCCAACCGTATTATCGATCTATCCTCGCCGCTTGAAAACGAAACTGTCTACGACCCGCCGTTCATGCGGCCCAAAATCGTCTACCGCAGCAATGCCGAAACTGCGCCGCTCTTGCTTGAGCTTTTTCCGGGACTGCGCCGCGAGGATCTGCCGGATGGCGAAGCCTGGGCGATCGAAGAGATCCAGCTGACGACGCATAACGGCACGCATATGGATGCGCCCATTCACTTCCAATCGAGGTCGATCGACGGCAAGCCAATGATGACCATCGATCAAGTGCCGCTCGATTGGTTTTTCCGGCCCGGTGTCAGGCTGGATTTTCGCAAATTGGCCGACGGTCACGTGGTCACCGCCGCGGAGGTGGAAGCCGAGCTCAAGCGCATCGGCCATGAGCTCAAACCCTTCGACATCGTCCTGGTCAATACCCGCGCCGCGAGCTGCGTCGGCACTGACGAATATCTCACCGCGGGCTGCGGCATGGGGCGAGAAGCCACGCTTTATTTGACCTCGCGCGGCGTGCGCGTCACCGGCATCGACGCCTGGGGCTGGGACGCGCCGTTTGTTCATATCCGGCAGCGCTGGCTGGAAACCCACGACCCATCGATTATCTGGGAGGGCCACAAAGCCGGCCGTGAAATTCCGTATTGCCATATGGAGAAGTTGTGCAATCTGGAGCAGCTTCCCGACCACGGCTTCATCGTCGCCTGTTTCCCGTACAAGGTGAAACGCGGCTCGGCGGGCTGGACTCGCGCCGTGGCGCTGTTTGATTAGCGGTGTTTGCCAGGCCGAGCAACGCAAACGGAACCGCATCGAGGTTCCGCGATTGCGATCAGCCGAAGGCTGTTTAAATAACAAACATGTCGCCAATCGCCTTCCTACTCAATCTCTTGTGGATCGTCTTCGGCGGGCTCTGGATGGCGATCGCCTGGGTGTTTGCCGCAATCATTATGGCGATCACCATTATCGGCCTGCCGTGGGCGCGCGCCGCTTTCAGCATCGCTTCGTACACATTATTGCCGTTTGGCCGAAAGGCGGTCTCGCGCGCCGAATATTCCGGCCGCCATGACCTTGGTACCGGACCGTTCGGGCTCATTGGCAACATCATTTGGCTGGTGCTTGCCGGTTGGTGGCTGGCGTTAGGTCACCTGATCACGGCGGTGTTGCTTGCCGTGACATTCATCGGCATTCCCTTTGCCTGGGCGCATCTGAAGCTTGCCGGCATTGCACTCTGGCCGATCGGCAAAGAGATCGTCGCCGCCGACGCGGTGCCGTTCAGTCGCTCCTTCCCTGCGGAGCGATAGCGCAGCGGGCGAGGTGGTTAGGCTCTTCGCAGCCAGACTTTGTTATCGTGGAAGGCTGCACCACCGAACGGCGCGATCGAATCGGCTCCGGTCAATGTGTTGATGCCGCGGCCATCGGCGAAGGCCGCGTTGGGCCACAGCGATTCTGCGATCAAAACGCCGCGGCGGACGCCCTCGAACAGCCTGGCGTGCAGCCGCACTTCACCGCGCTTATTGCCGAGCACAACCTCGTCGCCATGCGCGACGCCGCATCCGGCGGCATCCTGTGGATGAATCATGACTTCGGGCCGCCCTTCCGTCGCCTGCGAAGTTCGCGTCTCGGTGAAGCTCGAGTTGAGAAAGCCGCGCGCCGGCGAAGTGGCGAGCCGGAACGGATGGGCGGTATCGGCTTCCTCGATCACCTCCCAATGATCAGGCAGTTGGGGCATCGGGGTGGTGATCGTGGTCCGGTGCCAGCGCCGGAACGGCACGGTCGGCCAGTCCGGCTTGAAACGGAATTTGCCGTCCGGATAGGCAAAGCCGTTGAGATAATGTGCGGTGGCAAAATCCGGTTGGCAGTCGATCCAGCGATTGGACTCAAGGTCAGCGAGTGTGCCCCAGCCGGAATTTCGCAGCGACGCGTCGATCAATTGGCGCGGCGACATATCGAAACCCGGATGGTTGGCGCCGAGCCGTTTTGCCAGCGCGCAGATCACTTCGTGGTTGTTGCGGCACTCGCCGGGCGGCTCGATCAGCTTCGGACCGAGCAGGATGTATTGGCTGCCGCCGGCCGTGTAGAAATCGTCGTGCTCGATGAACATCGTGGCGGGAAGCACGATATCGGCCGCTTTGGCCGTGTCGGTCATGAACTGCTCGTGCACGCAGACAAAAAGATCGTCGCGGGCAAAGCCGCGCTTCACCGCGGTCTGGTCGGGGGCGACGGCGACCGGATTAGTGTTCTGAATGAGCATCGCAGTGACGGGGGGCCCGCCGATCAGCGCTTCCTCTTCACCGGTCAAGATGGCGCCGATACGGGACTGGTCGAGCATGCGAATCGAAGGATCGCGCAGATCGCTGCCTTCGATCAGGCTGTTGTTCAGGTGGAACACGCCGCCATTGTTGTGAAAGGCGCCGCCGCCTTCGAGCTGCCAGGCGCCGGTAACGGCGGCGATGCAGCTCGCCGCGTGCATGTTCACGGCGCCGTTGCGCGAGCGCGAGAAGCCGTAGCCGAGACGGAAAAAGGCGCGTTTTCTTTCGCCGATAAGCCGGGCGAAGGACTCGATCGTCTCCGCCGGGCAACCGGTGATGGCGGCCGCCCATTCCGGATCGCGGCTTCGCACATGTTCCGCGAGTTCGTGCGGCGCGTCGGTGTAGCGTTCGAGATAGTCCCAATCCGCCTTGCCGTCGCGGAACAGGCAGTGCATCACGGCGCAGGCGAGCGCGCCATCGGTGCCGGGCCGGATCAGCACCGGCAGATCCGCCTGCTTCATGGTCGTATTCATGTAGACGTCGACGACGGCGATCTTGGCGCTACGCTCTTTGCGGGCGCGCGTCGCATGCGTCATCACATTGACCTGGGTGTTGGCCGCATTGGTCCCCCAGATCACGACCAGGTCGGACTTCGCCATCTCGCGCGGGTCGGCGCCGGCAAGCTTTCCGGTGCCGGCAATGAAGCCGGTGAAAGCCGGATTGACGCAGATCGTCGAAAAGAAGCCGGAATATTTCTTGGCATGGCGCAGGCGATGGATGCCGTCGCGCATCACGTAGCCCATCGTGCCGGCATAAAGATACGGCCAGACGGCTTGCGAACCGTGCTTTTGTTCGGCGCGCGTAAACTCTTCGGCCACGATGTCGAGCGCGTCGTCCCAGGAAATCGGTGCAAACTCGCCGCTGCCTTTTGCGCCGATACGGCGCAGCGGATGCTTCAGCCGGTCGGGGTGATGGACGCGCTCGGCATAGCGCGCCACCTTGGCGCAGATGACGCCCGCCGTGTAGGCATTATCCCGCGCACCGCGCACCCGGCCGATCGTATGATCGTCGAAGATCTCGACTTCCAGGGCGCAGGTCGAGGGGCAGTCGTGCGGGCAGGCCGAAGCGCCGATCTTTTTTGGGCGGACAAGCTGGTTCATTGGTGAACGGTTCTCGCGCGGCGTCTTGCCGAAGCAGTTGAACCTGGCATGGCATCAACGATACCACACCGTACAATATAGGCGCGACCGGAGGATGGACCATGCAAGCTGCCGTTTTGGGCGACAAAGGCGTTGAAATCCGCGACCTGCCGAAGCCGGCGCCGAAGCCGAACGAGGTGCTGATCCGGGTGCGGGCCTCAAGCCTCAACCGGGCGGATCTGCTCGTCGCCTTGGGCCACCAGCACGGCAGCGTCGGCGGCGTCGGCGCGCGGCTTGGCTTGGAGTGCGCGGGCGAGGTCGAGGCGGTTGGCAGTGAAGTGGAGGGAATCAAGCCTGGGGACCGCATTATGGCCTCAGCCCCTGGCGGCTTTGCGGAATATGTCGTGACCGATGCCGGGCGGGTGCATCGCATTCCGGGAAACAATATGAGCTACGAGCAGGCGGCATGCTTTCCGGTCGCCTTGCAGACGATGCACAATGCCGTGGTGACCGCCGGTCGCTTAAAGCGCGGCGAGACCATGCTGATGCAAGGGGCCAGCGCCGGCGTCGGCCTCATGGGTATGCAGATTGGCAAGCTCATGGGCGCCTCGCTGGTGATCGGCACATCGACCAATGCCGATCGCCGTGCGCGGCTCCACGAATTCGGCTGCGATCTCGCGCTCGACTCGGCCGATCCGAGCTGGCCCGACCAGGTCAAAAACGCTACCGGCGGAAAGGGCGTCGGTCTCATCGTCGATCTTGTTTCGGCGCCTGTCGCCAATCAGAACTTGGAAGCGGCCAGTATTCTCGGCCGTATTGTCAATGTTGGCCGGCTTGGCGGCATGAATGGCGAGTTCGATTTCGACAAGCATGCGCTCAAACGCATCGACTATATCGGCGTAACATTCCGGACCCGCAGCGCCGAAGAGGTACGCGAAATCAATCGCCGCATGCGCGCCGATCTATGGCCCGCGATCGAAGCGGGTAAGCTGTCGCTGCCGATCCACAAAACCTACAAGCTTGCGGGTATCGACGAAGCGCTGGCGCTGATGCGCGCCAATCGCCACTTCGGCAAGGTCGTCATCAGCGTGTCGTGAATCCGCAGCCTACTTGCTCTTGGAGCGGGCATCCGGCATAGGTTTTACATGACTGATTCGGCGAAGGGCCACGCGCCGATTCTGGCCGCGGGGGGCATCGTCTTACGCGGAAAGTCGCGACCGCGCGTCGCCATCGTGCGATTGCGAAGGGAAAAGGCTTGGGTTCTGCCCAAAGGCAAGCTCATGCCGCGGGAACATCCCCGCGATGGCGCCAAGCGCGAGGTGCTGGAAGAGACCGGATACAACGTATCGGTCCACGAATTTCTCGGCTCGATGTGCTACGCCGCAGAAGGCAAGATCAAGATCGTGCAGTTCTGGCTGATGCGCGCGGTCGGCTCGTCCGCGCGTGAGCTGATGGACGACGTCAAAGCGGTGAAGTGGCTGCCGTTGCGGCAAGCGATTGCGATGCTCAGCCGCTCCCACGAAAAAGTGTTCCTCACCCATGTCGGCCCGATCGCGCTTGACCACGCCAAGAAGTCCGGGCGGGCTAGGTCGCGCGGTTTACTGCGAAATGGCGCCGCACGCGTTGCGAAGATTCCGGCTGCCTCGGTCGAGCACGTGATTGCGGTCGATTACGACAAAACCGGGCCAAATGCCTTCGTCAAGGCGCTCGCCAGCTGGCGGAACCGCGCCGTACAATCCTCGGCGCGCAAGGCGAGCTAGTTATTCGGGGACGACCTCGTGGAATACGCTGTAGTCGATCACCAGCTTGCCGTCATCCGACGTGCTGGTGATGTCGCGATAGCGATAGTTCCAGCGGATGTCCTCGTGCGAATAAAGCCGCCGCGCATAGAGATGCTGCGCTGAGCTGTCGTCGACGCCGCTGACATTGAGCGTGAGCGAACCGCTGGCAGCGGCGAGATCGGCCGCGGTCATGCGGTACAACGGGCTTGTTTCGTCGATGGTATGGAATATGGACCAACTCAGTATGAACATCGGGTGTTCGCGGCGATCGAGCAGGAGCTCGTGGTAGCGGCGTAGCTCGTAGCCTTCCAGGGTGGTTTCGATCCGAAAAAACCACAGCCGCGCGGTTGCTTGTGAAATCGTATTGTTACGGGCATTGGCGATCCGGATCATCAGGGTCGGCTGGCCCTGATGGACGGTCACAACGGCATATTGGGCGAAGACGAAGCGGGCGCGCGGGCGCGAAAAACGGGCGAAGATCAGCCCGGTCATCACCGCGAGGAATGACATCCCAGTGAAAATCTCTGCGGTAGCGATGAAATGCCCGTAATGCGTCTGCGGATGCATGTCGCCGTAGCCGACAGTGGCGAGCGTCTCGACCGAAAAATAAAAAAAGCCGAGCGGCTCGTTGCCGGCGACATTGGCGATCGGTTCGTTGCCGAGCCAGTACAAGAACGCGAAGAGCGTGTTGAGGATAATGAAGATCGCCGCCGCGGTGCCGAAGAAGACCGGCCAATACACCGTCATCGAGCGGTGATAGAGATCGGTCCAAAAACTGTCGGACAAGCCGCGGGTTTCGATTTCTTGCTTGCCGATGCGAACGAGGTGCGCGCCGCCCTGTCGCCGCAGTTCGATCTGCTTTTTAGCTTTCGCCAAAGCGGGTGAATCCTATGCCGTCGCCGCAACCTTTGTCTTCAGCCGGCTGAACACTCTGCGAGCGTTGCCTTCGAATATTTTGCGCCGCGCGCTCTCGTCAAGCCCACGGGCGTTGTCGACGTAACGCTTGGTGTCGTCGAAATAATGCCCCGATCTGGGATCGATACCTTTGACCGCCCCGACCATTTCCGATGCGAACAGGATGTTTTCGGCCGGCACGACTTCGGCGAGCAGATTTATGCCCGGCTGATGATAGACGCAGGTGTCGAAGAAGATATTGTTCTTGATGATCTCGGCGAGCTCCGGCCGCCCATTGTTTAGCGCGATGCCGCGGAAGCGCCCCCAATGGAACGGCACCGCGCCGCCGCCGTGCGGGATAATCAATTTCAAAGTTGGAAAGTCCTTGAACAGATCGGAAAGGATAAGCTGCATGAACGCCATGGTATCGGCGTTGAGGTAATACGAACCAGTCGTATGCATGGCCGGGTTACAGCAGCCGGACACGTGAATCATGGCTGGTACTTCGAGCTCGATCATTTTTTCGTAGAATGGATACCACCACTTGTCGGTCAATGGCGGCGCATTGAAATAGCCGCCGGATGGATCGGGATTGAGATTGCAGCCGATGAATCCCATTTTCACGCAGCGTTCCAGTTCGCCGATCGCATGCTTTGGCGGCACGCCGGGTGATTGCGGCAACTGGCATACGCTGACGAAATTCTGCGGAAACAGCGAGACGACGCGCGCGATCAGGTCGTTGCAGATCTGAGACCATTCGAGGCTTACGGTCTCATCGCCGATGTGATGGCCCATCCCCGATGCGCGCGGCGAGAAGATCGTCAGATCGGTGCCGCGGTCACGCTGCAATTTAAGTTGATTTTGCTCGATGCTTTCGCGGATTTCGTCGTCCGATATTTTGAGCGAGGCGCGCGACGGCATCGCGGTCTTGTCGCCCGAGCTCACGGCCGCCGTCTGTTCCTTGCGGAAACGATGCAGGTCCTTGGGTTCGGTGGTGTAGTGGCCGTGGCAATCGATGATCATGAGATAGCGCCATTCCGGGGGGTTGAGAAGTTCAGATGCTAGGGCCCATTGCGCGATTGTCAAACGGCGCGATTTTCAGACGGCACGATTGTCAAGCGCTATGAAAGAACGAAGCAAACGATCGAGCATCCGACGTTTCTATTTTGACGACAGCCGCGCGTCTCGCAATGATGCCGACGACCCGTTAGGATGACGCCGCTATTAAGGGAGGAAAGAAATGGCAGAACTTCCACGGCTCAACGGCGTGATTGGCGCGCTGGAAAAGGGCCGGCATGCTTTGACTACTTTCACGCCGGCCGATACCGAAGCGGCAATTGCGCTCGCCACCGCAAAATACGATGCCGTGGTCTACGAGATGGAGCACAATGCCTACGATATCCGCGCCTTCCGCGATTGCCTGCAATACATGCTCAACCGGCGGCAGATCGCGCAATCGGGATCGCTGGCGCCGGCGGTCGCGCCGTTTGTGCGGATTCCGCCGAATGGCGGCGAGAAAGCGCAATTCCATGCCAAGCAGGTGCTCGATCTTGGCGCCTACGGAATAATCTGGCCACATATCAGCAATGTCGAGCAGGCCTATAACGCGGTCGCCGCGTGCCGCTATCCGCGCCTGAAGAACAAGCCGCTTTATGAACCGGCCGGCATTCGCGGCGACGGTCCGACGCAAGCGGTGCGCTATTGGGGCGTTACGCAGCAGGAATATTACGAGCGCGCCGACGTATGGCCACTTAATCCGAAAGGCGAGATTTTCGTTATTTTGATGATCGAGGACGCCGAAGGCATCGCGAATCTAAAAGACATTCTGAAAAACGTGCCCGGCATCGGCGCCATTCTGATCGGGGAGGGCGATCTTTCCCAGGAGCTCGGCTACCCGCGGCAATACGAGCACAAGGTCGTGCTCGATGCGATGGCGCAGATCGTCGATACCTGCAAGGAGGCCAATGTCGTCGTCGGCCATCCGCATGTGGAGACGCACAATGTTGAGCGCATCGTCAAGGAGGGCTATCGCTTTTTGATGTGTGCGCCAGTGCGCAGCTACGGCAATCTCGACAAGGCGCGCGAGCTGACTAAAAGGGCGTAAAGCATGTGTCGCGGGCATCCACGTCTTAAATACCCGTAAGACAAAGACGTGGATGGCCGGAACAAGTCCGGCCATGACGATCTGAAACTCGTCCGGCCCTATCTAGCGCGCTACGCCAGCCGCCAAATCCGCCGCCAAATGTTCGAACGTCTTGTCCTTGAGATACTGGTCGAGCCCCCAGCGCTTGACCTGCTCCAACACTTCGTCGAACTCGGACCGCGGGATCGGCCGGTAAACGAAGCGCTCGCCGCGGCCGAAGCGCGTAAAATCCCACGGATGGACGTTTTCGAATTCCGCCGGCACCGCGAGTTTCCACAGCGGCAGGTATTTTTCGAGATTGCCTTCGAGCGCCTTCTCAGCGCGATCGAGCGCCCACAAATAGCCGCTCACAATCTCGGGCGGTGCGCCCTCCGGCACCCACCATAATGTATGGAAGGTGTCGGCAAGGACCTGGCGCAAGCCGAGCTGCTCGGCCATTGCGATCTGCGGCGGCAACAAGCTTGCCGCCTCCACCTCGCCGTCGAGCAATGCCTTGAGGCGTGCGCCGAAACCGCCGGTATTCACGGTCTTGATGTTCTCAAGCGGCAGGTACTTTTCCAGCCGGTAGGGCACGTTGAAGTGGCTGCCGGCGCGCATGCCCACCGAAATCGGAACGTCTTTGAGGTCCTCCGGCTTGCGAATGGGCGAATCCGGGCGGACGAAAATAGCCCACGGCGACACGCCGTAAGCGTCGGCGACGAAGCGGCCCATGCCGGCGCTGGCATTGCAGATGCTGCCCCAGACGCAGGCGCCCTGGATCACATCGGCGTTGTCGTGCGTATAGGGCCGGTCCTGCGGACGCTGCAGGTATTCGAGGCCCTTCCAGCTCGATTGCGTGCCGCGGAACGTCTTCCAGTCGAACTCGACGTCCAGGCCCTCGGCCGCGAAGAAACCCTCCTGCATGGCAACGAAATCATTGAGCCCCATGCCTTTGGGCGCGATCCTCACCTGGTGCAATTGCGTGGCCAATTGTCCAACCATGGCCGTTCCTCCGGCTTCGATATCGGCGATCTTGTGCGTGATCAGAGACTAGCCTTCGCGCCACTCCCCAGCAACGCCGCCTCGAATGCGCTCGCGATTGCATCTTTGCTTTTGCCGGCGCGGGCAGCGTCGCCGATCACGATGACGCGCTGGTCGGGCAGCGCCAAATGGCGGAACCGCGGCGCCGTGCCGCGGCGCGCTTTGAAATAAAACCAATCGCGCACTGTCGGCGATTTAAAGATGCGGCCAATTCCCGGCACTCGCGCCAGGCCGGTGTCGAGCAGCCAATTGGCGAATGGCGCAAGCCCGAAGCGGTATTCGGCTCCGGTTGCGATGACGATGCAATCGAACGGCGCCAGCGATCCGGGCGAGACGGTCGCGTCAGTCCCGAGCCGAAACTTGACGCCTTTGGCCACGCAAGCCGCGACCAGATCTGCAATGTAACGCATGAAGCTCCGCTCGTCGGCCTCGACTTCTTGGAACAGCGGCGCCTTGGCCGCGAAGCGCAATGCGCCGCCGGCCTGCGGTTTTTTCTCGAACACGGTCACGCTGTTACCTTCGGCGACGAGAGACGCATAGGTCAGTCCCGCCGGACCGGCGCCGATTACCGCGATGCGTTCTCCGCGGGGCGCTTGTGGTGCGGCGAACATTGCCTCTCTTCCAGCGGCGCCGTTGACCACGCAGCCAATGCGGGCCCCGCCGCGCATCTCGTTGATGCAGGTGTTGCAGGCAAGGCAGCGCCGGATCGGCTCGCCGCGGCACACCTTCTCGGCCCATTGCGGATCGGCGATCAGCGTGCGGCCGATCGCGATGAAATCGGCTTTGCCTTGGGCGACGGCCCGCTCCGCCGTCGCCGGATCGCCGAGACGGCCGACCGCGATAACGGGAATGCCGACGCGCCGCTTCACCTCGGCCGCGTAATCGAGAAAAGTCGCGTCGGGATAAGTCATGGGCGGCAGGACGACCTGCGCTGACGGGCGCGAGCGATAATGACCGGCGCTGATATGCAACGCGTCGGCGCCGGCCGCGGCGGCCCAGATCGCGATCTGGCGGCCCTCGCTAAAGGGCAAGCCGCCGGGGAAGAAATCCTCCACCGAGAGCCGGTACACGACCGCCAAATCCGGCAGCGCGCTTTTCACCGCGCGCAGCACATCGAGACCGAAACGCGCGCGATTTTCTAGGCTGCCGCCATATTCGTCGGTGCGGCGGTTCTCGAATGGTGCGTGGAATTGCGAGATCAAATAGCCATGCGCGGCGTGAATTTCGACGCAATCGAAACCGGTCGCTTGCGCACGCCGCGCGGCGGCCACGAAAGCCGCAATCGTCTCCTCAATCCGCGCTGCCGTCATTTCCTGCGGGATGATGGTCTCGAATGTTGTTTCGTAAACCGGGTGCGGAATTGCCGAGGGTGCAATCGGCGTCTCGCCGCAGATGTCTATGCGCGTATGCCCGCCGGCATGGCCGAGCTGGATCGACGCCTTGGCGCCGCCGCGATGGATGGCATCGACGAGCCGCGTCAAGCCGGGAATGAAGCGGTCGTCATAGATCCCCACTTCGCGCCGCCGGTGCCGGCCGGCTTTTTCGGGTGCGGCCATTTCGACGGTGATCAGGCCGGTGCCGCCGCGCACGCGCGCCAAATAATAAGCAATGCAATCGTCGGTGACAAAACCCTCGTCGTCCGCCGTGCGCGTGGTCATCGGCGGCATGACAATGCGGTTCTTGATTTCGACCGGACCGATGCGTGCGGGGGTAAAAAGAACATTCATTGCGTACCCCACGACTGAGGGAGCATCACAAAACCGGAATTTCGCCGCCGTCGAGATCGATCGTGGCGCCGTGCAGCCAAGTCGCCTGTGATGAAACCGCGAAGGCGACGAGGTTGCCGACGTCGCCGACTGTGCCGAACCGAATGGTATTATTGAACTCGCGCAATATCTGTTCGCGGATTTTTTCCTCAGGTGCACCCGTACGTTCTATTTCAGCTTTGATGCGCCGGCGGGTCCGGTCGGTTTCGACAACGCTTGGATGGATGCAATTCACGCGCACGCCATCGGTCTTGCCGCGATCGGCAAGACATTTGGTGAAGGCGGCGACGGCGGCGTTGACCGAACTGCCAATCGTGAATTCTGCAGTCGGTTTGCGTCCGCCGGTGCCGCCGATCGAAACGAGCGCACCGCGCCGCTCCTTCAAGAGTGGCCAGGCAGCGCGGGCGAGCCGCACATGGGCGAAGAATTTAAGCGCGTAGCCATCCTCCCAGTCAGCGTCGATCAGGTTCAAAAAATCGCCGCGCTTGGTGGCGCCTGCGTTATTGACGAGAATATCGAGGCCGCCGAATTCGCGCTTGACCTGCTCGATCAGTTTTGCCGGCGCGTCCTTGTCGCGCAGATCGATCACGGCGATTGCGGCGCGGCAGCCGAGTTTGCCGATCGCCGCGGCGGTGTCGTCGAGCGCCGCGCGGTCACGGCCGGTCAGCATGACATCGCAGCCTTCGCCGGCAAGCGCGAGCGCAATGCCGCGGCCGATACCGCGGCTTGATCCGGTTACCAGCGCGATTTTGCCCTTCAATCCGAGATTCATATCAGCATTTCTCCTCGATCGTGAGGTCGGAGCCAAAACTTGAAATCAATGCAAGGGTGACTTTCGAGTGCCGTAATTTCTGGTCGCGCCGGTCACTCGATCTTGAGCCCGAGTTTCTGGACCAGCGCCGACCACTTGCCCTCTTCGCGCTGGATGTTGGCAGCGTATTCTTCGGACGTGCTTGGCGCGGGATCGCTGCCTTCCGCGATCAATCGTTTCTTCATCTCATCGGCGGCAAGTATCGTGCGCAGCTCTTTGTTCAACCGCTGAATAATTGGGCGCGGCGTGCCGGCCGGCGCGGCGAGCCCGTAATACTGCACCGCCTCGAAGCCGGGCAGACCGGATTCCGCGGCGGTCGGCACGTCCGGCAGCGCCGCCGAGCGCACGCTTGTCGCCACCGCAAGGCCGCGCAACTGTCCGGCCGCAATATTGCTGATCGAGGCTGGTATGGTGTTGAACCCGAGCGGCACATGATTGCCAAGGAGATCGTTGGTCAGCGCCGCAGTGCCCTTGTAGGTGACCACGGTGATCTGTGTGCCGGCTAACAGATTGAATAATTCGGCGGCGAAGTAATTGATCGTCGGGGCGGGCGGCGTACCGGCGGCAAGCTTGCCAGGTTCTTTCTTCGCCAATGCGATCACGTCGGCGAGCGATTTTGCCGGCAGCGATGGATGCGCATCGACGATGATCGGGGTCGAAGCGACAACTCCGATCGGCGCGAAATCCTTGTTCACGTCATAGCCGGTATTGGCGCCGAGACTGATGCCGGTCAGCAACATGACGATGGTGTAGCCGTCCGGCGCCGCGCGCGCCGCGTCGCGGGTGCCGATCATGCCCCCGGCGCCGCCGCGATTCTCGATAACGACCTGCTGCCCCAGCGCCAGCGAAAGCTTCTGCCCGATCAACCGCCCCATCACATCGACGCCGCCGCCGGGCGGATAAGGCACGATCATCGTGATCGGACGATTGGGATAATCCTGCGCCGCTGCCGGACCAATTTGCGCACACAAGCCCACGGCAACGGCCCCGGCTGTGAGCGTCGCGATAATGATTCTGATCATGCGATCTCCTCCCCGCCGGCACTATACGCGAAACTATCGTCGTTGAATGTCAGTTCGTTTCAGATTTTATTTGAGCATGATCTTTTCCGAAAACCGGAGTCCACTTTTCGGGATCATGCTATAGCTCCGGCTGCCCGGCATGGGCTACATTGGCGCCGCAACACGGGAAACTCGCTCATGCGCTTTGGTTTGTTCGGCAGCGCGACGGCCCGCCATGGCGGCCCGGACGTTGATTCCGGACAGGGCTATCGGCAATTTGTCGAGTACAATGTCGAGGCCGAAGCGCTGGGCTATCATTCGACGTTTCTCGTCGAACATCATTTCACCGGTTTTGGCCAAGTCTCAGCCAGTCTGGCGCTGCTGACCTGGGTAGCGGCAAAAACCAGAACACTACGGCTCGGCACGGCGGTCTTGGTGCTGCCTTGGCACAATCCGGTGCTGCTCGCCGAGCAAGCCGCCACCATCGACCTTCTCTCCGGCGGCAGGCTCGATTTCGGGGTGGGCAAAGGCTATCGCCACAACGAATTTGCCGGCTTTTGCATTCCCATGGCGGAAGCCGATGCACGGTTTAATGAATCGCTCGACGTCATCGTGAAATGTTGGACGTCCAAGCAGCGTTTCTCGCATCACGGAAAATACTGGCGCTTCGAAGATATCATCGTCGAGCCGCCGACCGCGCAGAAGCCGCATCCGCCGATGTGGATGGCGGCCGGCGCGCCGGATTCGATCCGCCAGGTCGCCGAACGCGGTTTTAATCTGCTGCTTGACCAGTTCGCCTCGTTCGAAACCGTTGCCGAGCGCATCGCGACGTTCAAAGCCGCAGTTGAAGCGCGCGGCCGTGTGTTCGATCCAATGGATGTCGGCGTCGCACGCGCTTTTTACGTGGCCAAGGATCAGGCGGACAAGGAGGCCGCGCTGGAACGCCGGCTCGAGGCGCAGCGCCGTCTCGCCGCGGTCTCCAACGCGCCGGACGGCACCAAGAGCAAAGCGAGCATCATGGCGTTTTCCGATACGCGCGAAGCGAGCGAGGAGAGTGCGCTCTATGGCACGCCCGACGAAATCGCCCGGAAGCTGGAAAACCTGCAACAGCTCGGCCTCGGCTACGTCTTGCTCAATGGCGGCGCTGGCGCCGGCCAGGACAGCTTGCGCCGCTTCGGTCGCGAAGTTATGCCGGCTTTTGCCGAAGAAGCGCGAGCGCGCGTCGTCGGATAAAAAGGTTTGTTCTGTTCATTCCCGCGCTGCAATGATCAACAAAATCGTGCAATCGATGGCCGAAGCCATGGCGGGAATCCGCGACGGCGCTGTCGTGCTGCTCGGCGGCTTTGGCAGCATCGGTCAACCAAATGCGCTGATCGACGGGCTCATCGAACATGGCGCGAAAGACCTGATTGTCGTGTCCAACAATGCCGGCGTCGGCCGCATCGGGCTGGCGCGGCTTCTTGAACTCGGGCGGGTGCGCAAGATCATTTGTTCTTATCCGCGCACCGTCGATCCGGTTGTGTTCGAAGGACTTTATCGCGCCGGCAAAATCGAGCTCGAGATTGTGCCGCAGGGCACCATGGCGGAACGGCTGCGGGCCGCCGGCGCTGGTATTCCGGCCTTCTTCACCGCCACGGGAGTGGGAACCAAGCTCGCCGCAGGCAAAGAGCAGCGCGAAATTCACGGCCGCAAATATCTCTTGGAAGAAGCGCTTGCCGGCGACGTCGCGTTGATCGAGGCCTGGGAGGCGGACCGCTGGGGCAACCTGACCTATCGGTCTTCGGCGCGCAATTTCAATCCGGTGATGGCTGTGGCGGCGAAGTTGACCATCGTGCAGGCCCAGCACATTGTCGATCTTGGCGCGCTCGATCCGGAAAAGATCGCGACGCCGGGCGTCTACGTCAATCGCGTGCTGCACGTGCCTTATGGCGAACCGACTGTCACCTGATGAGGATGCGCCGTGATGAGGCTGCAGTGAACGTTATCGCCAGGCATCGGCCGCTCACGCGCAACGAAATGGCTGCGCGCGTCGCCCGTGATATTCCCGAGGGCTGGTACGTCAATCTCGGCATCGGCGCGCCGTTGCTGGTGGCCGATCATGTGCCCGTCGAACGCGAAGTGATTTTCCATTCCGAGAATGGCGTTCTTGGCATGGGTCCAGCGCCGGCGCCTGATCGGATCAATCGCTGGCTGATCAATGCCGGCAAGCAATATGTCACGCTGCGGACCGGTGGGTCCTACATGCACCACGCCGACAGCTTTGGCCTTATTCGCGGCGGCCATCTCGACCTCTGCGTGCTCGGCGCGTTTCAGGTCGCCGAGAATGGCGACCTCGCCAATTGGTCGACCTCCGACAATGACAGCGCGCCGGCGGTCGGCGGCGCCATGGATCTCGCCGTCGGCGCCCGCCAAGTCTGGGTCCTCATGGAGCATCAAACCAAGTCCGGCGAAAGCCGGCTGGTCCGCCGCTGCACCTATCCGCTCACCGCGCTCGGCGTCGTCAAGCGCGTCTACACCAATCTCGCCGTGCTCGATGTCACTACCGAAGGTTTTGCCGTGCGCGAAATGGTCGAAGGCCTGACGCTTGACGCATTACAAAAACTGACCGACGCACCACTGCGCGGATGCTAAACTAGCTCCTCCGCTTGAGGCACGCCGCATGGAACAAATCCGCGTCTCGACCTTTGCCGGCCCCGGCGCGGCGCCGGTGATCTGTGCCGTGCCGTGGCCGAAGGTCCCCAAGAACGCCGCGCTCATTCAAATCGGCGCCTGCGGCGTCTGCGGCACCGATCTGCACATCCTCAAAGGCCACTGGCCCAAACAGCTGCCATGGCCGTTCACGCTGGGTCACGAACTCGGCGGCGTCATCGTGGAATTGGGCAGCGGGCTCAAAGAGGATTTCATGAGCAAGCCGCTCTCGGTCGGATCGAAAGTGATGATCCCGCCGCTCATGCCCTGCGGCCATTGCTATTACTGCATCCATTATCCCGAGAACGCCAATAAGTGCCTCACCCCGGTCTACTATGGCCGCTACCTCGGCTTCGATAAGCCGCCGCATCTGTGGGGCGGCTGGGCAGAATATGTCTATGTCGATCTCGACATGCTGCCCGGCACCAAGATCTACAAATTGCCCGACGACATGCCCCTGCGGCTCGG
>Ga0193751_1000451_pt1 | contig 32331 bp, 34 predicted proteins | sample L1c2metaG_FD_143050 | JGI IMG/M metagenome (GOLD analysis project Ga0193751, IMG submission 143050) | Soil microbial communities from a riparian zone of the East river system, Colorado, United States - L1c2 | ecosystem: Environmental > Terrestrial > Soil > Riparian zone | place: USA: East River...
GGCGACGAGCTGCGGAGCGAGGGGCCGTTCGGGGAGTGGGCCGGTTACTACGCCAGCGGGCAGAAGGACGAGCCGATCGTGCGGGTGCAGTCGGTGCTCTACCGCGACGACCCGATCGTGCTCGGCTGCATCCCCGGCAAGCCGCCGAACGACAACACCTTCTACTTCAGCCCACTCCGCTCCGCCTTCATTTGGGACGAGTTGGAGGCGGCGGGTGTGCCGGGCATCGTCGGCGTCTGGTCGCATCAAGCCGGTGGCGGCAGGTTCTTTCACATCGTGTCGATCAGGCAGCTGTACCCCGGTCATGCCAAGCAGGTCGGCATGGCAACAGCGAGCTGTCACGCCGGCGCCTACGCGAACCGCTACGTCGTGGTGGTGGACGAGGACATCGACCCAACAGACACGAATCAGGTGCTGTGGGCGCTGTGCACACGCACCGACGTCAGCACCGACATCGACACGCTGCGCCGCTGCTGGAGCACCCCCCTCGACCCGATGGCATACGGCGGCGACCAGAACCGCCTCGCCTACTTCAACGACCGGCTCGTGATCGACGCCTGCATTCCGTATGACCGTCTGCAGACCTTCCCGGCGGTCGTCGGCACAAGCGACGAACTGCGCGCTCGACTGCGCGAGCGCTGGCCGGCGCTGTTCGGGCCGGACGGCAAGATTCGACCCGAAGCCACGCGGGTGGATGCCCGCGGCAGCAGCGCTACCCTTGGTCAAACAGGTGACGCTACCGGATCGGCTGCACCAGCTTAAGCCGGCGTCAGTCATCGCCAGTCATCGATTATGAAGCTGTCCGCCCGGTCGTAGCCGTCCTCGTTCGGACGGTGCATGGTTACGCCGGTCAGCATTCCCGCCCTGAATCCTCGCCCGAGCATCGCCCGGTAGGCTCGGTGCCGCCCCATGTTTACCCCCGCGCTCAGGTGGGCCAGCCCTCTTTGCTTGGCCAGGTCCAGACAAGAGTCGAGCAACTGCTCGAAATGTCGCTCGGCTCCCTCCCCAGGGCGCAGGCCGCCGAACTTTACGTAGCACACATCGCTTTCGGCTTCCGTACCTCTGCCGCAATGGCAGACAGCGAAAGCAACCAGCCGGGCGCCGTCGTCAACCAGGACAACGTCGCCCCAGCCGTTGCGCGCCAGGGGCTCAATCTCGGAACGCGTCACGTCGAGTCCCGGATAAATCGACTCCGTGATCGCGCGGATCTCTTTGAGGAGAGCCGGCCGGTCGGCTTCCGCGGCGGCGATGTAGGAAGACCACCGAGCCGGTGCCGGCTTGCCGGCCTGCGTGGGCTTTTCGAGCACCGGGGTCAGGAAGCGAGGCCAGAAACCAAACTTTTGATAGAGACCGTGATGTTTCGCGCTGTGGGGGAACGTGAATAGACCCGTGTGTGAGCACCCCCAGGTCTGGAACTTCTCCATAATCGGCTCCATCAGCTTTGAGCCGATGCCTTGATCCCAGAGATCCGGCCGGACCGTGAGCGGCCCGAAGAAGCCAACAGAGCCCCAGTTGGTCGCGAAGTTCGAGCCGACGATGTCACCCGTCGACTCAGCCGCGAAGAACGACGAGGGGTCCGTCCGGAAGCGGGTCCGCACGAGGTCGGTATCGGGAAACATTCGGACCGGGTCCGGTAATCCCAGGAAGGTGCCGAACGCCAGTCGAAAGACGTTGTCCGCCTGATCGAGCTCCACCTCGAGCAATGGCCGAATTCGTGTGTCCATGGCGATCACCTCGTGCTCAAGCCGGCATCGGCGGATACTGGATCGGGCAGGCGCCTGCGGCGCTATCTGCCTGCTCGTTGGCCTCCAGAATGTAGTCGTCGACGTCGGTTAGGAAGGTGGCGTTGAACCGGTTGGTCATCTGGGCGAGGCCGACATTGAGACAGATCTCGATCATCTGTTGGACGGAGAAGTGCTTCGCCAGGGCCTGGTAGGTGGCATCGTCGATGTGCAGCGTCTTCGTGGCTTTCTGCGCGTAGCGAACGATCGCCGCCTCGGCTTCGCTGTATACCCCGTCGGGCAGGGGGTCGTCGCCCAGGTGCCACAGCTTTTCGTCGCTAATACCGATGCCCCGACCGAGCATCACGTGATGAGGGACTCAGTAGTGGCAGCGGTTGACCACGGACGCCGTCGTATAGGCGATTTCCGTGAGGGTAGGGGTCAGGGTATTGTGATGGCGCACGGACCGCACGAAATCGATGAGAGCGTTTCCCTGCTGGGGATGGTTGGCGAGCAGGCGCACGCCGTTGAACACCTCCCCTTGGGCGCCTTCTACCCGCTTTAGGAATTCCCGTGCCTCGGGTGGTGTCGTGGGATCGTCTTCCTGCACTAACGGAATTCGAGCCATCTCGGCGACTCCTTGATATTGTGGTGGCACCAGGCTACGCCAGGTCGATGCGGAGGTGAATCCCAGAAATCTGGGACCTCCTGGCGACGCACCAGCTTGTATGAGGGGTGAACGATGAACCGCCTGCGGGCGCAATGGGTCAAGCGGGAAATATACCGGTTGTGCCACCGAGGGCTCGACCCCATTACGTTCATCCGCCAGGCAAAGGGTCTACTCCGGGAAGCCGTACCGTTCGACGCCTCGTGCTGGCTTACGGTTGATCCGGCATCTCTCCTGGTAACTGGTGGTCTGTTCGACTATCCGTCGGAGCTGGTACCCGCCTTGGCTCGGAATGAGTTCGTCGACGACGACGTCAACAAACTGGTGTTCCTAGCGCGCCAGCCCGTGACTGTGGGCATCCTCAGCCAGGCAACCGATGGCCACCCGGAGTGCAGCGCGCGGTACCGCGACATCCTGCGACCTGCCGGCCTGGAATCAGAATTGCGGGCCGCCTGCCGGGCCGAATCCAGCACCTGGGGCGCCTGCGCGCTGTACCGAGAGTGCGGCAGTCCGGACTTCGAACCCGACGAGGCGGTGTTTGTCGATTCGGTGTCGGGCCTGCTGGGAGCTGGATTCCGCCGTTCGCTTATCGCCACCGCGATCGCGACAGGCACGGTCGCAAGCGACTGCTCCGGCGTCGTCGTTCTGGCCGAGGACGGGTCCATTGAGGCCATCAGCCCCGAGGCCAAACGCTGGATCGACGAGCTGGATAACCCCCTCGGGCCAGACGCCCGGGGCGTCCCGCATCCCGCCATCCTGCACGTAGCCGGCCGGGCACGAGCCATCACGGCCGGGGCCCTGTCTCCGGAGACGGGACTCGCAAGCGCAAGAATCCTGACGAGGTCCGGCCGATGGCTGCTTGTGCACGCCACAATGCTCGAGGGCCAGCGTCCCGGGCGGGTGGCCGTCGTGCTGGAGGCTGCTCGCCCTGTCGAGATCGCCCCACTCATCGTTGAAGCATACGGGCTGTCCCCGCGGGAACGTCAGATCACCGAGCTTGTCCTACAGGGCGCTTCGACCGCCGAGATGGCAAGCCGCCTGCGCCTGTCGCCCTTAACGGTCCAGGATCATCTCAAGGCCATTTTCGAGAAGATGTCCGTCCGGAGCCGGCGAGAGGTGGCATCGCGCATCTTCTTCGACCACCACTTCCCGCCCACGATGACGATGGATCCCTCGGGGTCGCGGCAGTTCGATACGAAACTAGCCGGGTCAAGAGCTGGACACTCGGACTCAGGCTGACGGCTCTCGGGCGGCCTGCAGCATCCCTCTGGGAGTCTTGGCGACACGCTCCACCCGAGCAGCGCCGCAACTGGCGACTGCTCGGCTACCGATTCTTCTTCTATGCCAGTGACCGGGATGAGCCGCAACATTGACCACGTTGAGCGTGGACACGAAGTTCTGGCTGGAGCCCGTCAGGCTGGAGCGAAGCGGCGGATTCAGCGGGCGGGAGTTTCGGGTGATCCAGCGTATTGTGGAAGAGCATCAGTCGGACGTGCTGAAGTCGTGGCACGACTATCTCTCGGATTGAGATGGAAGTCCCCAACGCGGAACACGTCGAGATTGGCGATAACGCGCTGCTTGTGGAGTTGAGTGATGCCAGGAGCGTCTCGGTGCCGCTGGTGTGGTATCCGCGCCTTCTACACGCCCGGCCGGAGGAGCGGCGTGACTGGCGGCTGATCGGCGGCAGCGAGGGCATCCACTGGGAGAGTCTGGACGAGGACATCAGCGTTGAGGGGCTCTTGGCCGGCCGAAGATCGGGCGAGAGTCAGAAATCGCTTGAGCAGTGGCTTCAGATCCGGGCGAGCCCGCGACGGTTCGGCCCGCGCTGTTTGGCGCGGACGGCAAGATCCGTCCGGAGGCGGCGCGAGTCGAGACGCGCTGGTAGGAGCGCGATTGCGGGCCGTGTTCCAGCTGAAACCCAAACCGGAATCACAGAAGCCCTCGAAATTCTTCCACTGTCATCCCCGCCTGTCTTAAGATGTTACGCAGCGTGTAGCGCGCCACCTCGCGCTGCCCGAGCACGAAGTACACGTCGGGGCCTCCTCCAATGCGCTCTCGTGCGAATGTTTGGTGGTCGCCAGACGCGCGGCGGGCCGGTCGAAAACCGGCCCGTTGGAGCGCATTGACTATCTGACTGCTCGAGCAGAGCGGGAATTCGCTCATTTCCGGGGGTTCGGTAGAACGAGTGTCCGTGCCTCTATGTGATCACGTGGACTCTCGCTTTCGTTGAGCACAGGGATACCGCGTTCCTCGAGTATTCGATCCAGTTCGCCATGCTCCGACACGGTTTCGAGGTAGAGGCGGGTCGCGTCTTCGATACCCTTGGACGCCCGCTCCTGCGTCTCGGCGCTCGTGCTCACGCCAAGCTCGATGCACTCACCTACCCACAGATGATCCTCTGGAAAGGTGCGGAAATGCAGATGGATCCGCTGAGTCCCCATGGCTTCTCCTTGCTTGTGAGCATCATTAAGTAGAGGAGCGCCGCTCCGTCCGCTCGACCAAGCGTAGGGATTCCGCCAAGCAAATTATGGACCGTCCACCGTATTGTGGAAGAGCATCACTATGGCGACAGCCAGGCGTCACCCAAGCGCTGGCTGGATGCGAGGAACGCCCACTGAGTTCAATTTCACGGCGACACGCGCGGAGAAGAAGCGCGGCGCGCTCGGGGGCGCGATTCGGAACTCCCGCTCGCTGGCGGGAGAGGGCTGGGGTGGGGGAGAAACCAGGGCAAATCAGCGCGGTTAAGCCGGTAGAGAAGGCCTGATGCCTGAGAGCTACCTTCGGCGCGCCCTCCGCCGCTTTGCTATCGACGTCACGCCGCTGCGCGAGTCGCACGACTGGCGACTGCTGTTTGCCGGACAGACCGTCATGGGCCTCGGCGAGCAGATCCGCATGGTCGCCGTTCCCTACCTCGTTTTCCTGATCACCCACTCATCCTTCGCCGTCGGCCTCGCGAGCCTGGCGCAGTTTGTCCCGACCATATTCCTGTCGTTCGTGGGCGGCTCGCTCGCGGATCGCATGGAGCGCCGCAAGCTGCTGATCGCCACGCAGGCGCTGCTGACGCTCACGTCGGCCCTCCTGTCCGTTGTGACGCTCCACGGCCGCCCGCCTCTCTGGTTCCTCTTCCTGATCGTCCCCGCCGCGGCCGGTGTTCAGTCTGTTGAGAACCCGGCCCGTCGCGCTGTGCTTCCCGGGCTCGTCGGGCGGGCGCAGGTATCGAACGCGCTCGCACTCGAGCAGGTGACCTGGAACCTCGGCGCCGTGCTCGGGCCGGCCGTCGGCGGCCTGATGATCGCCCGCCTCGGGGTCGCAGCGGCCTTGGTGTTCAGCACCTCGACGCTCCTGTTTGCCTTGGCGGTGCTACTGCCTGTGGCGCCGATGCCGGTCGAGAGCGACCCTGCCAGACCGATGAAGTCAGGGCTCGCCTCGATAATCGAGGGAGTCACATTCCTGAAGGGGAAGCCCGCAATCCTGTCGACCTTCCTGATCGACATCAACGCCATGGTCTTCGGCTTCCCGTCGGCGCTGATGCCGGCACTGGCGACGCAGGTGTTCAGGGTTGGGCCGGCTGGGCTCGGGCTGCTCTATGCGGCGCCGGGAGCCGGTGCGCTGCTCGGCGCGCTCGTGACCGGCTGGGTGAGCCGGGTGCGCCGCCAGGGCCGGGCGGTAGTTTTCGCTGTCTGCATCTGGGGCGGAGCGCTGATCGCGTTTGGGTTCCTCACCCGCCTGTTCTGGTTGGCCCTGGTAATGCTCGCCGTCGCGGGCGCGGCCGACATGTTCAGTGCCGTCTTCCGCAGTACGATCCTGCAGCTCGGCGTCCCGGACTACTTGCGCGGCCGATTGTCAGCCGTCCATTTCCTCGTCGTCACCAGCGGTCCGCGGCTCGGCGACATGGAGGCAGGCTCAGTCGCCGCACTCTGGGGAACGCAATTCTCGGTGATCTCGGGAGGGATCTGCTCGGTCATCGGCGCAATCGTGCTGGCTGCCGCGATTCCAGCGTTCTGGCGCTATGACAGCAGGACGTCTCCCGAGATTGTCGACGTTCGGTAACGCGAATCGAAAGGGTCCGACGGGTATTCAATCGGCACGACGACAAGCGCCGTCGTGCCCTCCCACACTCAGGACACATTCCTCATTGGCAATACGGTGGCGATCAACGCCTACCGAGCCGTATACGATAGGGTCCGCTGGAATCCTTCGTGTCGCTGGTGAGAAGCATGCATGTGCTGAGGCATTTTCGTGCGGCATGCGTAGCAAGGGCCGTGCCGCCCGCCTGGGGACTACCCCTCTACCACTAGTTGGGCAGGCATCCCCTTCGCCGAGCTTCCCGCCCCAGGCGAACTGCATCGCACCCCCCGCCTTCGCCCCGCTAATCTTCGATCCCGCGCGCGGCAATCTGCCGTCTCCGAGACTACTGCTTCCAAGCGAAACCCCAATTCGCATAGTCGCCACACCCACGGCAAGTCCCACCGAAAAGACCATCCCCTGTACTGGCGTCGAGGCGACTGCGTATCCGCCCGGCTGGAGCCTGGTGGCGGGATACTCTGGCACGGATATCCTCTACTCCGACGGGCCCCTATATACCCTGCGTCCGGGGGATGGAGCCTATGAGGGCGTCCCGACCGAGAGCGCACAGGGCGTGACCTGGACGCCGTTACAACCCGGAATCGGCTACTGGGTCTATTTCGATCAAACGACGGATGTCCGGTTCTCCCCACCTCCTCCGTCCCACCAGCCCCTCAGCAGTCCGATGCCGGCCGGACAGTACATCATGATCGGCAATCCGTTTGACACGCCAGCCGCTGTTACTGGGGTGGATATCACATACACCTATGAGCAGGATGTCGGCTACACAGCGACGACGACGCTCCAGGGGGGCGAGGGAGCGTTCGCCTACTCAGCGAGCGGCGGCACGGTGACGCTTGTCCCGACTAGCCCATAAGGTGAGGTATCAGACCTGCGCCAGACCCCAGCGCGTCCGCACCCAGCTCTCGAGCGGTCCGAACACCAGACGGTCGAACAGCAGGCCGACTCCGACGATTACTCCCATGATCGCCAGAACGAGCGACATGTTGTTCGTGTCGCGCCCCAGCTCGAGCAGATGCCCGAGGCCGGCGCTGACGAAAATCAGCTCACCCGCCATCAGTGAGCGCCAGGAGAAGGACCAGCCGAGCTTCAGGCCCTGCGCCATGGAGGGCAGCATACCCGGAAGCGTGACATAACGGACCGTTTGCCAGCGGCTGGCGCCGAACACTTGAGCCGCCCGACGCTGCAGCACAGGAATATTGCGCACGCCGTCTCGGGCCGAGATCGCGATCGCCCAAACCGACCCGAGGATGACGATGAAGATAATGGCCTGCTCGGTGAGGCCGAACCACAGGATTCCCAGCGGCAGCCAGCTGATGCTGGGCAGAGACTGCATCCCGAGCACGAGCGTGCCCAACGTCCCGTCCAGCCAGCGGATGCTGCCGATAGCGACACCCATCGTCATCCCGATAACGAACGCAATGGCAAAGCCTTCCAACATGCGCTGCATGGTCGTCTGGATGGAGATCAGAAGAACGCCGTTCTGGATGTAACGGAGCAACGACGCATAGACCCTGCTCGGCTCGGGCAGCAGGTACGGGGACCAGATGTACGCGTTAAAGATCAACTGCCAGACGAGCAGCAGGCCGCCGTAGAAGGCGATCACGCGCAGGAGGCTAACAGTGCGAGCTCGCATCAGATCATGAAGCTCGCAACCGGTGCGCGGCCGGCGTAGTCCTCGTGCTGCAGGGCCGAGCGGATCTCAGTGGCAAAGTCAGCCACCGCATGTGTGTCCAAATCCCGCGGGCGCGGCAACGACACCGGAATCTCGGCCTTGATCCGCCCGGGACTCGGCGTCATGACGAACACTCGATCGCCCAGGAGCGCCGCTTCCCGCACGTTGTGCGTAATGAACAGGATCGTCGAGCCTGTGCGCGCCCAGATGTCCTGCAGCTCGAGCTGCAGCGCGTCACGAGTCTGCGCGTCGAGGGCTGCGAACGGCTCATCCATCAGCAGCATCCGCGGTTCAACCGCCAGCGCCCGTGCCAGTTGCACGCGCTGCTTCATGCCGCCGGAGAGCTCGTGCACGTACGCCTTCTCAAAGCGCGTCAGGTTGACCAGCTCCAGGTAGCGATCGACCAGCTCCTTGCGCTGTTTCTTCTGCGTACCCTTGATCTTCAGCCCGAACTCGACGTTCGCGCGGACGTTGAGCCACGGATACAGCGCCGCCTCCTGGAAGACGACCACCCGCTCCGCGGCGGCGCCCTTGATGCGGTGGCCGTCGAAGACGAGCTCGCCCTCAGTCGGTGTATCGATGCCGGCGATGAGGTTCAGCAGCGTCGATTTCCCGCATCCAGACGGGCCCACGACACAGATGAACTCTCGCTGTTTTATCTCCAGGGAGATATCGTCCAACGCGGTCGTGTCGTGGCGACTGGTGACGAAGCGCTTGCTGACGCCGTTCAGGGCAAGCAGCGTGTCCGCGTCTGGGCAGGCCTGCGCCACAGTCGAGGTCGATACGCTGGTTGGCTGCGCCAAGCGCGACAGGGACAGCGTCATGTCAGCCCTCTGACTTCCGGCAGCTGCTTGGCCGTCAGCGCCTTATTCAGTGCACCGAGATCCAAAAGCTGCCACAGATCCGGCTTCTTGTCGTAGAATCCCAACTTCACCGCGTCGTCAACGCTCTTCTTGATGCTGGAAGCGACGGGATCGTACGTGATCTCCTGGTTCAGCCACGCCGCGTCCACGACAGCCTGCGGGAGTGGCGCATTGGTGACCTTGGCAATATTCTGGTTCACGAGCTTCTTTGCCTCGTCCGGATTCTGCTTGATCCAGTCGGTCGCGTCCACGTGAGCGCCGACCAGCTTCTCGATGACGTCCGGGTTCTTCTGAAGATAGGACGTTCGCACCACCAAAACCGTCGTCGCGAACTGCCCGTTCGGCCACAGCGTCCGCTCGTCCAGGTAGACTTTCCCGCCTGCCTCCTGGACCAAACGGGTGGCCCACGGCTCTGGAACCCAGGCGCCGTCGATATCGCCCTTTTGGAAAGCCGTGAGTGTATCGGGGTTGTTGGTGGGAAGAACGGTGACATTACCGCCGTTTTCCCTTGGGTTGAGGCCGTTGCTCTGCAGCCAGGCCCGCAGGGCAACGTCCTGCGTATTGCCGAGCTGCGGACTGGCAATCCGCTTGTTGGCAAAATCAGACGGCTTTGTCAGATTGGCGGCCGGGCGGACTATCAGCAGTGCGCCGCCGCTTGTTGCTCCCGCGACGATCCGCAGCTCCTTACCGTCCGTCTGCGCAAATGCCGTGCTGGCGGGACTGGGCCCCACATAGGCGGCCTCGATCGCCCCGGCCAGCAGAGCCTCCATCTCGGCAGGACCAGCATTGAAGCTCTTCGACATGTCGAGTGTGACGTTCGGACCCAGGGCGTCGGTGTAGACGCCGCGCTGCAGCGCTATTTGAGGCTGTGCATGCGTGATGTTGGGGAAGTAGCCCAGGCGCAGCCTTACCCTGCGGTTCGGGTCCACCGCTGCACCGCTGCCGGCGCTCGGCTTATTCTCTCCGCCGCTGGAGCCGCAGGCCGCTGCCAGCGCGAGGCCGCCTGACAATAGGAGGAAGGAGCGCCGGTCGATCTTGTTCATGACAATGTTGACTATTTAAGTCGAGTTTCTCAACTTCTTGTAGGGTACTGGAGGGTTCAGAGGCTGGTCAACGCAAGCGACGGAGCGGTAGCGGGTCAGTTTCACAGTGACCCACTACCGACGGAGCCCTGCTAGGGCTTCGCACCGGCGGGAGATGCCGAGGGTAGGGTCGTGACGACCGGTCCCGCTGCTGCGACCGCCAGCTCCTCGGGGGGATGCACGTTGCGGAAGAAAAGCCAGAAGAGTCCTGTGCCGGCCGCCTGCAGCAAAGCGCCAACCTCGAACGGCGCCGCGAGCGTAGCCCGCTCGAACAGGTAGCCGGCGAGCGTCGGCGCCGCGGCGATGGCGCCCTGCGTGGGCAGGCCCGTGAGCCCGGAAACGCTGCCGCGCTCGCCGGGCGGCGATATCGCGACGAGGTATGAGCGCCGCAGGGGTGTGTTCAGGCGCTGAATGAACATGCGTACGAAGTAGATCCCGCCCGCGATCCAGAAACTCGGAGCCAACGCCATTGGGATCAGCAGCAGCGATTGCAATAGCCAGCTGACCGTCATGGCTCGTACGAGCCCTACGCGTCGCGCGACGCCGGCCGCGGACAGGTTCGACACCAGTGCGACGATGTTGATCATCGAGAAGAGCAGTCCGATGAGCTGCGGCCCCGCCCCGTAGCGGCGGTAGAGGAAGTAGGTAACGAAGGGACCGAACAGCCCTACGCCGGCGCCGTTTACCGCGTTCGAGATCGAGAACTTGATAACCAGCGGCCAGGTTGACCGCGACACAGTGAACGGATTTCGCGGGACGCGGCCCGTCGCCCGCCGGTCGGTGATTGGCAGAGCCAGCAGGCTTGCGGCGAGCGCCAGCAGCCCGCAGATGAAAAACAGCGGCCGGAACGCGTCCGAGGCGCTGAATCCGAGATGCCGAGCCAGCGGAATGCCGGCCGCAAGCTGGAGCCCGATCAGCGAGCCGACCGATGCGGCGAATGCGAGCCGGCCGAAGACGCTCGTTCGATGCCCCGGATCGACCGCGTCAGCGATCCACGATTGCTCCGCGGGCGCATACGGGCCGGTCGCATCGCCGACGGCGCCCGTGCCCCAGCCAAACGAGCCGAGCGCCGCGAAGACAAAGATGAACGTCTGATTCTGCGTCAGTGCAAACACCACGCCTGCCACAGCAGTGAGCAGCGGCATCCCAACCATAAATGGCTTGCGGCCGATGCGGTCTGAAAGCAGCCCCACGGCCGTTGAGAACAGCGCGTCGGACGTGGTGACGGCGGCGAACAGAAGCCCGAGCTTGAGGCCGCTGAAACCGAGGATGGAGAGGTAGATAGGCAGGATTACCTGCGTCAGGCCGTCTACGGCGCTCATGCAGCCCCGTGCGTCCATGACGAGACGCGCATCGCGCCTCATCCAGCCCGGCTGAACCTGGCGCGCCCAGACAAGGGCGCTCAGCAATCGACTCTCAGCGCTCGTCGAGGAGCCCTAGCAACCGGCGCCGCTGGTGGAGGCGGATGGGATCTTGAGCACCTGCCCAACCGTGATCGTGTCGAGCCCGGACGCTCCAATCCCGTTGGCGGCCGCGAGATCGGTCAGGCTCACCTTGTTATTGAGCGCGATCTGACAGGCCGTGTCGCCGGGCTTCACGGTGTAGCTCTGGGCGCCGCCACTGCTGCTCGCGGCGCTGCCGGCGGTCGAGCTGCTCGAGGTCGCGGCGGCTGCCGGCGTCGACGCCGATGGCGGCGGCACTTTGAGCTGCTGGCCGAGGAGTATCGAGTTCGGATCGCTGAGGTTGTTTGCGGCCGCGAGCGCGGCCGTGGTAACGCCAAGGGAGCTCGCTATCGCGGAGAGGCTGTCGCCCGCCTTCACCGTGTAGGTCCCTGACGAGGATGAGCTGGCACTACTGCCGCTGGAGGTCGAGCCCGAAGTTGAGGTCGAGGCCGAGGCAGTGCTCGTCGCAGCCCGAACCGTGGAGGCTGCTGCCGGCGTCGCCACTCCCGCCGGCAGGGTCGAGACGGCGGACGCGGGTGTGCCCGTGCCAGCCGCCCCCGCGGTGGACGTCGCGGTCGCGGTGCCCGTCCCAGTCGGTGTTGCGCCGGCAGTGCTGGACCCGGTGGGGGATGTGATCGCCGTGAACGTCGGAAACGTCGTCGGGAAGGCCGCCGAGGTTGGGAACGGCTTCGGCGTCTGCCCAGTGGTGGAGCAGGCGATGACAAGGACCAGTGGCGCTGCGACCAGCAGCAGATAGACGCGAGCTGAAACCGACATGAGAAAACCGGCCTTCTGTTTCTCCCGCCAGTGTAACCGCTTGTGCAGTTAGGCGCCGCCGCCCGTGCCCGGGGGTCCCTCAAGGATGACAGGCCGGATGCGGCGCTTGTAGAGGGCCGGGAAACGCCCCTGGTCGATCTTGAGCAGCGCCGCGTACTTGCGGGCGTTTTCGAGATAGCGTTGCTCGCCGGTCCGGCGGTAGAGGTTGAAGCTGTCGAGCATCTTGTCCGCGATGAGGTTCATATCCAAACCCATCACGTAGCGCTCGCTCATTTCCTGCAGGGCCTCAGAGTAGATATCGAAATAGGCCGACAACTTCTCCAGCGTCTCTCGCTGCTGCGTCGCCTCCGCCAGGTCATGCTGAGATGCAAGGCGGTAATAGGTCTTGCCGTTGGTGGTGAAATAACCGCGATCGATGAACGCGGCGAGTCCACGGCCGGCACGCCGGGTTCGCCGCAGGCTCTGTGGAAACACCCCGACAATGAACAGCGAGTTGTCGGCGAATTTGCGGTACGCCTCGAACAGGTTCTGGAAGTGGACGCTTCCCGGCCGCCGGGTCTCCTCGAGCAGATCGGAGAGGTACATCATCGCTGGGCGGCTCCCGTGCGCGATTGGGAACAGCTCGCGTGTGAACAGGTAGCGGGTGAGCATCTCGCCGAGGTAATCGATGACGCCGGCGTCGCGACCGCCCCGCTCCACATACAGCGTCTTGATAACGAACAGGTCGAACAGGCTGCGCATCGAGATGACCTTTAGCTCCCCTATGTCGTCGTAAAAGACGCTGATCAGCCGGTCAACCTCGGCAGCAAAGGGGGCATCGGCCACATTTGTGCCGTTGCTTTCCCAGATGCGGCTCTTGAGAACCCCAATCTCCTGCTCGAGCATGTGCTACCTCCCATCCCGCGCCAGGATCGCTATGACATTCATAGCACCGGCACCTTTGACAGGCATACCCCCTCAAGTCGAGATCTCTCGCTGCGGATAGTATGGGCTGCTAACACTAGAGTGAGGTCGGGGCGTTCGAGACGGGAGCGTAGGGCGGAAACAGCGATTCCAACTCCCGGCGTATTGGATCCGTCGGTGGCAGGAACTTGCTGAAGTCGCCGGTGGGCTCGATGAGGTCCCGCTTTCCGGCGATCGACTCCCGCTTGATCTTCTCTTGCAGCAGCATCAGACCTGTGAGAAGCGACTCTGGTCGAGGTGGGCAGCCCGGCACGTAGACGTCCACCGGCAAGATCTGATTGACGCCGGGCAGCGTGCTGTAACCATAGGCGAACGGCCCGCCAATGTTGGCGCAGCTTCCCATCGAGATCGCCCACTTGGGGTCGGGCATTTGCAGCCACACACGCCGGACCGCCGGCGCCATCTTCCAGGTCACCGTGCCCGCGACGATCATCAGGTCGGCCTGCCGCGGCGACGCGCGGAAGATCTCGGCGCCGAAGCGCGCGATGTCATAGCGCGATGTTGCCGTCGCGATCATCTCGATAGCACAGCAGGCCAGCCCAAACATCGCCGGCCATAGCGACGAGCTCCGCGCCCAGTTGAGGACGGTGTCGACTGATGAGATCAGCAGGTTGTTGCGCAACTCACGATCGATGTCCGTGGTCGCGCGGATGTCGTCCAGCGGTATCACTTGAGGCGTCACAGACTGTTACCTCTCTTTTCGACACGATAGCATGGTCGCCGGAGGCCCTCCTCCCACCGCATCTGGAGAGTGAGGAGATGAGGGTCAGCTCGTGAGCTCCCCGCGCAGAACCGTCACCGCCTGACCTCCGAGATCGACGCGGTCCCCTCGCACTATTACGCGAATCGTCCCACCTCGCGTGGACGCTTGGTAGGCGACGAGCTCGTCCCTACCCAACCGTTCCTGCCAAAATGGCCCGAGTGCGCAGTGGGAAGAGCCGGTGACCGGGTCCTCGTCGATGCCGGCGGCGGGCGCGAAGAAGCGCGACACGAAGTCGAAGCCCTCAGTGCTGGCGCGGCTCGTGACTATTACGCCGCGTGTCGCGACCTTCCGCAACGCGGTGAAGTCGGGCGCAAGCGAGCGCAGCTCCGCCTCCGACCCGACTTCGACGAGATAGTCAAACCGGCTCCGGCCGACAAACAGCGGCTTCGCGCCGAGCGCGGAGATGAGGCCGGGCGGCGCCTCGACGGTCGGCCGTGAGCAATCCGCTGGCTGTCTGGAAGCGCGCCTGCGACGTTGGCTCGATGTGCGCCTCTTCCCAGAGGACGTGGGCGCTGGCAAGCGTCGCGTGTCCGCAAAGGTCGACCTCAACCGCAGGCGTGAACCAACGCAGGTCGAAGCCGTCCGCACCCCTCACGAGAAATGCCGTCTCGGCGAGGTTCATCTCGCGCGCTACCCGCTGCATCCATTGCTCGTCTCGCGGAGCCGGCAGCAGGCAAACCGCGGCCGGGTTGCCTACAAACGGCATGCTCGTAAACGCATCGACCTGCGTGATTCTCTGTCCCAATTGACGCTCCCAGCCCACTGTAGGGCAGCTTTCCAACCCGCCCGCCCCTGCGCTTACGTGCTCGTCGCCCGCGCCGTCGCACGCTGCCGCTCGATCAGGCCCGGCAGCAGCTCCAGCAGCGCCTCGACCTGGGCGGCGCTGCTGTCCTTCCCGACCGTGAGGCGCAGGCTGCCACGCGCGAGCTCCGGCGCGATGCCCATCGCCGTCAGCACGTGCGACGGCTCCAGCGAGCCCGACGTGCACGCCGACCCGCTCGACGCCGCAATCCCGGCCAGATCGAGTTGCATAAGAAGCATCTCTGCCTCCACTCCCTCGATGCAGAAGCTGGCGTTGTTGGCGAGGCGGCGATCGGGATCCAGCGGGCCCGTGACCACGCTGCGACGAACCCGGCGTGGAACCTCCTCCAGCAGGCGGTCACGGAGAGCCGCTGCGTGCTCGACGCGGGCTGGCAGCTCCTCGACCGCGAGCCGGAGCGCCGTCGCGAGGCCCACGGCGCCCGCAATATTCTCGGTCCCCGCCCTGCGCTCCTTCTCCTGCAGCCCGCCGGTAATCTGCGCCTCAACGGGTGTTCCCGCACGGACGTACAGCACTCCGACACCCTTCGGCCCGTAGAATTTGTGCGCCGCCAGTGACAGCGCGTCCACGCCGAGGCGTCTGGCATCGAGCTCAAGCATCCCAGCCGCCTGGACGGCGTCCGTATGGAATGCAGTCCGCGAGTTCTTTGCCCTCACCAGGTCCGCCAAATCGGCGACCCGCTGGATCGTGCCCGTCTCGTTGTTCGCGAGCATGATGCTGACCAGTGTCGTCTCGGGGCCGATGGCGTCTTCGAGTGCGGTCGCATCGACGAAGCCGGCGGCGCCGACCGGCAGATACGTGACGCGAAAGCCGTCGCGTTCCAGGGCGGCGGCTGCATGCAGGACGGCATGGTGCTCCGTCGCCGCCGTCACGATGTGATCGCCGGCCCCGCGGGCGCCGTGGGCGATCCCGCGCACCGCAAGATTGTCCGACTCACTGCCGCCACTCGTGAAAACGATCTCGGCCGGGCTGGCACCGAGCAGCTCCGCGACCAGACGCCGGGCAGCGGCTAGCCGCAGTCGCGCATCGCGCGCTTCGGCGTAGACGCTGGATGGATTGCCCCAGCCCTCTGCCAGACACGGCAGCATCGCCTCGAGTACGCGTGGATCCAGCGGCGTCGTGGCAGCATGGTCGAGGTAGATCCGTTCGGGCATTCTATGCCGATTCTGGACCTGCGAAGATGCCGGTGATGGGGAAGGTGAAGCCGGGCAGCACGTCTTCTCCCGAAAGCTGGTCTCCCGAAATCTGATCGCTTCCTCCAAGAAGCCGCGAGGTAGCCTCGGGACGATATACAGCTACGGTTTCCGTCTCCGGGTAGACGATCCAAATGAGGCGCACACCGGCGTCCAGGTACTCCAGAACCTTCGCGTTGATGTCGGCTGCGGAGTCACTGGGAGACACGACCTCGACAACGAGATCTGGCGCTAGGTCGAGATATCGTGTCTGGTCCATGTCGGCGGTGATTCGCCCGCGAGCCACGAAGGCCAGGTCCGGCGCACGAACCGTATCGGGATTGCGGCGAAGTCGGTAACCTGTCTCGGCTGCGGTAATGTCCCCTAGGTTTTGAGCGCGTGCAAAGCTCACTATGGGGAGAGTTAGGTTGATGATGAGCCGGCCGTGGCGGAACCCAGGCGGTGGACTCATGGGCACCAAGACCCCTCTCACCAGCTCGTACCGCTCGTCTCCGCACATAGCCAGGAGCTCGTCGGCTGTCACCAGCGTCGCTCTCGCCATCACTCCCACCTCGGCTTACGCATTTCGACCGTGTTCATAATAGACGTGCTCTGTCGCAACTCGTGGAAGACGACCGCGGCCGGACTGCCGACGAGATCCGAGAGAATCACAAATGGTATTCGTTCAGCCCCCAGGGGGCGAGCCGAGGTGGCGCCGGGCGGCCTCCACGCCGCCTCAATCATGCCGCGGTTGTAGTGTGTCGCGGGGGCATTGGTAAGCTCTCAGCGTTCCTCACTTCGCGGCTGTGCCGACCAGCAGTTCGGCGGGGGACTCGAACCCGCCGGCACCCACCAACTTCGCGAATTCTTGCCCGATCTCCTCCCAGGCTGCCGCCCGCTCCGCTTCCGACACACCGGCCAGCATCTCATGCAGCGCCCCGAAGCATTCCTGCTCGAAGCGTAGGCACTCGGCGGCGGTCGGGAGCCGGAGGGGCGCAGGGATCACGCGCAGCTCCACGTCCTGGAACCCGGCCCGTCGATACGCCTCCTCCATCACTTCCCGGCTGCCCAAACTGAACGGGCCGGGCCCCCCAGGCGGCGGCGGCGAGAGCTGCGCGCGCCGCCGGATGATTGCGATGGGGACCGAGAAGAACGGGTTGGCCTGGGGCGTCGTGAAACTGGCCAGGACGACCCGCCCGCCGGGCTTCAAGACCCGGTGGTTCTCCGCGAGCGCCCGCTGGCGGTCCGGGAAGTAGATCAGGCCCAGTCGCGAGAGCACCGCGTCGAAGGACGCGTCAGGGAGGTCCAGGTTCTCCCCGTCCATGACCTGTGCCTCGAAGTGCTCGGCCGCGAGCCCTCGGGCGCGTGCGTTCTGAGACGCCAAGCGGACGAGGTTCGCGGAAATGTCGGTGCCCAGGACGTACCCGCTCGGGCCGACCCGCGTGGCGGCGCTCAGGGCTGGTTCGCCTGAGCCGCCCGCGACGTCCAGCATACGACTACCGGGACCGATGCGGGCCATCTCCAGCATGGCCGCGGTGACCGGCTCCAACCAGCGCTGGATTGTCGGGGCCCAGCGATTCCACGCCTCGGCGACGGTCTCCCACTGCTGATGGGTCGATTCCTTGTACTTAACCGGGTCGAACCCGGCCGGTTGCGTCGACACGGTTGCTCTCCTCCAGCCGTAACCGCTCAGCCCCTGTGTGGTGCAGGGAGCAGAGATGGCGGCAAGCTGCCCCGCAACGCGGCCTCGCCTGCAGCCACTAAGAAGTCCAGCAGCGGCCATCCTTGCTGCCGACAGGTGGCTACTACGGTCAGCAGCCGCTCCGCGAACCGCCCGCCCGCCTCGCTGTCCGATCCGAAGTTGCCCTTGCGCCACAGTACGGCCGGGCGCAGGGCACGCTCGGCCACAAGGTCAATCGCCCTATAACGACTGTCCAGCGTGATCCCGGTCGCTTCCGGACCGGGCCGTTGGCCTGGGTCGGCGCTGTATCCGAGGGGGCGCGCCTCCCGGCATTTGCGAGCGGGGCACCTCGCCTCGTACGCCGGTTCAGCCTCTCGGTGGCATCGGAGGACCTACGTTCTGCTGCCCGTTACGGGCGGCTATCTCGCCCATGGTCTTGGGGTCTGGCGGTTCGCCTGGGGGGAGGTTTGCAACGTATGCCGAGGCCTCGCGGAAGAACTCCTCGACGCCCGCGGGTCCGAAGAACAGCAGCACGCGCGCCGTGTCGGAATTCATCGTGAAGCCGTGTGCGACTCCGCGAGGGCCGTATACGAAGGACCCCGGACCCACGTCGGTCTCCTCATCGCCGAGCCTAAACCGAACCTCGCCTTCAAGTACCACGAAGAATTCGTCGTCCTCGCTGTGAACATGAATGGGTGATCCGAAACCTCTTGGACCCCCGAACTCAACCGCCGCAAACTTGCCCCCCGTCTGATCCGCGGTAGCTTTGATGACAAAACGCCCGCCGGCCAAGAAATCGTGCGCCTCGCCTTCGTCCGGATGGAGCACATATCCGTCGGTCTGGTTAGTTGGAAGCGACATGTCCTGCGACACCTCCCGCCGATAGATCGGCAACTAGCAGGGTGAAAAAAAGTTGTATGCGTTCAGATCCCTACCGTCCAGGGAGCAGCAAAGGCCCAGGCGTTCCCTGAAGCACTGCTTCTCCCGCAGCCACCAGGATATCCAATAGCCGCCGTCCCTGCTGCCGACAGGTCCGCCGCGACGGTCAGCAGCCGCTCCGCGAAGCGGCTGCCGGCTTCGCTGTCTGAGCCAAAGCTTCCCTTGCGCCGCAGCACGGCCGGGCGCAGGGCGCGTTCGGCGACGTTGTTCGTCGGCTCGACCCCTTCCACCCGCACAAACGTCCACAGCGCCGCCCACCACGTTCGAGCCCACGGCACAGCGCTGCCGCCTTGCGGTCCGTACTGGCCTCACCTCGCCAGACCAGTCGCCCCATCCGTGCCTGCAGCGGTATCAAGCGGCGCTGCGGCACCTTCCGGTCGAACTCCCCCGCTCGGAAGCGGTGCCAGAGCGCAAACAGGCGTGCGACTTCGGCTAATCCCCACCATCCGATTGGCTCCGCCTCACCACCGCCGTCCACCAGCGCTTGGAAGTCCCGCTTCAGGTGCGCGTAGCACAGCGCCCGCCGCTCCGCCGGGAAGCGGCTGTACGCCGACCAGCGGTCGGACCCCACCAGGCCCGCGAACTGCTCACCCAGCAGCGCCTCTATCGCCGCGCCACTGCAACGGCGGTCGATCAAAAAGGCGGTCAGGTGTGGCATCACCGCCGTCCACAACCAGGCCCGCTTCTGCTTCTACCGCCTGCCGGTCTCGTCCATGTTGACCACCCGAGCCTTGTTGGACGGCGGCCCGGACCTTCTTGACCACCGGCGCCAAGGCCGGACTCTCGGCCCGCTCTTGCCGCAGCACGGCTCCCAGCGAAAGCGTGACGTTCCACAGGTCCACCAGCGCCTGCTGCACTTCCCGCCGGCTCAACCGATAGCGTCCAGTCAGCAGCGCCACCACCGCCGTCAACCGCGGGCCAAAAGGGCGGAGCGGCACCGCGGCTGGCAACGTCGCTCGGGTCCGCGTGCCGCACTGCCTACAGCGTCGGGCCTCCATCTGGTACTCCGTCACCCGCACCGCCAGCGGCAGCAACTCTACCACCTGATGGCGCCAGACTCGGCTCCGGCGACGAGCCTCGGTGCTGGGGAATGGCTGCTGACACCAGCGGCAGACTTCCGGAACCACGAGCGTCAGCCCAAAGGGCCAGGTCACAATCCCGCTGGCGTTCAGGAAGCGTTTGGATCTAAAGCCCGGCGATAGAGTCATCTTTGACTTCGTTGGCGACGGCGTGAGGATCTCATTGTTGAGATCGCGCCTCGAGGCTGCCTACCATTCCGTTCCCGCGTGGAAAGCTCGGAATCCGTCATCAGCGAGGCGGTTTACGTACTGTCCTCTCGCACCCTCTACAACCGTGAACGCGAGGAAGTTCGCCTGAGCCTGTCGGCAGTTATTGAGCTACCGGGTCTCCATTTACCGGGCAAAGAAGTCTGCCTGCGGGCCTTGGACCTCTATGGCACGACCACGACAAGGTGGCTGGATTTTGTGGAGTGCCTATGCGTCGCTCATATGGAGGACGCCGGCATCGAGACGATCTTCAGCTTCGATCGTGGCTTCGATAGCGTCCCCGGCATCGCGCGCCAAGAGCCGTAGCCGCCAGTGGCCGTGACACTGTCACGGGAACGAGAACCTCGCGAGGTCACTCGCTACGAAGGTACGGCGAAGGCCGGCGGGAGAGGTCGGCCCGCCGAGGTGCGTCAGGACGATCGCCGTCCGGGGGTCGAGTTGCGGTCGCAGGCCGGCGATCTCCTCCAGGCTCAGGTGCCCGTCGGGATGGTTGCGGCCGCTTGTGTACGTACAGTCGCTGACCAGCACCTCCACGTCGTCGCCCAGGCGCAACAGCCCGTCACACCATCCGGTATCGCCGGTGTAGGCGAGCCGGCGACCGCTGGCTGAGGTTTGGAAGCCGAAGCATTCCATAATCCCTCCGCCATGCTCCATTTGCACGGCGTTAAACCTGAGCCCGTTCACCTCGCCGTCCGCCCCGTCGGCCACCTCGACGTAGCGCAGCCTGTAGCCGGATTCATGCTGTAGCGTCGTCGGATTACCGATCTCCATGAGGCGTTGAACCCGCTCCTCCACACCCGGCGGTCCGACGATTGTCAAGTCGCTCCTGCGTTGTGTCCGGTGCGCATACTCCAAGAACAAGAATGGCAGCCCGAAGAAATGATCCGAGTGGAAGTGCGACAGCAGGATCGTATCGATGCCGGCCAGATTGGCGCCGAGTCGCTTCAGACTCAGCAACGCCGTGGGCGGCGTGTCGAACAGATACCGCCCGTTGAGCAGGAACCCGCTCCAGCAGCGTTCCGGCGCGAGGGCGTTTCCAGATCCCAGAAAGGCAAGGTCGAGCGGAGCTTGCTGCGTCATCAGGAGATCGCCTCTGGCTCCTTATCGTGGACGCGAGGCTCGGGCACCGATGTAACCGCGTTTACACAACCAGTGTCCTGCGCTTGACTGACGATTGGTCGCCTACGACTTCTCCGTCACGCGATACTCCAGCCGCTTGCCGAGCATGAGTCGGGTCTGCGACTCGAGTGCTGGCGCCGTCGAAAAGACGAGGCTTGTCACCGGCAACAGCCACCAGTAGACGAACGCCGTCACCGAATCCCGGAAGCGCCAGGTAGCCGGCCGGGGCGGGCGCAAACGCGCGTCGATGAAGATCATCACCACATACGGCGCTGCGCAGAGGCTCAGGACGACGCGAGCGAGCGTCGGCAGCCACATCGGCATGAGTTTCACCCCCAGCACGTCTGCGAGCGCCAGCGGCACCAGCCAGCCGAGCGTGAGAATGAACCAATGGGTCGACCAGATCAGGTGGTTCGAGGCCAGCGCCACGAGCCGGCGGCTCTTGCGCCGGAATGGTATCTCAGAGTGCGCAAAGCACTGCTTGATGGTGTAGGGGATGTCGCATGCCCCCCAGGCGTGTCGCTTGTGCTGGATGTAGGCCATCTTGAGGCTCCGACCGTAGCTCCCCGCCTTGACGCCATCATTGCCAGTGGGCAGGTAGATTGGCTCGACCTCGATCCCCCCGCCGAAGGCGAAAAAGCACTTGAGGAACATGTGCCAGTCTTCCGGGATCACGTCCGTGTCCCAGTAACCGACCTCATCCGCCATGCGCAGGCTGAGGCTGTAGGTCGACTGCGGAAAGATCATCCTGTTTCGTTTGACGAGGTTTGACAGGATGTTGACGCCAGACAAGGCGCTGCCAACACGCAGCGGCGCCGGAATCTCCCAGATGTTGTTGTTCAGAAGCACCGGCGACTGCCAGAACCGCCGGTAGCGCTCCGTATGCGTCGCGAACTTGTATGTGAGGCAACTGAAGTAGCGCTCGTGGAAGACGGTGTCGGCATCGCAGCTGCTGATCGTGATGTCGTCGATGCTGTGTCCGTGCTCATCCACGTAGAGGCGCTTCGCGATCCGCGCTGCCCAGGCCTCGTTCGAGGACTTGCCCACGATCTCGCCTGCTAGCCCCGCTGGGTGCACGGTGTAGGTGAGGTCGCCCAATCGTCCGTCGAACGCGTCCAAGAGCGATTCGGCCTTCGCCTCGGCCCCGTGCTCGCGCCCTTCCATCGCGAGAACGACGTAGATCTGCGACGCCACGTCCTGCGCTGCCAGACTATCGAGGGTCCGGCGCAGCGTCGGCAGCGGCTCCTTATAGTTCGGGATGATCACGATGTGCCGGACATCGTCCCAGTCGAGATGCGAGCGGCCGAACACAGACGCCGCGCGATAGCGAACCAGCCAGTCTTCGCTGCGGTCGTGCAGCAGACGGGCGTAGCCGCGCAGTGCGCGGTATGCCGTCGTCGCGGACAGGTACAGCCAGAACAAATCAAAAGCGATGACAGCCACAGCGAACTGAATCGGCGCCACCATGCCGGCCCAAAAAGGCGCAGTTACCAGGAACCATGTGAGTAGCGCCGGCAGCGCCTCCAGGAACCGGTTCAGCAACTGACCGCCCGGGAGCTCCAGGAATAGCGCGGGCGACGGTGCGAGCCCCGGACGCGCTGCCGGTGGCGCTTCTGGCGGCCCTATTGCAGTCACGTAGCCACTCTCGGAGAGCGGCAGCGCTGTAACAGCGAGCGGCGCAGTGAGACCTGCGCCTGGACCGAAGGACAGGGATTGCGCGGAGGTCGCGAACTCAGGATCCTTCGTGGTCGGTGCTCCTTTCCGGGCCGCGCCGATGCCCTCGACGATAGGCACAGCGGACTCGACACACATGCAACAGCGCCACCGACGCGGGAGCCGGGCCTACGGCAGGCGGTCAGACAGCGTGTGGTGCTGGCACCAGCGTTCCGGCGCGAGGGCAACAAAAAAGGGCAAGCCCACGCGTAGACCGCCCCTTCAAACGCCGGCGAGGTTAGCTGACGGGTTAGGGCCGAAAGGTAGCCCTTTCCGAAGATGCGGAATTCACCCCGAGGAGTGGTTCCCCCGCTCCGCCAATGGCGGATTAGGCGTCGTGCGTATTATGTTGTCGGATTCCTTCGCAGCCATACTAGACAGAGGCTGGACCGTGAGTCAATGGATGCGCGCTACGTCATCCGGGGTCTCCTACGCCGTCGCACGGCTCATGTGCTCCCCGCCGAGCTATCGGGCGCCGACCGCGCGGCCTCGTAATCGGCGGGCAGGTTCAAGTCCAGCAGAACAGCAGGGTCGTCGATCGGAGCCTCGGTGCGCTCCGCCGCGTGGCGGCGGTTGATCGCGCGGAGTCCCTCGCTCGCCTCATCGACGTTGCGCAGCTCCGGAAGCAACCTGCCGGCAAATATGGCGGGATGGCCGTGCCGCCCCTGGTAGGACGGCACCGTTGTCGGGCTCAGGCCGCTCCGATGCGCTTTCAGCACCGCGCGGATAATTTCTCGATCCCTCGGCTGATCCACGTTGAGAATCACGACCGCGCCGGTGTCGTCGGGAACGGCCATGGCGCCCGTCCGGATCGATCCCGCGCGCCCGCCTCGATAGCCCGTATTGACGGCCACGCGCGCCCCCGCGCGCTCCGCGAAGGGTCGTACGTCTTCGGCTCCATGACCGAGCACCGCGATCACCTGGTCGACGCCCGCCGCCAGCAACTCGCCGATCTGGTACTCAATTAGTGTCCGGCCGCGCCAGTCCAGTAGCGGCTTTGGCCGACCCATGCGCGTTGATTCCCCAGCGGCAAGTAGGAGCGCAATAACAGGTCCCGACGGCCCGCTCCCGGCGGAGACCGATCTCCCGCGCCTTTGCTCGCCCTCTGGTATTCTATGGTCCATGTTTGCTGCCGACCTCTTCGCCTTCGACGGTACCCTAATCGACGGCGACCCATCGCTGCGGCGTTAGAGGCTGCGTTGGATAGCAGAACGCCTGGCGACTCGATGTCTCTGCTGTATTGGACACAGGTCCGCGTGTTGCTGCCTTGTCTGTGCCGGGCGTTGATGCGACTGGAAGTCATCGGCCAAGAAAATGTGCCGTGCGGACCCGTGATTCTTGCCGCGAATCATCCCGACAATTGGGACCCATATATCTCGAATCTCGCGATTCGCCAGCGCGCGATTCATCACTTTGCGCGAGCCGACGGCATGGCGTCGTTCGGCCTGGGCACCTACTGGCGTCAGCTCGGTGCGATTCCGGCGAATAGCGAGGGGCTGCGAGAGGCACTTAGGATCCTTCGCTTGGGTGGCGTGGTAGGTGTCTATCCAGAAGGCCGAATAGCCCCTGCATTGACGTTGGCGGGGAACGGAGCCGCGACGCTCGCTCTGCGGTCAGGAGCGCCAATCGTCCCCGTCGCAGTTTGGGGAACCGAGCGCATCCATCCCTATTCGCCGCATCGGCGGCCGCAGGTGACAATTCGTTACGGCACTGCGCGGCTGGCCGAACGGTGCAATGGAGCCCCTCAGCGCCTCTCCGACAGCATCATGGCCGACATCGCCGCTATGCTTCCGGCGAGCTATCGAGGCGTCTACGCCAGTGCCGCCAAGGACGGCAATGCGGCCTTCCAGCGCTCGACCGCACGATAGCATGCACGGCGAAGCCCAATCGCAGCGCACAGCTAGACTGTCGGAGCCTCCCGCACGATGTCGCGAAGCTGGTCTCGCGTCCGAGCCAGCAGGTCCCGAATTCGGCGCAGCTTTGCGGGGTCGTTCCAGAGCTCTTTGCCGTGGCCGCCGACCAGCGCGGCGACGCTGCTGACGAGCTCCGCCATCTCGCGCATGACCTCCTTCACCTCGGCCGAGCTCTCGCCGTGGAACCAGTTCCGCACCCGGCCGGCGATCGCGTCGACCGTGTCCTGCCGTTCCGCTAGAATGCGGCGACCCTCGTCCGTGATCGTGTACACCTTGCGCCCGTCCTGCTCGACGACAGTTACGGCACCCATGTCCTCGAGCAGCTGCAGGATTGGGTAGACCGCCCCCGCGCTCGGCGTGTAGAAGCCACTGAAACGCCCCTCCAGCTCGCGGATGATGTCGTAGCCGTGACGTGGCTGCTCGCGCAGGAGGTCGAGGATGACATACTTGAGGTCTCCGCGGCCGAACACCCGCTCGCGTCGCTCCCACGCGCGTCCCCAGCCACTCGCCCAGCGCTGCCATTTGCGCTCCCAGTCCCAACCCCTCTGTCCAGATCGTTCATGAAACATGACTTGATACCTTTCGATATATCGCTATCTATAGCGATAATATCACCACGGCGAAGGGTGTCAAATCCGATCCGATGGTCCTAAGGGGCGTTGATCGTCGCCGGCGCATCCAGCGGCGTCACCCTGCCGCTTGCCGAGAGTCGCAGGGAGAGTGGCAGTAGATCCAGCGTTAGCGTGAATTTCCGGGGCAACCCGCTGCCCTGATCGACATACGAGTCCATATCGAGCGTGGATCCCGCGATAGGCGGCTGGAGTATCGACGGGTCAAAGCCGAGTCCAGAGCCACCTCCGCATGCGCTCAGCGTCTGGCGGATCTCCTGCTCAACAAGCGGGCTTGCCAGCACGCTGCCGAGGTCAACGGTGCCGCTGTAGTGCTCTGCTACGGCACCGTCCACGTTCGCCGGCCCAAGGTCTTTAATCCCTGCCAACTCGCTGAGCGTTTGGCCCGGCGCCGGTCCGAGTAGCGGGCCGAATGCGCCCGTCATCGCCCCGCAGCCCGGCGGCAGCCCGCCGGGGACCTGCGGCGGTGCTGCCGCTGCCCCTCGCGGCGCGCCCAGGGCCCCCAGCCCACTGAAGTCCCCAAGCGTCTCATACGGAGCGCCGTCCAAGCTCAGGTAGACACTGCTCTCCGCTGCGATGAGGTCGATCGTGTGCGCCTCCGGCTGGGCCGTTGACAGCGACGCCTGCACCTCGCCGGTCCGGTTGGCGACACCCGTAACCTCGGCCTCCAAGCCGCTGCCGCGCCCCGTAGCCTGAAAGTTGATGTCGAAGCCTGCAGCCGGAGGAGCCACGTGCCCGACGCCACTTCGCGGCGCCATCGCAAGCAGACTCAACATGCCGATCACGAGCGCTAGTGTTATCATGCTCCGACTCCTGACGCTTTCTCAGTTGAAACACCCGGCCTGTCCCGCGGAGTCCTCGAGGCCTGTCTCCGCTGGGTTTTACCACCCCGGCCAGGGTGGCAGCTCGATCACGTTCGGGAAGTCGTCGCCCATGGAACGGCGCTGAAGCGCCGTCACCGCCGGACCCGCGAGCTCGCTCTGCATCATTCCGACGCCGGGGTCCACAAAGGCCGGACGCCCGACATCGAGGCCCCGCAAAATCTCGTCAGTCGTGCTCTGTGCCGTCAATTGCGCATACCCTGAGCCGTCGCGCTGAAAGTTTCCGTGCCTAAGCGTGGCGCCGCTGGCAAGTGCGCGCTTGATCGCCGCCTGGAGCTCCGGAACCCAAAAGCCCAGATGCTGTACCCCCTCACCATGCTCGCGCAGGAAGATCGATGCAAACGTGTCGCCGCCGTCCGGCTGGATCAGTTCGAGCGTCTGCCCGGGCGTTCGCCCATGCGCGATCCGGATGTGGCCGTCTGATGTGGCGGGGTCCCAGGGAAGTGCGAGTACATCAGTCTCACGGAAATGCCAGCGCGGGATGCCCAACAGCTTCTCATACCGCGCCGTCGTTGCATCGAGGTCCTGAACCACAAACCCCATATGAAACGCAAACATCTGGTCGATTATCGCGGTCATGCGAATTCACCTCGCAGGCGTCTGTGAAGAACACTACCAGCAAATGCGGCCTCGACTCGTGCTGAAGCGGTATCGCGACGGCGCATACGTGTTAGTACTGCGTAGACGGGAAGAACGCCCCGCGTGGCTGCTCGTAGGCCCCCCACGTCATCAGCGTCAGCGGCTTGATAACCCGCAGACTCTCCCGCAGGCACCAGCGGAGGAGCCCGGCTTGCCGTGTCGACAGGAGCAGCTGATGCCATCGCCGGCGCGGGCAGAGATGCCCAGCGGGAGGGCGCGCATGTCATCGTCCGTCTCTGCGACACCGTGGCACCGCTTGACGGAAGCCGTGAACTCGCAGGCATAATGCCTCGCACGCCGGCAGATCCTCAGTGATAAGAGGCCCCACCTCGACCCCCGCCTCCGGACCCGGCCAACCGGCCGTCAAGCTCCGCGACGATCGCGAACACCCTCGGGTTGCCAATGCGCTGGCGCGCAGGCGCCACACCATCATCGACCGTCGGAAAGTCGGAAGGGAATCCGTGGGCTCCCTGAATTGGCTAGACGCGGATGCGGTTATCGACGAGCTGCTCGTACGTGGCGTCCGCCGGAGCCAGGCCCCAGCCCACCATCCAGTCGTATGTGCGCTGGAACTCGTCCAGCGGATACGGGCGCGGCTCTACATACCGTAATCGCGGCAGGTAGAAGTCCTCGGGCGACAGTCGCGGCAGGTCCGACGCCAGGTCATCCATCAGAAAATGGAGGTACTTCTTCTTGTCCGCGTTGATCGCCCGCACGGCCTTGCTGATCGCTCTCTCCAGCCCACCGACCGATTCCTGATCCAGGTTGGACGAGGACATCTCGGAGCCGGCGTAATGGCCTTCAATCACGTTTTGACACCCTTGCTTCTCGGCGAATGTCAGATACGGCTCCATGAGCGCCGCGGCGTCAACGACGCCATCCATCATGGCCTGGTATCGCAGACGCGCCTGTCCCATGTGCACGACCTTGATCTCGTCGCGATCCATGAACCCTTCCAGCATTTGCAGGGTCAGGTAGTGCGAGCCGGCATGGAAGTTGACCGCAATTGTCTTATTCCGCAGCGCCTGGGGATGCGTGATGCCGGAGCCCGGCCGCGAGAAGATGCCCTGGCTGACGACGGCCGGACGCATGGCGATGATGCGGCCGCCGGCGGTGCTTAGATCGGAGCGCCGGATCTGGCCCCATTCGCAGGCGTTGAAACAGTCCGCCGCCTGGTCCTCGAACGGCTGGTGTCGCCAGAAGGGGTCGACTTTCGTCGGGTCCGCCTCAGGCGCCTTCTTGGCGTCCCACTCACGGGCGTGCATGAATTCGACTTCGAGGCCCTCTTCGGCGAAGTAGCCTTCCTCTTGGGCCACCAGCCAGGGGAGGTTGAACACGGCTTGGCTGTACTCATTGATGATCTTGCGGCGCATTCCGGTACTCCTCGGTTCGCCAGCCACTTGCTTAGGTAGCGCCCGGCTCCATCATTAGGAGCGGAACGTGCTCACAAGTATACATTCCCCCCTTTATAACAGCGTTACCTCCGTAATTTCCGTGCTACGCTGCGTCCACGCCGCCACACAGCTGCCGGGGGCGCGGGGGCTTCGCCCGCGAGAGTATTTACCCCGGGGAATCAGTGCGTGGCCCATGCTTCCAGTCCCGACGCCGCACACTTCCCGAAACCAGGACCATTGGCAGGAGAAAGAGGATGAGCAGCTTTCGTATTCAGCCCCATGGCCGGTTGCAGGAGTGGGTAGCCGAAGAGAAGGGCTACTTCAAAGACGAGGGCCTTGAATATGAGTTTGTCTTCGGCAGTGGCGACGCTCTGCCCGTGTCTCTGCGCACGACGATGCAGACGACGGAGGAGGCGCCCTCCCAGGTCTTGCAGGGCGCCTTCGAATCGATGGAGACGGGGCGCGCTTGTGAGGTCAGTGCAGCCTGCCACTGGGCGGTCGGTATGGCGGCGTCCGCCGAGCACGGCCACATGTGGGGTCACGCCTATTCGGTGACGCCGGCGGGGATCTACGTTGCGCCGGAATCGCCGATTCGTAAGCCTGCCGATCTCGAGGGCGTTGAAGTGGGAGTCGGTTTCCACTCGGGTAGCCATTTCTCGGCCTTGCAGGCGCTTGAGAAGCTCTTTCCGCGCAACATTATCAAGCTGCAGTTCATTGGCCATCCATTGGATCGCCTGCGCCTCCTGCTCGAGCGGCAGGTCCCGGCCGCCAACCTGTTTGGCGCGCAGCTCTACATTCTGGAGCAGCAGGGATTCCGCAAGATCATCGATACGACCTTCATGATCGGCTTCCTCATTGAAGGCGAGGCCGATATGGAGGACGTCGAGCGCTACTTTCGCGCCCTCCAGCGAGCCCAGCGTGACATCGACCAGGCGCCCGAGCAGTACAAGCATTACTTCCTCCAAGAGCTGCCGCAGAAATATCAGGACATGATCGATGTTGCCGCCATGGGCCCCGGCGAGCGAATCGTCTTCGAGCCCTACACGCGCGAGGTCTTCGAGAACACCCATCGCTGGATGGAGTCCTGGAATCTCTTCCCCGAGGACCAAAAGGGCGATGCCGCCTACGAGGTCGCCGTACTCTAAGACGCGATCGTAGCGCTTCTTACGACGGCAGCCCGGGGCAGGGGCTCGGGATGCAATCCCCGATTAAACCCAGACTTGGGCGGGCGGGCAATCCGCGCCCGAGCGGGCGACTCCTTTCAGTATGAAGGTCATGCCGGCACTGCCGGCGAACGCCCTCCCATCGCCCGCCTACGCGATGAGATGCCATCTGTCATCGCCTGATTCCTCCTTTTCGCAGCCGCGGGGTAATCGCTCGCCTGGGCACGGACGCCTCAAATCCCTGTAACGTGCCGGTCGCGAGAGCGCAACTTCGACGCCAATCCCCTGTTATCCGGTTTTTATGCGCTGGAAACCCGCCGTTCACTCGCCCGAAACCGCATGTTCACTCCATACCCATAGCGTTAAGGAGTCGCTATTTGCGTCGAAGAGGGGTGCAGGGTGAATCGGTTTGAAGCGTTCAAGGCGGAGAAGGACGGGCTCGACGTCCTCCCGGACCTGTTGCGCTACGCCTCCCAACGCACGCCGATTGAAGAGATTCCCGAGGACGACCTCGACCGCATGAAGTGGTACGGCGTTTTTCATCGTAAGCAGACCCCGGGCTTCTTCATGATGCGGCTGCGCACGCCCGGAGGTCGATTGACCAACGCGCAACTGCAGACGATTGCTGGAATCTCCCGCGAGTTCGGCCGCGGAACCGCGGATCTGACGACCCGCGAGAACATCCAACTGCGCTGGCTCACACTGCCGGTTATCCCCGAGATCCTCAACCGCTTGAAGGTCGCTGGAATCACAACCATGCAATCGGGGATGGACAACGTCCGCAACTTCATCGGTTGCCCGTTGGCCGGGCTCGATCCAGCCGAGGTGTTCGACACAACGCCCGTTATCCGCCACATGCAACGCGCCTTTCTCGGTAACCACGATTACAGCAACCTGCCGCGGAAGTTCAACGTCTCGATCGCCGGCTGCCGCGAGGATTGCGGCCACGCGCAGACGCAGGACCTCGGCTTTGTTCCCGCCACCTACGAGATCGACGGCCGTCGCATCGTCGGATTTAACGTGCTGGTCGGCGGAGCGATGGGTGGCACAAGCCCGCGCCTGGCCACCCCCCTGGATGTCTTCCTGCGGCCCGAGGAGGTAGCGGATTTCTTCACAGCTCTGCTGGCGGTCTACCGCGACAACGGTCCCAGGGAGCAGCGGACCAAGGCGCGCATCAAGATTCTCGTCGCGGAATGGGGCGAGGATCGGCTTCGGGAAGAAGTCGAGCAGGAGTTGGGCCATTTGCTGAGGCGGGCCGGGCGCAACGAGACGATTCACAACGGAGGCAATCACCTCGGTATTCATTCCGAGCGCACCCTGAACGTCAACTACGTCGGCATCCATGTTCCCGTCGGCCGGGTAACCGCCGATCAGCTCGACGAGCTGGGCAGGCTGGCAAATGAGTACGGAGCCGGTGAGGTTCGTCTCACCGTCGACCAGAACATCGTCATCCCCCACGTCACTGACGCCCGCCTCGACCGGCTGCTGGCGGAGCCGCTGCTGCAAGAGCTGCGGCCGAATCCTGCGCCTGTCTGGCGGAATCTCGTCTGCTGCACCGGCAACGACTACTGCCATTTCTCGCTTATCGACACCAAGGGACGGGCGGTCGAGCTCGCCCGGACCCTGGAGGAGCGAGGTGTTGAGGTTCCGTCCAACACCCGCATTCACGTGTCGGGCTGCGTCCACGCCTGCGGCAAGCACCACATAGCCGACATCGGCCTTCAGGGGACAACGGTCCGCATCGGCGAAGACGTTCACGAGGCCGTCCATCTGTTCGCCGGCGGCAGGCTCGGCGAGTACCCGCGCCTGGCGGAGCAGGTGCGGGACGACGTGCTGATGGAGGACGTGCCGGATGCCGTCCAAGAGCTGCTGTTGATGAGGGTTTCCCATCCACGTGGAGCGACAAGGGGCGCGTCACTGGCGCCCGCGGGAGGAGATTAGCGCCAATGACTGACGCAACGGTAATCGCTGCGGCCGAGGCCGCGAAGACAAAGGCCGGCTACCTGCGCAGCCATCCACTGGGATACCTGATCCTGTCGGCGATGGCTGGTATCTACGTCGGTTTCGGGATCGTGCTCATCTTCGCGATCGGGGCGCCATTCCTCGCCGCTAACTCGCCGGCGGCCAAGCTCGCGATGGGCGCCTCGTTCGGAATCGCGTTGTCGCTGGTGATCGTCGCCGGCGCAGAGCTCTTCACGGGCAACAACATGGTGATGACCATCGGCGTGCTGCGGCGGACTTCGTCGCCAATTGCGCTGACCGCGGTCTGGTTGGTCAGCTTCATCGGCAACCTGATCGGATCGCTCGCCCTTGCCTGGCTCGTGGCCAAGAGCGGCGTCTTTGCCGCCGCGCCGCATCAGGCGATCATCGAGAGGACCGTCGCCACCAAGATGGCTCTGCCCTTCGGCGCGCTGTTCTTCCGTGGCGTCCTATGCAACTGGTTGGTTTGCCTCGCGGTTTGGTGCGCAATGCGGTCCACCAGTGAGGCCGGCAAGCTGATCATGATCTTCTGGTGTCTGTTCGCCTTCATCGGCGCCGGATTCGAGCACAGCGTCGCGAACATGACGCTGCTTGGCATTGGGCTCTTTCAGGCCCACGGCTCCGCTGTTACATGGGCGGGTTTCGCCCACAATATGGAGGCCGTGACACTGGGCAACATCGTCGGCGGAGCGCTGTTCGTCGGCGGAGCGTACTGGCTCGCGAATCAGAAGCTCAGTCTCTTCACCGGCCGCGTGCCCGCCGAGAGCCCCGGCATGCTACCGGAGGGCGCCGGCGGCGACTGAACCGCTCCACCCGCGCTTCCCCTCGGTAGGGGCACGGCATCGCCGTGCCCCTACCCTTGTGTACGCCGGACATGCATTCGTTCTCGGAGGTGAAAGTCCTCTGCGGGCCAGGGGAGCGGTACCGCTAAGCGAAGGCAAGGGCGTCGCCGTGAGGCGGGGT
>Ga0193751_1000452_pt1 | contig 32241 bp, 31 predicted proteins | sample L1c2metaG_FD_143050 | JGI IMG/M metagenome (GOLD analysis project Ga0193751, IMG submission 143050) | Soil microbial communities from a riparian zone of the East river system, Colorado, United States - L1c2 | ecosystem: Environmental > Terrestrial > Soil > Riparian zone | place: USA: East River...
CAGCTCGCTTATCCTGAGCCAGGTTCGTTCGTGCTTCGACGGGCTCAGGATAAGCGAGCTGGAAGGCACGGGTGGGTTGAAACCCGCCACCACGCCTTTAACGGAGCGAGAGGTAGGAATGGGGAGCCGCTCGAAGCAGCAATGGCGCGAGTCGACGTTAGCTCGGGCCCTCAAGCGATTTCCGGAACGACAGCAGCGATTCGAGACGGCCTCGGGAGCGCCAACTGACTCGCTGTACACACCCGACGACCTCGCCGGCTGGAGCTACGAGCAGCAGCTCGGCTATCCCGGGGAGTACCCATTCACGCGCGGCGTACAGCCGTCGATGTTCCGCGGCCGCTACTGGACGATGCGCCAGTACGCCGGCTTCGCCGACGCTGAGGAGTCAAACCGCCGCTACCGATACCTACTGGAGCAGGGGCAAACCGGTCTATCGGTCGCCTTTGATCTGCCGACGCAAATCGGCTACGACTCGGACGATCCGCTTGCGGAGGGGGAGGTCGGGAAAGTCGGCGTCGCCATCGACAGCCTGCTGGATATGGAGATCCTGTTCAGCCAGATTCCACTCGAGCAGGTCACGACCTCGATGACGATCAACGCCACGGCGGCGATCCTGCTGGCGATGTATGTGGCTGTGGCCAAGAAACAAGGGTCGGATCTCAAGAAACTGGGAGGGACGGTCCAGAACGACATTCTCAAGGAGTACATCGCGCGCGGAACCCACATCTTCCCGCCGCGCCCGTCGATGCGGCTGATCACGGATACCTTCGAGTGGTGCACGGCGCATCTGCCAGCCTGGAACACGATTAGCATCAGCGGCTACCACATGCGGGAAGCGGGGTGCACAGCGGCGCAGGAGATCGCGTTCACCATGGCCGATGCCATCGAGTACGTGACGGCGGCGCTTGGAAGAGGATTGGCAATCGACGACTTTGCCCCGCGATTGTCCTTCTTCTTCGCCTGTCACAGCAACTTCATGGAAGAGGTCGCGAAGTTCCGAGCGGCACGCCGGTTGTGGGCGCGGATCGCGAAGGAGCGCTTCGGCGCGAAGGATGCGCGCTCGCTGATGCTGCGCTTCCACACGCAGACGGGAGGCGCCACACTCACCGCACAGCAACCTGACAATAATATCGTTCGCACCACGCTTCAGGCGCTGGCCGCGGTGCTTGGCGGGACCCAGTCGCTGCACACGAACTCAAAGGACGAAGCGCTGGCGCTTCCAAGCGAGCAGGCTGTTCAGATCGCGCTCCGGACGCAGCAGATCCTCGCCTACGAGTCTGGGGTCACTGATACGGTTGACCCGCTCGGTGGCGCCTACTTCATCGAGGCCACGACCGACCGTCTCGAGGCGGAGGCCTGCGTTCTGGTCGAGAGGATCGATGCGCTCGGAGGTGCTGTGGCGGCAATCGAGCGAGGATTTCAACAGCGCGAGATTCAAGAGAGTTCCTATAAGCTCCAGATGCAGTTCGAGCGTGGGGATCGCATAGTCGTCGGCGTGAATCGGTTCCAGAATGAGGAGCCAGCGATTGAGGGGCTGCTTCGCGTGGATCCTGACGTGGGCGAGCGCCAGGCGAAAAAGCTGGAGCGCATCCGCTGTGAGCGCGACAACGCTCAGGTTGAGCGCATACTGGGCAGCCTCGGTGTGGCTGCCGGCGGAAGTGTGAATCTCATGCCGCTGATACTCGATGCGGTGGAGAACTATGCTTCCATCGGCGAGATTTGCGCCGTTCTTCGTGGTGTTTGGGGTGAACAGCGCGAAACGCTGGTGTTCTGAAAGGGGCTCGATCGGATGGCAGAGCAGGAGGCGCTAATCGCCAAGTTTCGCGAGAGTCAAACGGAGTTCGTCAGTGCCGTATCGGGCCTGAGCGACCAGCGCACCTCGGAAGCGTGGTCCGGCACCTGGGGCATCAAGCAGATAGTCGCCCACATATCCGGCTGGGAATCGACCATGACCGAGGCGTTGGAGAAAATCACGCGCGGTGAGCGCCCGACCGTGGAAGGGATCGACCTGAGCGACACCGATGGCAGCAACGCCACGTTTACGGAGCGCGCCGCCTCGACGGGCTTCGACGAGATTCTCGACGGCCTTCGCTCCGCCGGAGAACGCCTCACGGCCGCCATCCGAGCGGTACCGGACGACCGCATCGAGGAGGGGCGGACAGCGCGCCGGATCGTCGAAACCCTGATCCGGCATCCGGGAGAACACACGTCCGAAATCCTCGGCTGGCGCCGGGCTCACGGCGTATGATGCGAGGCGTCGCGCCCGCGCCGCCGGCACGAGGTCCAGCGAGAACGTGCTGACCAAGATTCACCACGTTGGAGTGGCGGTCCGGAGTGCCGATGACGCGCTTCCTTTCTACCGCGACGCGCTTGGCCTTGCTGTCACGAAAGACGCAGTGCTCGATGAACAGGGGGTCCGTGGGGTCCTGCTCCGCGCGGGTCAGACCGAGATCGAGCTCCTGGAACCGCTGCGCCCGGACACACCTGTCGGCCGCTTTATTGACAGCCGCGGTGAGGGACTGCATCATCTCTGCCTTGAAACGGACGATATCAAAGTCGATGTTGCCGCCGCCAAAGCCAACTCGCTCCCATTGATCGACGAACGGCCGAGGCCGGGGCTGGCGGGGATGATCGCCTTCCTCCATCCGAAGGCCACACGCGGGGTTCTCGTTGAGTATGCACAACCGCCAAACTTGTCAACAGACCGATCCCACCAGCCCCCCTCCCCTGGGGCGAAGGGGACCGGTGAGGTAGCCGAACCGGTTTTCGATCACGTCGCCGTTGCACTCTCAGGGCTCGAAGCGGGCGTTAAGGCTTTCTCCGGAAATTTCGGCCTGTCACCGTCGGCCATTCGTGAGTCCGCGACCTTGGGGATTCGGGTGGTGAGCCTGCCTATCGGAGATGCCTACATCGGAGTCGTGGCGCCACTGGGCTCAGAGACGCCGGTCGCGGACTTCATCAGCCGGCGCGGCGAAGGTTTGTATCTGATCTCGTTTGTGGTGGCCGATCTGGACGGCACGGGCGCGGCGCTGAGAGTCGCGGGGCAGCGAGTGACCGCGCCGGACGGGGAAAGACCTCTCTCCCGGCCTCTCCCCTTCGACGGGAGAGGAGCGGGGGGTGGGGCGCGGCGCGCGTTCATCTCGCCTCGGGGCACGAACGGCGTCCTAATCCAACTCATCGAGCGTGCAGGCTCGTGAGTAATCAGCCCCCCATCCGCGTCCTGATCGCCAAACCGGGACTCGATGGGCACGACCGGGGGGCGAAGGTCGTCGCACGTGCCTTGCGCGATGCCGGAATGGAGGTCGTCTACACGGGCATCCGCCAGACGCCGCGGATGATCGCCGAGGCGGCGCTGCAGGAAGACGTGGACGTTATTGGGCTCAGCATCCTTTCGGGTGCGCACATGGAATTGTTTCCGCGCATCGTCTCCGAGTTGAAAGAGCGTGGCGTCGATGACGTACTGCTATTCGCCGGTGGAATCATCCCGGAACAGGACGTCGCGGCCCTCAAAGCGCTCGGCTTCAGCGGCATCTTCCGGCCCGGCTCGTCCACCCTAGACATCATCGAGTTCGTTCGGGCGCATGTCTCGAGGGAGTGATGCCGGCGACCTCGTGCGACGCCTGCTGGGTGGCGAGCGTCGCGCCCTCTCACGAGCCATCTCTGAAGTCGAGAACGAGAGTGCAACCGGCCTCGAGGCGCTCAGGCTTCTTTATCCTCACACGGGACGTGCGCAGTCCATCGGCATCACGGGCTCGGCAGGTGCCGGAAAGAGTACCCTTACCGCCGTGCTCGCGAAGGCCTTCCGCGCCGAAGGGCGCACCGTAGCCGTCATCGCGGTGGATCCATCGAGCCCGTTCAGCCATGGCGCGCTACTGGGCGATCGCATCCGGATGCAGGACCTGACGAACGATCCCGGCACCTTTATCCGCAGCATGGCGACGAGGGGCTCGGCCGGTGGGCTCGCCGCGACGGCGGCCGACGTTGCGGCGGTCTTCGACGCAGCCGGTCGCGACATCGTCATCATTGAAACTGTCGGCGCCGGGCAGGATGAGGTTAAGATTGCCAGCGTCGCCCAAACGACGCTGGTGCTCAACACGCCTGGAATGGGCGACGATATCCAGGCGATAAAGGCCGGCATCATCGAGATCGCCGACGTTCTGGTTGTGAACAAGGCGGACCTGCCGGGCGCGGACGCCGTAGAAGCGCAGTTGCAGGCCCTACTGTCGCTTGCGCCTGCAGGTGATTGGCAGATTCCTGTCGTGAAGGTCTCTGCGACCAAATCGAACGGAATCCAAGAGCTGCTGGACGCCATCGCGACCCACAGAGCTCACCTACAGGCGTCGAAGCCAGCCGATAGCGCGAGGTACGGGCAGGCGCGGCGCCAGATTCTGGCGGCGGTGCACGCCGAGCTGGAACGACGGCTGCGAATCGGGGAACTCGACTCCCAGCTTGACTCCCTCGCTGCAGGAGTGGCCGAGCGCACGACAGACCCGCGCAGTGCCGCGGTGGAGTTGCTGCAACGGATTAATGGGCAGTGGGTGAAAAAGGGCAATGCGTCCGAGCATGATGTGAATAGAGGAACGTGCTAATGCGGGTCCAACGACTGCGCATAGGGTTCGGTCGCGGCGCGCAGCTGCGCTTTATCACACATCTCGATCTCATGCGCTTTTGGGAGCGAGCGCTTCGTCGTGCGGAGGTGGACGTCGCCTACTCAGAGGGCTTCTCACCCCATGCGCAGATCTCGCTTGCGGCTCCACTTCCGATCGGAGTCACCTCCCGAGGCGAGCTGATGGACATCTTCCTTGCCACCAAGATGACCGCCGATTCATTCGCCGATGCTCTCGTACCGCAGCTCCCGCCCGACCTGTGCATCAACTCCGTCACGGAGGTACCTCTCACACTGCCATCGATCCAATCCCAGATGCGAGCGGCCGAGTATGAGGTTAGCCTGCCACGAGACCTTGACCAAGCAGCTCTGCAGGAGCAGATTACGGAGCTGCTGGCGCGCGACGAAATTCCTTGGAAGCAGCAGCGAGAGAAGGACGTGAAGTCCTATGACCTACGGCCGCTCATTCTCACGCTCGGAATCAGCGCGACTGCGAGTGCGGAGAGCCTCGTTATGCGCCTGCGGGCGGACAACGAGGCAACGGGCCGGCCGGACCAAGTGATTGCGGTGCTCGGTCTGCCGGCTGGCTCGCCTATCGAGCGTACCCGCCTGCTCCTCTCCGGTGAAGAATGGACGCAGGCGTGAAGGTCATCCTGGTGCGGCACTGCGAGACCGACCACAACCGTGTCGGGCGCGTGCAAGGGCAATCGGACGCTCCGCTCAACGAGCGTGGGCTGGCGCAGGCGGCGTGCCTGGCGCAGTCGCTCGCAGGTCAATCCATCCAGGCCCTGTACTCCAGCCCCTTGCGCCGGGCCGTGCAGACCGCTGAGCCGATCGCGGCCGCACTCGGTATCGAGGTGCGGCAGTCGCTGAGCCTCATGGAAATCGACGCGGGAGAAATGGATGGATTAACTGGGGCGGAGATGCGAGAGCGCTTCCCCGCGGTCATGAGCGCCTGGCTGGCGGGACCGGATGGCAGCGTGCGGCTTCCTGGCGGCGAGAGCCTCGACGCGGTTCAGGCGCGGGCGTGGAGCTTCGTCGAGTCGCTACGAGACCAAGACGGCGTTCAGACCGCGGTCTGCGTAACGCACTACTTTGTTCTGCTCGCGTTGATAGCTCGGGCCGTGCGACTGCCCCTATCGAACATCTCCAGGCTGCGGCAGTCGCTAGGGAGCTTCTCCGTAGTCGAGTTCCGGAACGAGCGGGTTCAGGTCTCAAAGTTGAATGAGACGTGTCATTTGGTTGACGTGTGAGGAGTCGATTCTGATGGCACTGACGCCGTGCCGAGGCCGAACAGAGGTACGCAGGCGGATCCTCCCAAAGATAATCCAATAGTGCCAGAGGCTCTTACAGTACCTAAGGGCTAACGCTCCCCTCGATTGATTGCGAGAACATCAGTTGTCGCCATAACCAGTCCCTGGTAGACTTGCACGTACAGGAACGAAGGACGGCGAGAGTGTTCGATACCGAGAAACTAGGGAGCGTTATCCCGGGTCTATCGCTACATCGAGTTGTCGTCGTCACGTCACTGTTCATCGTCATCTATAGCGGGTTTACCATCGCCGGAAATGTTACGCGCAGCCTTCAACTCAGCGCACAGACGCATCAGCTCGAAAAGGCGATTGGGGAACAGCAGGCGGAGTTGGCGCAGCTCGATGCGCTGCGCAGTTACATGCAGTCGGACGCATTCATCAACACACAAGCACGCGAAGAAGGCCTCGGCAGCCCAGGCGATACTGCCGTCATCGTCTCCTCGCCCGCTCAGCCGGCCTCGACCACGCCCATCGCTCCAAGCGCCTGGTGGGAGCGCTACTACGGGCGCTAGCCCTTCCATCCCCAATCAGCAATGCCAAATCCCCAAAGACTGATCGAGCGCCGATTTCGCTCGGTTCTTATCGGCCAGGGACTGATCTCGTCTGGTCAGCTTGTTCTTGTCGGGATATCCGGCGGCCCTGATTCCACTGCGCTGCTTCTTCTGCTTCACAAATTCAGCGCCGAGCTCGGCTATCGATGCGAAGCCGCATATTTCGACCACCAAATCCGCTCGGAGTCCGAGCGGGCGGCGGAGCTCAGGACGGTCCGAATGCTGACGGAGTGGCTTGGCGCTCCACTGAGATGCGGTGGGGCCCCGGTGCCGGCGCTGTCGCGATCGCACAAACGCTCTCTCGAGGAACAGGCCCGCATCGAGCGCTACCGCTTCCTCGGCGAAACGGCCGCTAAACGCGGCGCAGCGCTTGTCGCGGTCGGGCATACGGCGAACGATCAGGCGGAGACGATTCTGCTACACATCGTTCGCGGCAGCGGGCTGCGGGGGCTTGCGGGAATGGCGGTGAGCCAGCCTGTGCCTGGCGACGCCGGACGGCGGCTCGTCCGTCCGCTCTTGAGCTTTCATCGCCGAGACACGGAGGCGTACTGCCACTTTTGCGGCGTCACTCCTCACCAGGATTCGCAAAATCAATTGTCGCGCTACGCGCGCAATCAAATACGGTCGAGACTGCTGCCGATGATGGAACAGCTGAATCCCCGCGCCGCTGAAGCGCTCGTTCGCCTTGGAGACGCCGCCGCACAGCAGGTGAGGCTGCTCTCCGAGCTCGCGTGCTCCTCGGCTGTGCAGTCGGGACGCGGGGATTTATCACAATCGCGGCTGCGGGCGATGACCCCAGCGTTGCGGAACGAGGTCCTAACCAAGGCCTATGCCGAGATCGCCGGCACGCCCAAGGGGCTGAGCGCGCGTCACCTTGTGGCGGTTGGGTCGTTGCTAGACGCGGGCGGCGAGCACCGGCTCGACCTACCGGCCGGTGCCCAAGCTCATCTCATTGGCGGTGAGCTGCGTTTCGAACGGCGGTCGCGTGACACGACACCGGCCGAGTCCATGGTTCGACAAGCTCACCATGAGCGGGACGGAGGCGCCGAGCGGGACGGAGGCGCCGAGCCGCTCAGCATTCCAGGTTTTGTGCGCCTTGGTGGCTGGGAGATTGCGGCCGAGCCGGTTGAGATTGGAGCGATTCGCACGCCGGACCGGCTGACAGCGGTAATTGGCGCGAGCGATGCGGCGGCCGGACTAAGCGTCCGCACCTGGCGACCTGGGGACCGCATGCGGCCGTCGGGGATGGGCGGGAGCAAGAAGCTCCAGGATATCTTTGTCGATGCGAAGGTACCGCGTTCGCATCGAGAGGGCGTCCCGCTGCTGTGCATCGGAGAGGCAGTAGTTTGGGTCGCGGGCGTGCGTTCGGACGAGCGCGCGACGGTGCGCGATTCACACTCAGAGCGCGTGCTCGTCTCGGCCCGGCGCCTTGACGGTGCGTGAGTAGCCACGATAGGCTAACGCCAACAACCGAATATCGCGCGACGATTGGGAAGAGTACCCCGCAAGCGAGACTCAGAGAGCCGGGTTTGGTGAGAGCCGGCGCCGGCGCAGCGGGTGGAATGGACCCAGGAGCAGCGGCCCGAGTCCGCGTGAGGCGGTGTAGGCGCCGCCGGCAGGTACCGTTATCAGCGCCGCGGGCATGGAGCTGCATCACGCAGATAGTGCCCGACAAAGATTGTCCGCTTCGGCGGATGAACAAGGGTGGCACCGCGAGACGATCCCCTCGCCCCTTACGGGCGGGGGTTTTTTGTTGCCATCCCGTGGCCCCAGTGGCGAGGCTCAATGACAACCAGAATCGAACCGAACGCGGCTCCAGGGTTTCTGAACTCGCCAAGTGCGAGACGGCGGCTGCTCACGGGCGACCGGCCGACGGGCGAGTTGCATCTCGGCCACTACGTGGGTTCCATCGAAAATCGAGTCAGGCTTCAGGATGAGTACGACTGCTATTTCGTCATCGCGGATCTGCACGTCCTCACGACTCGTCCGGAGAAGGAACACATCGCGCCGCTGCCGGATATCTTTCGTAGCATGCTGCTCGACTACCTCAGCGCCGGAATCGATCCGGAGCGTTCGACGATCTATATCCAGTCGATGATCCAGGAGACATATTGCCTCAACACGATCTTCGAGATGCTGGTCACCCTACCACGCCTGACACGGCTTCCCAGTATCAAGGACATGGCGCGCGCCGCCAATCTGGAGCAGCTCCCATTCGGGCTCGTCGGGTATCCGGTGCTCCAGGCGGCGGATATTCTGACACCTCGCGCAAGTATCGTCCCGGTGGGGAAGGACAACCAGGCTCACGTCGAGATCACCCGTGAGATCGCGCGACGCTTTAACTATCTGTACGGCGGATCAGTGTTTCCCGAGCCGGAGGTAATGGTCGGCAACGTGCCAACGCTTCCGGGAGTCGACGGTCAATCAAAGATGAGCAAATCGCTCGGGAACGCAATTCTGCTTTCAGATGACGCCAAGACGCTCGAGCAGAAGGTCATGCGAATGTACACGGATCCGACACGCCTGCATGCGACCGACCGCGGTCACGTCCGCGGGAATCCGGTGTTCACGTATCATGACGCCTTCAACAGCGACAAGTCCGAGGTGACGGATCTGAAGCGACGGTATCGAGCCGGCAAGGTCGGTGACGTGGAGGTCAAGCGAAAGCTGGTGGTGGCCCTGAACAGCTTTTTGGAGCCGATGCGCGAACGACGGGCCGCGTACGAAGCGCGACCCGGCTACCTCGACGAGATTCTCGTTGAGGGAACGCGTCGGACTCAATCGCTGGCAGCCGAGACGCTTCGCATGGTTAAGGACCAGATGGGGATGAGCTTCCCGATGTTCGGCGGACGCCCGGAGTAGCGCATGTACAGTCCTACGCTCGCGGAGGTAAAGCTGCTGGCCCGAGGGAGGCAGGGAAACCTCGTGCCCGTTTTCCGTGAGGTGACGGCCGACCTCGAGACGCCTGTCTCCGCCTACCTGAAGGTCGCGCGCGGCCAGCACTCGTTTCTGCTCGAGAGTGTGGAGGGCGGCGAGCGTCTGGCGCGCTACAGCTTTATCGGCACCGAGCCATACCGCATTCTGCGAACCGGACCAAACGAATTGCCGCACGGCTGTGCCGACCCGCTATTGCTGATCGAGGAAGAACTGAAGCGCTTCAAGCTGATTCCCGTACCTGGGCTGCCGCCGTTCCACGGCGGCGCCGTGGGCTACCTGGCCTATGAGGTGGCGCGTTACTTCGAGCGGCTTCCCGCACCAGACATCGATCTGTTGGCGCTTCCAGAGGCGGTCTTTCTGTTCACAGATTCGCTGCTCGTCTTCGACCACCTGCACCACCGAATCAAAATCGTCGGCCACGTGAGACTCGACGGCGATGTCGAGGCTGCGTACCGGCAGGCGACCTGGCGAATCGATGAACTGGCAAAGCGACTCGCGACACCACTTCGCGTAGCATCCATGAAGCCGCCCACGACCAGCGCGGCGCGGGTATCGTCGAACGTCGGGCGCGAAGGCTTCCTAAGAAACGTCGAGAAGGCGAAGGAGCACATCGTGAAGGGCGACATCATTCAGGTCGTCCCGTCACAGCGGCTGTCTCGACCGACCTCGGCGGCGCCGTTCGAGGTCTACCGCGCACTTCGGACGGTCAACCCATCGCCGTACATGTACTACCTGGAACTGGACGACGTGCAGATTGTCGGAGCCTCGCCAGAGATGCTCGTGCGTGTCGAGGAGGGTATGGTCGAGACGCACCCGATCGCCGGCACACGTCCGCGCGGCCGGACCAATAAGGAGGACGCGCTGCTCGAGGCCGAGCTCCGGTCAGACGAGAAGGAGCGCGCCGAGCACGTCATGCTGCTGGATCTGGGCAGGAACGATATCGGGCGGGTCAGCGAACCGGGAACGGTGCACGCGACGCAGGTCATGGACGTCGAGCGTTACTCGCATGTCATGCACCTTGTGTCGCACGTTACGGGCCGTCTCCGCGACGGGCTAACAGCGTTCGACGCGCTACGAGCGTGCTTTCCCGCCGGCACAGTGTCGGGGGCGCCGAAGATCCGGGCGATGGAGATCATTGCAGAGTTCGAGCCGGACCGGCGCGGCCCGTACGCGGGCGCGGTCGGCTACTTTGGGTTTTCCGGCAATCTCGACACGGCGATTACAATTCGGACGATCGTTATGAAAGACGGGGTGGCGCACGTGCAGGCGGGAGGAGGAGTGGTCTTCGATAGCGTCGCGGAAACCGAGTATCAAGAGAGCCTCAACAAGGCGATGGCTTTGCTGAAGGCACTCGACCAGGCCGAGCGCGCCGCTGAGGATACGCCTGTTGGGAGCCTCGGCTACTAGGAAACGTGATGACCAGAATCGTCGTTTCGGCGCTGCTCGCAGAGAACGGTCAGGCCCTGCTTGCCCGACGGCCGGATGGCACGTGGGAGCTTCCTTCAGACGCGTTGGCAGATCTCGAAAGCACGGAAGAGGCGCTTGTGCGCATGACACGGGAATCGCTTGCGGTCGAGATCGAGGGCGAGGAGTTTGTCGACACCTATTATGAGCGCAGAAGTGACGGCGGCGAAGCGATCGTTCGCAACGTCTTTCGCGTGGGAGCATGGCACAGCCCGCCCTCCCTTGACGCGTGGGCGGATTACTCGGAGCTGCGCTGGGTTGGTCTGGGGGATCTGGGGCAAATCTTAACCACTGAAACCCAGCGAGCGATTCTGCGCGACTGTCTCGGCGCGGCAGGCGACGCGACGCCCTCCGGCGCGGCGATTACGGTGATCACTGGCCCCGCCGCGGCTGGGAAATCCACCATTGCCGGGCTTCTCTGCACCCGTCTCGAGCGCGCAGCGCACGTTGAGGTTGATCTGATCCGCGATATGGTCATCTCGGGCTACGCGTCGCCGATAGCTGGCCCAGGAGACCCCGTCATGGTGGGCGAGCAACTTCGCCTGGCGGCTGAAAATGCGGCCGCCCTCGCCCGCAACTTCTCATCGGCCGGATTCGAGGTGATCATCGATGACATTATCGAGACGTCAGAGGCCCTCGACCAGCTGTTGCTGGCCTTAACTGGAATCGCGCCTATCTATTTCATTACCCTCCTTCCGGACGAGGAGACGCTCTGTGTCCGCGACGCCGAGCGCGATCCAGATCTGCGGATGGGTCAACGCTGCCTGGATCTCCTCGCCGTTTACCACAGGAACGGGGAGGGGCGCGGGCTGCGCCTCGACACCTCATGCATGAGCAAGTCTGAGACGGTGGCCTGGATTCTCGCCAATCGCGATCGGGCGCGTGTGCAATGAACCGTTTGAAACGCGGTCGCGAAGGAGCGTGCGACTTCGGGACTGGAGGCATCCATGCGTACTGGCCACCGAGGGCGTATTGATGCTGCTGCTGATCGATAACTATGACAGCTTTACCTACAACCTCTACCAGTACCTCTCGGAGCTGGGAGCCGATGTCCTCGTGGTCCGAAATGATGCGCTCGCGTTGGAACAGATCGACGACCTCAAGCCTGATCGGATTGTGGTCTCGCCGGGTCCGGGCGACCCGAGCGAGGCCGGTATCAGCATCGAGCTGATCCGGCGCTTCGCCGGGCAGGTGCCAATTCTCGGCGTGTGTCTCGGCCATCAATGCATTGGTGAGGCATTCGGGGGAGCGATCGTCAATGCCGGTGAAATCAAACATGGCAAGCTATCGTTGATAGAACACGATGGCCGAGGGGTATTCAGCGGCCTTCCGAATCCGTTCGAGGCGATCCGCTATCACTCGCTTGCGGTACAACCTGCGAGCGTGCCGGAATGTCTGGAGGTGTCAGCAAGAAGTGAGAGCGGCGTGATCATGGGTCTGCGTCACCGGCAGTATGCCGTGGAGGGCATTCAGTTTCACCCAGAGTCGATCATGACACTGCAGGGCAAGGACTTGCTACGGAACTTTCTGTCGATTCACGAGCAGAATGTGGTGGCGGGGTAGGTCCAGTGATGATTCGAGACGCGCTTGATGCACTCATCAACGGGCGGCGCGACCTGAGCGAGGATAGAGCCGCCGCGGTCATGGCGGAGATCATGGACGGCGAGGCGACACCCGCGCAGATAGGGGCGTTTATGACTGCGCTCCGCATCAAGGGAGAGACTGTCGATGAAATCGCGGGCATGGCGCGCGTGATGCGTGAGCATGCTCTGCGCGTGACCCACTCGGGGCGGCTGATCGACACGTGCGGAACCGGCGGAGACGGTTCCGGGACGTTCAATGTCTCCACCGCTGCCGCCTTCATCGCCGCGGCCGCTGGGATCAGCGTTGCCAAACACGGCAATCGCGCGGCGAGCAGCGCCTGTGGCAGCGCCGACGTGCTCGAGGCACTCGGTGCGCGAATCGAGCTGTCGCCGGAGCAGGTGGGAACCTGCATCGCCGAGGCGGGGATCGGATTCATGTTCGCGCCGGCCTTCCATCCCGCGATGAAGTACGCGGCAGGTCCCCGCCGTGAGCTCGGCGTTCGGACGGTATTCAACATCCTGGGACCGCTGACCAACCCGGCTGGGGCGCAAGGGCAGGTGGTTGGCGTGCCCAGCGACGATTTGGTCGAGAAGATGGCCGCCGCGCTGAGCAGGCTCGGGACGGAACACGCACTGGTGGTGCACAGCGATGACGGACTGGACGAGCTGTCGATCTCCGCGCCGACGCTCGTCTGTGAGGTCAAGCGGTCCGAAATGTCTACCTACCACATCACCCCGGAGGAGGTGGGGCTCGAGCGATCACCACGCGCAGCAATCCTCGGAAGCGACCCTGAGCAGAACGCGAAGACGATGCGAGCGGTCCTCAGCGGGGCCGAAGGCCCGATGCTCGATTACACACTCATCAACGCAGGCGGCGCACTCGTAGTAGGTGGAGTTGCGACAGACATGAGAGACGGCGTCGCTCGGGCCCGAGAGCTCGCGACGTCCGGGGCGGCTGCCTCGGCGCTGGATCGATTTATCGCGGCGACCCAACGCCTCGCTGCGGCGAAGCAGGAGACGTAACAGCAGGTGGCAGACGCAACGGTCGAGACGCAGACAGTCCTCGACGCGCTGGTGGCTGGGAAACGAGACGAGCTTTCCGCGCGTCTGTCGGCTCGGCCGCTCGCGACGATGGAGAGGCTGGCACGATCGCGGCCGGTACCAATCCCGCTAGTGCCAGCGCTGCGCGGCGACGCGATTCGCCTGATCGCGGAGATCAAAAAGGCGTCACCTGCGGCTGGGCTGCTAGAGGTAGCATTCAATCCGGTCGCACGTGCGCTCTCGTACGCGCGTGCCGGCGCGTCCGCCATCTCGATTCTGACGGAGGAGCGACACTTCCTCGGCAATCTCGATCATATGGAGGCTGTGCGAGACGCGCTCGAACTCGAATGCGACCATCCCTCGATAGGCGCAGGTCGAGCGAGGGCGATGCAGCGACCGCCCCTCCTTCGTAAGGATTTCCTGTTTGAGCCCTACCACCTGTTCGAGGCGCGTGCGGCGGGGGCTGATGCCGTGCTTTTGATTGTCGCCATTCTCCCGCAGCACACGCTCGATTCATTGCTGGCGCTCACGTCCGAGCTGGGGCTAGCGGCAGTCGTGGAGGTACACGACGAGCGTGAGGTGGAGCGGGCTTTGGCAGCCGGCGCTCAGATCATCGGCATTAACAATCGTGACCTGCGGACGTTTGCGACCTCGCTCGAGGTCACCGAACTGCTTCGACCACAAATCCCAGCGGGCCCGATCGTCATCAGCGAGAGCGGGATCCACCGCACAGCCGATATCGAGCGCCTCGCCGCCGCGGGCATCGATGCGATCCTTGTTGGCGAGGCGTTGATGCGCAGCGGCGATGTGGGGCAGAGCGTGCGCGAATTCAGCAATGTCCCCGCACGGGCGGTGAAATGACACGAATCAAAATCTGCGGTATCACAACGCCCGAGCAGGCGGTCCAAGCCGCCGCGGCAGGTGCTGACTTCATCGGGCTGGTATTCGCCGAGGGGAGCCGGCGTCGGGTGACGATTCATCAGGCGAAGAGCATCATCGCGGCACTTCCGGTGCCGGACGGGGTCAAGTTGCCTCCGAGCGAAGGCCCCGCGGAGCTGGCTCCGCTGCGATGGTTTGAGAGTTCCGCGCGCTATCTCCAGGAGCGGCTACAGCGTAGACGGCCGCTGGTGGTGGGGGTCTTCGCCGACCAGTCAGCCACGATAGTTAATGCCATTGCCGATCGGGTGGGACTTGATCTGGTTCAACTCCATGGCAGTGAGCCATGGGAGGAAGCGCTGGCGGTCCGACGGCCGGTCATCAAGGCGGTACGCATCGGCCCAGGCGTCACTGCCACGGCGATCCTGGAGCAGATCGAAGTGGGCACTGCCAGCCTCTGCCTGCTCGACACGGAGATCCCGGGCAAGCTCGGCGGGACGGGTGAACGTTTTGACTGGGGCATCGCTGCGGACCTCGCCCTCGAGATGCCGGTCATGCTCGCGGGAGGACTGACACCGGACAACGTCAGACAAGCCATCAACACGGTTCAGCCCTGGGCAGTCGACGTCAGCAGCGGGGTCGAGCACGGCGGGGTTAAGGACATCGAGCTCATTCGTGCGTTTGTTCATTCGGTTAGGTCCGCAGAGCAAAGGGTTGGGTAGGGAGAGCATGGCGGGAGAGCCGCGGATGCTGCCAGATGTCCGTGGGCGCTTCGGCGCCTTCGGCGGCCGCTACGTTCCAGAGACGCTCATGTCTCCGGTTCAGGAACTGGAGCGCGCGTACTCCGAGGCGCGAAACGACGAGACGTTCCAGTTGGAGCTTGCCGCTTTGCTTCGGGACTACGTGGGGCGACCGACCCCGCTTTACTTCGCTGAGAAGCTGAGCGCGCGCTGCGGAAAGGCGCGAATCTACCTGAAACGTGAGGACCTGGCGCACACGGGAGCGCACAAGATTAACAATGCTCTCGGCCAGGGACTGCTGGCCAAACGAATGGGCAAGGAGCGTGTTATCGCGGAGACGGGCGCCGGCCAGCATGGTGTAGCGGCCGCCACGGTTTGCGCAATGCTTGGAATGTCGTGTGTGGTCTACATGGGCGAGGAAGACATCCACCGGCAGTCGCTGAACGTCTTCCGCATGAAGCTTCTCGGAGCTGAGGTGCGCTCTGTCACCAGTGGTAGCCGCACTCTCAAGGACGCCATCAACGAGGCAATGCGTGATTGGGTCACGAATCCTGCTACCAGCTATTACCTGATCGGCAGCGTTGTCGGTCCGCATCCCTACCCCATGATGGTCCGAGATTTCCAGGCCGTTATCGGTACGGAGGCACGAGCGCAGATCCTTGCCGCCACGGGTGCGCTGCCGGATTATGCCATTGCCTGTGTCGGCGGCGGCAGCAATGCGATCGGTTTGTTCGCGCCATTTTACGAGGACAAATCCGTACGACTGGTGGGCGTCGAGGCCGGCGGACTGGGGCTGGACACCACCAAACACGCGGCGACACTCTCGGGTGGCTCGCCCGGAGTGCTTCACGGCGCGCGCTCCTACGTGCTGCAAGACGGGGCCGGTCAGATCGTCGAAACGCACAGCATCTCGGCAGGGCTTGATTACCCCGGAGTTGGTCCCGAGCACAGCTTCTACAAGGACAGCGGTCGAGCCGAATACGTTGCCGTGGAAGACAGCGCCGCCCTGGAGGGCTTTGAGCTCCTGTGTCGCACGGAGGGGATCATCCCTGCGCTCGAGCCGTCGCATGCGATCGCGTACACCGCCAAACTCGCGGCAACGGTGCCTGAAGGGACGATTGTGCTCGTTGGGCTCTCGGGGAGAGGCGACAAGGATATGGGTACGGTCGCGTCCGCGCTGGGCATCACTCTGTGACGGGAGATCTGGAGGGACTCAGCAACTCCAAGCCGGACTCTGGTGCGCTCGAGCTTGCCCCGTGGGGTATCGGGTCGGTAATTCTTGCGATCGTGCTCGCGCTGTGCCTGTTCCTGTCCGCGCTGCTAACCACCGCGATCATCGCCCGCTTTTTCCACGTCCGGCTGCACTCGACCTCAGGGGACGTGGCCGGGTTGGCCGCTACGATCGCCTTCGACCTCTGCCTGTACGTTGTCACGCTGGCGCTCGCACTGACGCATCGCGGCATGAGCCTGCAAAAATTTGGATTACGGACCTTCCCCCTAAGAGACGTCTACGTACCTGCTGCCGGCATCGTGGCGATGTACATCATTCTTGGGTTCTACGTCGCGGCAGTAACACAATTGCATCTGCCGCGCTTCAGACCGCTGCCAAACCTGCCAGAGCATCTCCTGCAAACGAAAGGCTTGATTCTGCCCACGGCGATCGCGGCATGTGTCGTGGCGCCGATCGTAGAGGAGACCTTCTTCCGTGGCTTCGTCTTCCGTGGCATTGTCTCGCAGACCATAGCCTTCGGGCTGCCGGGGCACGTGAGGCGGCTGCGGCTCGGCTTCTGGCCGGCGGCGCTGGTCAGCGGACTGCTGTTCGCCAGCGTCCACTTTGAGCTCGGCCTCCTAGTCCCGTTCACCGCGATCGGCGTGCTGTTCGCGTGGATGTTCTGGCGCTCAGGATCACTATGGCCAAATATCCTCGCACACGCCGGCTTCAACGCCATAAGCCTGACGCTAGCGCTGGCCACACAACGTTGACCGCCAGCCCACGAGATCGCCGCCATTGAAGGTGAGCAGAGAATGACACGAATCGAGGGCACATTCGCGGGCATTCGAGCCCGGGGACAGCCAGGGCTGATTGCCTACATAACAGTGGGGTACCCCACGTTGGATGACACGATGCGGCTTGTTCCGGCGCTTATCGAAGGGGGCGCGGACATCGTGGAGTTGGGCGTGCCTTTCAGCGACCCTCTGGCGGACGGCGCAACGGTCCAGCGCTCGACGCAATATGCCCTTGAGCAGGGCGTGACCCTAAGTGCTTGTCTGGACGTCGCTGCACGCCTACGCAAGTCGAACGTCGATGCTCCGCTTATACTCATGGGCTACATGAACCCTTTTCTAAAGTATGGCTTAACTCGCTTTTTCGAGGACGCGGTTAGCGCCGGAGTGGACGGCCTCATCGCAGTGGACGCTACCCTAGACGAGGCGGATGAGCTGCGCGAAGCCTCGGCAGGCGTCGATATCGACTTGATCCGACTCGTTGCGCCGACCACGGGCGATGAGCGGTTGACCCTTCTATTGCGGGAGGCACGTGGCTTTGTCTACTGCGTAAGCGTCGCGGGAACGACCGGGGCGAGGGGCGACCTGCCTGCCGCGCTGCCGCAGCTGGTTGCCCGCGTCAAACGCCACACGGAACTTCCGGTAGCTGTCGGCTTCGGCGTTTCGAAACGGGAACATATTGCGTCTATTGGACAGTTGTGCGAAGCTGCCGTTGTCGGCAGCGCCATCGTGGACGTGATCGAGTCCGCGCCGCCGGACCAACTCATTTCTCGTGTGAAGGGCTATGTGGAGGACATCACTGGCCGTCGAGGGGTTCCGAGCTGAGGCCGCATTGAGCGCGCAACGCGCCGGCGACCGCGGATACCTCTTCGCGGCCGGCGTTTTTACTGTCTGACTCGCGGGGCAACCAGTTGGCGGGCCACGAGGAGGGGACAGTACGGAGAATGAGGGTCCGGGGGATACGAGGCGCCACTACCGTCGACAGCAACACACGCGAAGCAATCCTCGACGCGACGACAGAGCTGCTCGAGAAGATGGTCGAGCTCAACGAGGTCGTCGTCGATGAGATTGCCAGCGCCTTTTTCAGTACCTCGCCGGATCTCAACGCGGAGTTTCCAGCAGTAGCGGCCCGCCTGACTCTCGGCTGGCATCACACGGCCCTTTCCTGCATGCACGAAATGGACGTACCTGGCAGCCTGCCGATGTGCCTTCGCGTCATGCTGCACGTCAACACCAACAAGCGCTCGGACGAGGTCGTCCATGTCTACATGCGAGGGGCGCGGGCGCTGCGGCCCGACCTCGCGCTCGCACCGGAGAACTGAGTCGATGCCGCGATTGGAGCGGCCTTTGGAGGATTCGTGTGATTGTCATAATGAAGAAGGGCACCCTGGAGCCGGACATTCAGGGTGTAATGGATCGGGTAGCCGAGCTCGGCCTGTCCGGACATCTAATCCGCGGTGAGGAACGAACGGTTATTGGCGTCGTCGGGCAGACCTATCCGGAGCTTGGGCCAATGCTCGAGATCCTGCCCGGCGTAGACGAGATTGTGCCCATCAGCAAGCCCTACAAGCTGTCGGGTCGGGAACTGCACCCGCATGACACGATTGTCGATATTGGAGACCTCCACATCGGGGACGGCCACCCGGTCATCATGGCGGGTCCCTGCTCAGTGGAGAGCGAAGAGCAGCTCGTTGCGACTGCCCACGCGGTCAAGAAGGCGGGAGCGCACCTGCTCCGTGGGGGGGCCTTCAAACCGCGCACGAGCCCATACCAGTTCCGCGGCCTTGGCGAGGACGGCCTCAAGCTGCTGGATACGGCGCACAAAGAGACGGGTCTGCCGATCATCACCGAGGTCATGACGCCGGAAGACGTCGACCTCGTTGCCAGATACTCCGACATCCTCCAGATAGGCGCCAGGAACATGCAGAACTTCAACCTGCTTGAGGAGTGTGGACGCAGCGGCAAGCCATGCCTGCTCAAGCGAGGCTTCTCTGCCACGATCCAGGAGTGGCTCCTGGCATCCGAGTATATTCTCGCAACTGGAAACCGGCAGCTCATGCTGTGCGAGCGCGGTATTCGGACGTTCGAGACTCAGACCCGCAACACGATGGATGTGTCGGCCATCCCAATGGTTAAGCGCCTCAGCCATCTGCCGGTAATCGGGGACCCAAGTCACGGCACGGGCAAGTGGTATCTGGTCGAGCCGATGGCGATGGCGACCATTGCCGCGGGCGCTGACGGACTTCTGATCGAGGTTCATCCTAATCCGGATCACGCGCTCTCTGATGGTCCGCAGTCGCTGACCTTCGACAACTTTGCGCAGCTCATGAAGCGCGTCAATGCGGTCGCGGTGGCCAGCGAGCGAACGCTCGCCCCCTGCCCTGCAGCCGTCAGCGTGTAGTTGACCAAGGCAAATGATAGTACGCGAATCCGTCCGCTTGAGGCGGGCGGGTCCGTGGCGTCTCCTGATCCTCAGCGGCCGCCGCCGCTGCAACTATCGCTGCCCGGTTTCGAAGGGCCAATCGAGTTGTTGCTGCGACTTACCGAGCGCGATCAACTCGACATCACAACCGTGTCGCTCGTTGCCGTGACGGCACAATATCTCCAGCACTTCCGCGCACAGCCCTGGGCTGATGCGGTGGCGCTCGGCGACTTCGTTGCCATGGCTGCACGCCTGCTCCTGCTCAAGTCCCGCAGTCTGCTACCGCGCACAGGCCCTCCTACCGAGGTGGAGGAGGATGAAGATGACGATGAGCGGGCGTTGCTGAGCGCATTGAGTGACTACCGTGTCTTTCGTCAGGCAGCCGCTGATTTCGACCAACGGGCGAGCGCGGGCGGTCGCCTATTTCCACGCATCGTGCCGAATCCACCAGAGGTAGAACCGCCGCTGAAGAAGGTTCCAGTCGAACAGCTCATTCTGGTGCTCCAGCGTGCACTCGCACGCTTCCCAGAACCGGAACCGATGGTCGCGCTCCCCGCGCAAACCATCAGCATCGAGGAGAAAGTGGACGAGATTCGAAGCCGCTTGCGTCGTGATGGCATCGTCGGATTCATGGCAGTGGTCGACCGGTGCCGCTCACGTCTCGAGGTGGTGGTCATGTTTATCGCGATTCTGCACTTGATCCGGGACGGAGAGATCGACGCCAGCCAGTCAGAGGCGTTTGGCGACATCACCCTCGCGGCACGGGCCACCGATACGTAGGTATGGCCCTCCGCTTCGACCCGGCTTGCCCGCCCGCCCACCCTGTGCGACCGGCAGGAGGGGATGGTACGCTCAGACTACGTATGGGGTTCACCCATTGACGTATGCCCTCGACAGAAGGACCATCGATTGCCCAGCAGGCTGGCCCGCGAGGAAATGCGGCGCGCGTCGCTCGGCCGGCCGGTCGCCGTGGCCCTGGGAAAGTTCGATGGCGTCCACCTCGGGCATCAGGCGCTCGTGCGCTCTCTGCAGTCGCAGGCCCGAGAGCGCGGCCTCGCGAGTGGAGTGGTAATTTTTCACCCCAACCCGTTGACTGTCCTTCGGCCCGGAACTCGAGCGCTGTATCTGACGAGCCTGGACGAGCGCATTGAGCTGCTCTACCAACTGGGCCTTGATACGGTTGCGCCGGTCACCTTCACCTCAGAGCTCGCGCAGTCGTCCGCGGAGGAGTTCGCACGCAGCCTGCGCGAGGATCTGCAGATGGCCCTCCTGGTTGCCGGGCCGGATCTTGCCATTGGGCGTGGACGCGAGGGCATACCCGCGCGGATGCAGGAACTTGGGAATCAACTGGGCTTCGAGGTGTGTATCCTTCCCTTCGAATCGCTCGCGGGCGCCAAGATCGGCTCGGGAGCGGTGCGTGGCGCGCTTGCGCAGGGAGACATGCCAGAAGTCGCCCGACTACTTGGCCGGCCGTTCTCGCTCAGCGGACCCGTGGTTACCGGCGCAAAGCGCGGCCGAAGTATTGGCTTTCCCACGGCGAACATTGGCGTCGGAGCTGACCGAGAGCTGCCCTGTTTCGGCGTCTATGCAACCCGCGCCCACGTTGGAGAGCGGATCTACGCCTCGGTAACGAACATCGGCCTGCGGCCCACTTTCAATGACGGTCCGCCCAGCGTTGAAACGTTCATCTTCGACTTCGACGGTGATATCTACGGCCAGGAGATTCGGATTGACCTCGTCACGATGTTGCGCGGTGAGGAAAAGTTCGAGAATATCGAGGCGCTGAAGGCGCAGATCGCAAGCGATGCAGAGGCGGCGCGATTGGTGCTGCAACGCGAGCCGTAACACGGCACAAGAGAACGAGAGGAGTCACGGTATGCCAACCAAGAATCCACAGGAGCCGTTTTCCCGGCTCAACGTACAGGAGGCGAAGGACATGCTCGATAAAGGGGACATCGAGCTTATCGACGTCCGCGAGCCTCATGAATTCAACTCCGGACATCTGCCGGGAGCACGGTTGATACCCCTGGCCACGATACCGAATCACGCCTCCGAGCTTGACGACGGCCGGCCCATTCTGTTTGTATGCGGCGTTGGCCAGCGCAGCGCGCTCGCGGCTGAGTACGCGGCGGCGGCCGGCAAGACGAATCTCTATAACATCGACGGCGGCACGGAGGGCTGGCTGAAGTCGGGTTATCCGGTCGAGAAATAGGCGCACCCTCCGGTGGCGCCGGCATGCCGCCTCCATTAGCCGCGGCGCCTATAATTAGCCGCGGCGCCTATAAATAGTAAAATCCTCGATCGTCGTTTCCAGGTCATAGTGAGCCACCAACAATTGCTGTAGATCCGGATCGTGCGCGGCATAGCGTGCCGTGTCCTCATGGAGTCCAGTAATCCACGGAGCGCCCTCGTTAGCCTGAACAAGCAGGTAACGAGGCAGCCTTGCGTTCAGCTCCCGCACCCATTCCGCTCTCCACTCGGGCGGCGTCCAGGTTGAGATGACCGGAAATACGTAGAAGAAGCGTGAGGCGCTCTCTCTCTCCGCGAGCAGGTAGACCAAGGCCTCATAGCCGTAGATGTAGATTGTATCGCCGGGCCGGGTCCGCTCGTTGATGTAGCGTGCCACCTGCGCGTCGGCGAGATAGGAATAGGTTCCACCGGCGTAGGGTCCGAACTGATTGTTGAAGGCCCGGCGGCTGGCTTCGCCGCCGTAGTAGTTGCGCAGACCGCGCCACTGCTGGATCGCGCCCTCCGTCATCGCGGGGCTGAGATAGACAAGGGCGATCACGGCCATTGCCAGGGACAGGTAGGCGACGGCACGACGTTGCTCCCGCAACAGCAATGCGGAAAGGTCAGCTAAACCTTTCCCGCCGAGCAGGGCCGCGAAGGGGAGAACTGCAAGCCAGTGGTACCAGAAGAACTTTGCCTGAACAAGCACGCCCACGTAAGCCGTCAGGGCAAGGAGGGCGACCTCCCGCACCCGCCGGTCGCCATTGAGCCGCAGGGCGAGCGCGACCGCAATTAAGGCGGGAATGACGATCGCCAGGTGTGCTGCCATGATGAGGGCCGTATTTTCGCGTGCCGCGTACTCAAACGCGGTGAGAGTCAGGCCGTTCGGGCTGTACTCCCCACCGAGGCGAGCGTAACGAGAAGCGAACGTGAACTCCGTCATCAGATAGGCGCCGAGCGCATGACCCATGAGCAAATAGACGGCAAACAGGGCCTGCATTCCCACAAAGCCACCGCTGAACCAAGCGATGCGCCTCACTGCGGCCCTCAGGCCAGCGCCCCATGCAACGCCGCCGGCCTGGGCGAAATTCCATTCGACATACACCAGCGCTATTCCGATGAGCGCGGAGAAGAATCGCAGCTGAAACGCGAATCCCGTCAAGAATCCAGCGGCGACGTAGGGCCAGACGCGTCGCTCGCGAAGGAATCGATAATAGAGCCATGCAGAGAGGCATAGTGGAAGGGCGGTGTAGCCATCCGGTTGTGCCATGTGCCAGTAGCCATACTCCGTTGTGTAGGCACTTCCGTAGAGGAGAGCGGCGGAAAAGGCAGCAGTCCTGTTCCAGATCTTGTGGGCGAACAGGTAGATCGCCGACAGCGTCAGGCCGAGCATGCACAGGTCGAACAGTCTGACGTTACGCATCACCGGCCCTGGGAAGTGGATGCCGATGATGTAGAGGAGGTAAATCGCGGGTGGCTTTTGGTCCCAAGCGCTGACGTATGGAAAGCCACCCAGACTGATGCGATGGGCGATGTATGAGAAGATTGCCTGGTCTGGACCGAGTGGGAAGAGGATGGTGGGGAGTCCGAGGGCGAGGACGATGCACCCGGCCAGGGCGAGCGGCCAAGCGCAGAGGGCCCTTCTCATGCCAAAAGGCTACACCCGGTGCTCCTGTTGCCGCCCAACCGCTCATGGCCGCATTGCGGCGCGACCGGAGGAGAAAACCTGCGTCCGCTCGTTAGCGGACGGGGTGCGGCGTCGTTTGTGGTAGTATGGCTGACTACTGTTCCCGCCACGAATCGTACTCTCGGGTGGCTTCGTCCCCCGCGCCCCCAATTTCCTCGCCATGCTGGGCATTCGGCGCTGATTCTCGCTCTAGTTGCTGGCGTGATAACGGCCTGCGGCGCACTTCACCGCCCATGGGGCGAGATTGTCATCGGCCCGGGTGAGCCGGTTCTGCTTGGCTTTGCCGTGGACGCGGATACGACGGGCGCTGTTTCTGGACTACCGTCCCAGACGCCCAGCGGCGATGGCTCCCGGGTGGCGGGGCACAGTATCCGGCTGGTTCCGATCTCAGTCCACTGCCAGGCAGCCACGCCCAGCGCGATTGCGCCTACCCCTGACGCGCTGACGAACCTCGCCGGGTACATCGGCGGTGCCTGCAGCAGCGGATGCATCTATGCCGAGGGTCTGCTGTACAGGCAGCGAACGACGATGATCGCGTCCGGATGCACTTCATCCGCCGTGGTGCAACAAGGCTACCCGACGGTATTCCGTATCGCCTGGGATGATGACGCCCAAGCCCATGTTACCGCTGACTATGCTCGTTCCGGCCTGCACAGCCAACGGGTTGCGGTAGTGCGAGACACCAGCGTGTATGCGAGGTCGATGACCACGGCATTCGCATCGCGATTTCGAGCATCCGGCGGTAGAGTCGGGGAGGTGGAGATTCCGGTCACAGGACCAGTGGACACCGCACAAGTCGCCGCGCGGGTAAGGAGCAGCGGGGCCGGCGCCGTGTTCTTCGCCGTCGGCCGAGCGGACAGCGCCGGCCTCTACCGCTCTCTGCAGCCTTCACTCGGTCCGCTGCCGGTCATCGCCTCCGACACGGTTCTGGGCCCGAGCGCTGCAGAACTGCCCGACGGTCTCGTCGCGGTCGGCCTCGCCAAACAGAACGGCGTCTGGGGCTCCGAGCTTGATGGCAGTGGGACCGGTGCGGCACCGTTCAGCGGTCAGGCCAACGATGCTGAGCGCCTTTACGCTGCCGCACTCAACAAAGTCGCGACGAGGCGTGGCGACGGTTCGCTCGCGATCGGCCGGGAGCGGCTGCGAGATACATTGGCGGATATTGAGCTTACAGGCGACACTGGACGGCTGGGCTTCGACTCCCGCGGTGAGCGCCGGCACGACACGGGCGCGGCCCTGTACCGCATCTCGAATGGTCAGGCGACGCTTCTGAATGAGTACAAACGCTAGAGTCACTGCCGTCGTGAACGAGCGGGCTACCGCGGAGATCGGCGGCGAGAACGGCGTCGGGTCGGGAGTGCGATCGGAGCGCTGGTGTCGAGCCCGGAGGCGGCGAGTGCGGCTTGGGCCGCGGACTCGTCTCCCCAAAGCACAAATATCTGGACGGAAAACGGGCTGCTCCAAAGCGTACCGTACATAACGCCGAGCGGATCGGTGTTCTTGGCGAGGCAGTGAATACCCGCTTCGGCAAGCACCTGCTGGACCAGGTCAGCCGTAGCGGGATTCTCGGCGACCGCAATCTTGACCAGCGGCTCGCGCGATTTGTCGCGCTCGCCCGGTTGTCGCGCGGGTTTCCTCAATTGAGTGCCCCGAGACCGCCGTAACGGCTACGGCGTGCCGCGGCCACCTGCTCACCAAGCACCCCAACCGCTTGGTTCAACAACTCGCGCTCCGTAGTGAGGCGCTCGGATACTGATGGCATCTCCAGAAGGCGCTGCTTCAACTCAGACTCCGTATCTATCCGGGTGGCGACGAAGTCCGCGAGTGCGCCGGGTTGCTCCGGCACACCGACCCGTTCCTGCCACTGGCTGGTGAGGGCGAGCGCAAGACGGTAGTAATCGACGTAGAGTTTCGAGACCTCCCCGGCCGCCGCAGCGCTGGCCGACGGGTCGGTATCGGCGTCTTCGATCACTTCGACGTCGGCACGGAGGTACGGTTGCGACTGACGGATGCTCAAAATCCGGAAGCGCTCAACGCCAACAGCGACGAGATTCAGGCGTCCGCCATCCAATTCCTGTACTCGAGAGATGCGCGCGGTCGTCCCGACAGGATGAGGCTCCGCCGGGCCACCAACCTCCGTGCCTGACTTGATGAGGACGACGCCGAAGGTTGTGTGTTGCTCGATGCACTCGCCCATCATCAACTTGTAACGATCCTCGAAGATGTGGAGCGGCAGCGTCCCTCCGGGGAACAGGACGGTGTTAAGGGGAAAGAGCGGGATGTCAACCATTGTCTGAGCCGGCGTCGATGCCGGCCATGCGGCGGACGAGAGCGAGTGTCCGACTCGCGTCATAGGAGCGGGCGATCATGAGCTTCTCGGCTTCCAGAGAGCCCTCAGCGTGAACGGCGAGTACCTCCTGATATCCGCCGTAGTCAGAGGCTGTCAAGTCCTTCACGAAGTTCATCGCACGGAGCCGTTCAGCCGAATCCACTCCGGCACGGCCGCCGAAGTACCGCTCCACATAACGCCTGGTCTCCTCGCTCTCGAGGTCCTCAACGGACGGACCTGTCACCAACAAGCCTCCGGCGATGTCCTGCACGTTGCGCACTGCCTCGTGGTAACGATTGGCGAAGTGGTATTTGGCCATGTTGACCGTAAGGGCATCTGGAACCGTAAGTCCCAGCTCGACCGTCTGTGCCTTCAACGCTGCGTGATGCGTCAACCCTCTCAGCGTCTCTGCGTATGTGATGAGCTGAATGATCTTATCCCGCACGTGCGCCGCACGTGCAATTCCATTGTAGTCGGCCATGAGCTGCGCAGCTCCGACCAGAGCATCGACGAGTGGCAGCTTGTAGGAGATCGCGGTGAATCGATGGAACTCAACAAACGCCAGCGCAAGCGGGCCCGCATATTGCCACTCACCGCAGAGGAAGACTCGATCGAGCGGAACGACGACGTCATCAAAGACCGTGAGCGTCTCCATCATCTTGTGACGGGCGGTGATCGGAAAATCGAACTCGGAGCGCGGGGTGTCATGAGCTCCAAACGGGCTGGCGAGCAGCTTGACTCCCGGAGTATTCACTGGAAGCGCGAAGGCGACAGCGAAATCACGGTCGGCCTCAGTCATCGCACGCGTTGGGAGGACAATCAGCTCATTCGCGTTGGGTGAGACGCTCGTGTGGACCTTGGCGCCGCGGACGACAATGCTGTCGGGACGCTCGTCGACGATGCGCAGATAGTAGTCGGGACGGTCCTGCTCGCTCGGTCCCTTGCTGCGGTCGCCCTTCATGTCCGTCTGGGCAACCGCCAGCGCCAGATCCTCATCACGGCAATGCCCGTAGAACGCTTCAACCCGCGGGAGATATCGGGTGCCCAACGCTGCATCCGTGCGATGTGCGATCAGATGCAGCGCGAACAGGGCGTCGGTGCCGATCTCCTTGACGAGGACCACGAGGGTATTCCCGAGCGACGTCGCTGCCTCGATGAGCTGGCTCCGCCGCAAAAGATCCTCGGTACTACGAGGAAGCTTGTAATAGCGGCTGTAAACGCCCTCAGCGTCGTCGTAGGTGACGGTCGCCAGCCCGCGGTATGCTGGGTCCTCCGCCATCGAGTAGTCAAGGCACGCGTGGTCGACGGCGATGCCAATCGTGGAGTGCGTCGTGACATCCGGAACCGGCTCGCCTCGGAAGAAGACGGCGCGTCCGTCGCGCAGGCTGGCTCGGTACTGATCAGGGCTCCGCAGTGGCACCGATTACGCTCCTTGGCTCACCCGCAGGTCGAGCGCATTGGAGCATCGGGCTTCGAAGGTGTCAACGCGGGATAGAGACACGTATAGCGGCGCCGAATCTGCCGGATCGTGGGCTAACTGCTGAGGCGCTGAGCAAATTACGCTAAGCCTTGGTCCGAGCGCTCAAGGATGGCCGCCGCTCTCCGCTCCCGGGGGTTCGGTCTGCGCGGTGGCGGGCGGAGACGTGCGCTTCGTGGGCCAACGGAGCACTTGCCTCGACCGGCTCAGCGAGCCCGGCAAGCTGTACCGGCTTGACTATGACGAGGATGATTCGCCGATCTACGTTCCCATTCAGGACCAGGACACGCTGCCCGGCGCGCTCGAGACCTCCGGTCGCGTTCATCTCGCCTGAACGCCCGGTCGGGATGTGCGCCGCGGGGATTCGCAGGTGTCCCGCTGAGTCCTGGCTGGCAGTTTGCCTAACGGCACAGCTCCGAGACGGGAATCGAGAGGCCGTTGCAATTGTACGTTTCGGAGCAAACCACCACGCCATTTATGGCGCCCATACAAATGGGCATCGGGGTTTCGGGCTGGGTGCAAGGGCTCCGGCAACTGCTGGCGGTAATCCACGCGCCGGCGAGAGGTAACCCGGCCGGGACTCCTAGGGAATAGACCCAGCCCCCCTGCCCTGGTGGAAGAATGCTGCTCGGCTGGTAGTCGGCGATCGCCGGGTTATAGAGCAAGCTGTAGTCTGCACCACCGATGCGGGACGGATTAAACGAATCTGGATTCCCGACCATCGCCCAGCGACCTGCGTGGAGGAAGAACAGACGTGGCGGAGATCCTACCCGGGTATGGAGCGTCTCGGTCGTTGGCGCGTCAAAGTAGGCCCAGCACGCGGGACCCCGCATACCAGCCCCGGGACTGATCGCCTCGTACTGCGATGCACCGCTCGTCGGGCAGTAGGTTGGACCGTCCGTGCCGTCGAGTATCTCGCCGTCAACCGATGGGCTACCCGCATTGCTGACGATATTCCAGCCCGCCGGAAAGGTTACTTGCGTGGCCTCGACCGGAGCTTGCGCGAGCGTCTGTGCTCCGGCGTTCGAGTGCGGCGCCAGAAAAAATGTGAGGGAAATAGTTACGACCGTTAGGAGCTTCGCTGACACCACCAGTGCAACCCCTCTCCATACCAAGAATCGCCTATCATCCTGGTTTCCGCGGTGTTCGCAAATTCGGCAGAGCGCCGCCATCGACAGGTTCTGCCCTAAGCCGGAGCTGTCGATGGCGGGATTTGGTCAGCGTCAGCAGGAAGAGCTCCCACTATCCCAATAATACCAATCGACCCGATCGCAGGTGAAATAGCGGGGCGGAGCTGGGTCTTCATCCCAGAATGGGGTGAACTGAGACATATTCTGAGTCGGGAAGTATGCGGGGTCCCACTGGAAGAACGAGCTGCCCTGACCTGGCTCGAGTTGGACATTCCCTGCCTCAATTTGGCCTGTGGTCATGAAGTGCTGGTCGGATCCGTCACAGTTGGTGTAATGTTCCTCGACGAAGTTTGGCTCCTGGGTAAACGAGCTGGAGAGTGTCAGTGTATCGAGGCCCCACCACTGGCCGTTTCCCCAAAAATACGCCGTCCAGGTGTTGTTGTTACCATTGCTGTACAACTGGAATGGGAATAGTTGTCCTGAGCTGAGCACGTAGTTGTACCAGTTGTGCTGGAAGCCAAAACCAGCCACAAATACAGTAGGCAACTGCCCATACGGCGCCTGGGCAGTTCCAAACTGGAGCCAGCCAACCTCGATAAAGGGGCTGGTGTCGGCGGTCCCCGTCCCCGCGTGCATCGTCACATAGAGTGTGTCGTCCGGGGAGGCCATGGTCGCAGTCAGCGCCTCCCGGACCGCAAACGTCCCGTAGGTGTCGTAGTAGGTGTTCCCATAGGGACCCCGGGGCCAGGTTTCTACTCCCGTGACATATTGGTGCGCGTCGCACGCGGCTGCGGATGTGGGCGCGGCGTTCGTCTTAGAGTTCGCTGTGCTCCTGGAACTTGTCGAAGGCGGCTTGACGAAGGGAGCGGGAACTCCGAAGGGACTTGCATTGCAGGCAGGGTCCCCTGGTTGATATGGGTGAGGCGGAGCCGAGCCCACGATCGTGGCTGATGCAGGGCACAGCGGGAGCGAGGACAGCGGAGGGTTTGGTATTCTGCGCGGTGTAGAGGTGGGCGGCTGACCGTGGCCGCCGGGGGCTGATTGCGCTGCTGTTGGTGTTGGTGTTGCTGAGGTCCCCGCGGCCTGAGATCGCGTAGGACGCAATGGACTGCCTGAAATAACCCCGGCCAGAAGCATCATCAGGGCAATAGTCAAAAGACCTGACTTGTGCACGCTGTCACTGACCGCCCGTATGTTTACCACTGGTAGTCGGGTCGTTTGAGCCGGGCATAGTCGGGCGGTTTGAGCCACTGATCGCCGCCCGATCTGAGCCACCCATAGTCGCCCGATGTGAGCCACCCATCGCCGCCTTGAGAGCGCCACTTCCGATGGTGCCCCTAGCGGTGAGGCCTGCTATCCCTCCGGGTAAACCGGCTCGGAGGACAGGCATTGGAGCGACTATCGATGCAGTATCTGCGGGACCTCATCCATCGACTCCGGCTCGGGCAGAGCGAGCGGTCGATCGCCAGCGACCTCCGCCTCTCGCGCCAGACCGTGAGCAAATACCGCGAGCTGGCTCACAGCGCTGGCTACCTGGACGGCACCGGAGAGCTTCCTGACGTCGCAACGCTCTCCGCGCTGCTCGGCCCTCCGCCGGCACTGCCGCGGTCACCGTCGACGGTCGAGCCCTACCAGCAGATGGTGGACGAGCTGCTCGGAGAGGGCGTCGAGATGATGACGATCTTCGACCGGCTCACGGAGCGGGGCTACCGCGGCAGCTATTCCTCCGTCCGGCGCTTCGTCCATCGCCTGCACCCGCGCGAGGAGCAGGCGGCTGTTCGCGTGCACACGGCGCCCGGGGAGGAGGCGCAGGTGGACTTCGGCTCCGCGGGGGCGTTCCTGGATCCGAGCAGTGGCCGGCTGCGCACCGCCTACGTCTTCGTGATGACCCTGTCCTACAGCCGGCACCAGTACGCGGAGTTGGTCTTCGACCAGAAGATCCCGACCTGGCTGGCCTGCCATCGACACGCCTTCGAGTGGTTGGGCGGCATCCCGCAGCGGGTGGTACCGGACAATCTCAAGGCGGCCGTGCTCGAGGCGTCTGTCTATGACCCGGTGCTCGGCGAGCCCTACCGCCAGATGGCGCAGCACTACGGCTTCCTGGTAAGCCCGACCCGCCCGCACACGCCGGAGCACAAGGGGAAGGTCGAGTCAGGCGTGCATTTCGTCAAACGCAGCTTTCTGGCCGGTCAAACCTTCACCGACATCCGCGAGGGAAACCGGCGGCTTCAGGAGTGGATCACCGAACGGGCCGGCACCCGCGACCACGGCACCACGCATCGTCCCCCGCTGGCGTTGTTCCGCGGCGCAGAGCAGCAAGCCTTGCTCCCATTGCCGGCTGAGCCGTTCGCGCTGGTCGAGACGCGCCGGGTGAAGCTGCACCCGGATTGCCACGTCGTCATTGACGGCAGCTACTACTCCGCACCCGCTGTGCACGTCGGCAAAGAGCTCGACGCCTACATCTTCGAGCGCGTTGTCCAGCTCTTTAGAGGCGTCGAACTGGTCGCCACCCATCCACGGGCGATCAGCAAGGGTGAGTGGCAGACGCGCACCGAGCACTACCCGCCGCACAAGGCCGAGTATCTCACGAAGACCCCGGCCTACTGCCGGACACTGGCGGCCCACATCGGCCCATCGACGCTGGGCGTCGTGGAGCAACTGCTCGGCGAGCGCCCACTCGACCGGCTGCGGGCGGTCCAAGCCATCCTCCGGCTCGCGGACACCGTCGGCAGCAACCGGTTGGAGGCGGCCTGCCGGCGGGCGCTGTTCTTCGGCGAGGCGGTGAGCTATCGCCGGATCAAGGAGATCCTGGATGGAGCGCTGGACCGTGAACCGCTCCCGGAGCCTGAACCGGCCCGGGCCGGTCAGATGCGCTTCGTCTTCGCCCGCGATGCCGCTGAGTTCTTCGGTGAGGTGACGCCGGTATGATGACGCATCCCCTCTTGCCAAAGCTCAGAGCCCTGCGGCTGTCGGGCATGCTGCAGACACTGGACACCCGCGCCTCTCAGGCAACCGAGCGCAACCTCACCCCGACCGAGTTCTTCGCCATCATGCTCGACGACGAGTTGGAGCGGCGCGACCAGACACGGCTCGACCGGTTGGTCACTGAAGCCGGCATCGACCCCAGCAAGACCCTGGCCCAGTTCGACTTCATCGCCGCCCCGCAGGTCAACCGGACCCTGGTGATGGAGCTCGCCGACTGCACCTTCGTGCACCGAGCAGAGAACGTCTTGCTGTCAGGCCCTACCGGCACCGGCAAGAGCCACCTCGCCAACGCGATCGCCTGGGAGGCCGTCAAGCGCAGCCACATGGCCTACGTGCGCTCAGCGCACCGACTGCTCGCCGATCTCCAAGCCGCCCGCGCCAATGGAACCTTCACGCGTCGCTTCGCCCGGCTCTGCTCGGTCGGGCTTTTGGTCATCGACGACTTTGGTCTGCGGCCCTTCTCCGCCCAGGGCGCCGAGGATCTCTACGAGATCATCCGCGAGCGCTACGAGCGCAAGTCGCTGATCATCACCAGCAACCGCGCGTTCCAAGAGTGGCCCGACGCCTTTGGCGAGCCGCTTCTGGCCAGCGCGGCCCTCGATCGGCTCACCCACCACTGCCACACGCTGGTCGTCGCCGGCCAGAGCTACCGTCAGCGTGGGCGGGCGGCGCCTGCGGCGTCCATGGGGGACGCGCAGACAGAGGGAGCGCAGCATGGCTGAGGCCCCGTGGCGTAACGTTGGCGAGACGATCCCATGCCCGGTCTGCGCCCAGTCCTTCGCGCCAGTGGGCCGCCAGCGCGTCTGCTCGGCTGCGTGCCGGCAGGCCCTCTGGCGACGCCGCCATGCTGCCCCGCCACCAACGATT
>Ga0193751_1000453_pt1 | contig 32201 bp, 32 predicted proteins | sample L1c2metaG_FD_143050 | JGI IMG/M metagenome (GOLD analysis project Ga0193751, IMG submission 143050) | Soil microbial communities from a riparian zone of the East river system, Colorado, United States - L1c2 | ecosystem: Environmental > Terrestrial > Soil > Riparian zone | place: USA: East River...
CCTGCTCGGCGGCGGTCCACGCGCCGAGTGACTGCCGGATCGGCACGATGTCGTTGTCGATGGTCTTGGGGAGCCCGACCACCGTAAGCTGGTAGTCGTTGCTGCGCAGGTACGCCGCGAGGTCGGCGGCGGTGCCGTTGGTGTCGTCGCCGCCGATCGTGTGCAGGACGTCGACACCGTCACGGCTCAGCTGCTCGGCAGCCACGTGAAGTGGGTCCTGCCCGGGCTGGATGAGGCCTCGCTTGACGCAGTCATCGACGTTGGTGAGCTTGACCCGGCTGTTGCCGATCGGGCTGCCCCCGAACGCGTGTAACCGTCCGGCGACCGCCCGCACCTCGTCGGTCACCTCCACGAATTCGCCGATGAGCAGGCCGGCGTACCCGTTGCGGTAGGCGATGATCCTGATGTCGGGTGCAACCTCGGTGTATCGCTCGATGAGGCCGCCGACGGCGGAGGAAAGGCAGGGCGCGAGGCCGCCTGCGGTGAGCATGGCAACGGTGGTGACGGGCACCGGCTGCCGATAAGCGGCCTACTGGCCCTCGTCCACCCGGTGCTGGAGCAGGTCTGAGCGGACCCTGACGGCGCGTGATCCCACGCGAGTTTCGACGAGGAAGATGGCAAAGCCAACGCCAATCGCGATCATCGAGCCGATGAATAGCCAGGCGATGGTCGCCCCGACATGAATCCTGGTGAGGCTTGCGCCGAAGAGCAGCACGACGACGGCGCAAATGAGCACGGCCGAGAGGACCGACAGGGAAATCGCCCAGCTGACCAGGCTCATCCGGTGATCGAGAACGTGCAGTTCGCCGAGCCAGCGATCGTGCTCGGCGCCGCGGCTGGCGAGCAGCTGTGGCTCGATTTCTCGGGAGCGGTCGACGATCCGCGACAATCGGGCGGCGCAAACATTGAGGAAGGCGCCGATTCCACTCAGCAGGAAGACGGGCGCGACGGCCAGGCGCACGATCTCCGCGACCGTGGTTACGGACAGGTTCGGCGAGGTTTCGAACATGCGGCTTTATGCACCGCGGGCGCGGATGAACTCCAGCGCTACGTGATGTTGAAGCTCGAGCTCGTCGCCAGGAAGATCAAGAAGATCAAGATTCCGGCGATGGCCAACAGACTGGCCCTGCTGCGGAGTTGGCGCGTGCTAAGCTGCGGATTCCTGCTCGCAGCTCGCGACCTCGAGCAGCAGCATGCCGTTCACCACGAAGCTGGCTGCAAGCACCCAGGCAAAGCTCGCGACGAGCTCCGGAGTGGGGCCGAACACACTGATCACGAGGGTCGAGACCGAAAGGCCGGCGATCAGCAAGATGGCGAGAAGGAAGTCCATGCCTGCCGAGAGGCCGGTCCACATTCGCACCGAGCCCGCGGATTCACCGCTCGCGATGGCGAGGATCACGCTGCGGACCAACAGCCAGGCGATGACCGGCGTTACGATTGGAAAGAAATGCGTCTCCGGGTTGATGATGAACAACAGGCCGGCAAGGGTGGTGACGCCGCCGGCGGCCATCGCGAACGGCCGCGTTTCCCTCCTCAGGGACCCCGCGATCGCCTCGATCAGGCCGGCTGCGATCAGCAGCCCGCCGATCATGTCGGACGAAATGCTCTTGCCGGCGGGCAGCATCGCCGCCCCGGCGCTTAGCAGGATGATCGCGATGCCGGCGACGCGGAGGCCCCGCGCGCGGGCACGGTCTGACAATCCACCATAGGCTCGGGTCGCCACCGAAAATCCCCTATTTTGCCTAGCGCGAACCACGGGAAGCCGCTTGTGGTTCCATCGAGGCATCGGACCGACTCACGGTGCAGTGACTCGCAGCGCGCGCTTGCGGATCTTGTAATCGAGCGGCGAGGCGGCACTGACGACCTCGCCGTCGAACGAGACGGCCAGCTGTGATCGCCGGCTGTCGACGCGGAGCCGTTCGACCCCGTCGATCCGGACCATGTCATCGGCGCGCGAGCGGTTGAACAAGGCGCGTACACTGGCGGCGATCAGGCCGGCGCGGGTATTCTTGCGCATCACCATTACGCACAGCTCGCCGCGATCGAGCCGTTCGCGTCGCCCGGCACAGCCGATATCGATCCGGTAATCATTATTTCCGACAAACAGGAGCGGCGTGTCGATCTGCTCCTTCTGGTCATTTACGGTGAGCATCAGTCGCTCGTGGCGGAAGCGCGCAAGGGTGCGCAGCGAAGCGAGGACCATCGCTAGCTGCTTGCTGCGGCCGAGGCGGTCCCGCTGCAGGTCGCGATCGATGAGCATCAACGGGTAAAGCCCGATTGCGCTGTTGTTGATGAAGTTGCGGTCGTTCATCTCGGCGACGTCGACCCGGCGCTCGGTTCCGCTGGCAATCAGCCTGACCGCTTCATCGAGGTCTTCGGGAATGCGCAGGTCGCGCGCGAAATGGTTGAGCGTGCCGAGCGGCAGGATGCCGAGGCGCGTCTTGGTCCCGATCAGGGCCGACGCTGCCTGACTAACCGTGCCATCCCCGCCACCGACGATCATGAGCCGATCGCCACGCTCGACCACGGCTCGGCAACGGTTCTCGAATTTGCTGCCGCCGACCAGCTCGACGTCGGCCTCGATGCCGGCCTGTTCGAGCGCCGCTTCGACCTTGCCTTTGATCCGCGGGTCGGCGCGGACCGCGCCCGCGCCCTTCTTGAGCAGTACAGGAACAGGCGCCATCGCTCAGGCGCTACATTGCGGGAAGCGTAAGGTCATCCCTTCGACGTGCACTCTCCGATGCGTTGCGCGTCGACGTGCATCTTCATGGTCATACCTACGCGGCTTCCGCCGGTCGCGTTGCTCGACATGTCCATCGAATAGCTGGCCGGCGTGTAGCTACCGGACATATTCGTCGTCTGAGTCGATCCTTCCTCGTTGCAGACCATCTGAATGTCTATCTTGCCGCCGCCCATCGTGAAATGGGCGTAGTGGCAGGACTTGTCCTGACCCGCGAAGAATCCTTCTTTCGGCTTCTTCACGTCCTCCTTGGTCAGGCAATGTTTCGAAGTCTGCTGTTGATGCTCCGCCATCGTCTGCTTCATTTTGTCGGCAAATTGCGGAGGCATGCCGGGAATGGTCATCTCCAGGACGGTGACTTTCGATTGCCACTCGCCCGGTTCGATCATGGTATCATTGGTCATCACTCCGGACTGCTGAACTGCCTGTTCGACCTGGTTGCCGGTCGCGTTCTTGAGGCTGACCTGAGGCGACTTGTTGCACGCAGCGAGCGGTAGCGCACAGGCGATCAGATAAGTGGCGTGTCTCATTGCAGGCTCCCCTTTTTCGGCGCGTTGCACGGCCATTACAGTCCCACCATATGCTCCCTGCATGGCGATTCAAATCCGCACCACACTGGAAGAGCCGGACACGACGGCGTTTGTCCCGCACAAGCCGGCCCGGCCCGACAAGGCCGAGGGCGGCAGGAAGTTCGTGCTTCAGTCGGACTACGAGCCGGCCGGCGACCAGCCCCAGGCGATTAAGGAGCTGACCGACGCAGTGCTAGAAGGCGAGAAGAACCAGGTCCTGCTTGGCGTCACCGGCAGTGGAAAAACCTTCACCATGGCCAAGGTCATCGAAACGCTTCAGCGGCCGGCGCTGGTGATCGCGCCGAACAAAATCCTCGCCGCCCAACTCTACGGCGAGTTCAAGAGCTTCTTTCCCGACAACGCGGTCGAATATTTCGTCAGCTATTACGACTACTACCAGCCGGAGGCCTACGTCCCGCGCACCGACACCTACATCGAAAAGGAGTCGAGCGTGAACGAGGCGATCGATCGCATGCGCCACTCGGCGACGCGGTCGCTCCTGGAGCGCGACGACGTGATCATCGTCGCTTCGGTCTCGTGCCTCTACGGGATCGGCTCGGTCGAGACCTATTCGGCGATGACCTTCAGCCTGAAGAAGGGCAGTCCCGAGGACCAACGCGAGGTGATCCGCAAGCTCGTCGCGCTGCAATATCGGCGCAACGACCAGGCGTTCGCGCGCGGCAATTTCCGGGTCCGCGGCGACAGCCTCGAAATCTTCCCGTCGCACTATGAGGACATGGCGTGGCGGATCAGCTTCTTCGGCGACGAGATCGAGGAGATTAGCGAATTCGATCCGCTGACCGGCAAGACCATCGCGTCATTGGAGTCGATCAAGGTCTACGCGAACTCGCACTATGTGACGCCGGGGCCGACGCTCAAGCAGGCCATGGAGGCGATTAAGCAGGAGCTCGCCGAGCGCTTAAAGGAACTCACCGCCGAAGGGCGGTTGCTCGAGGCGCAGCGGCTCGAGCAGCGCACCAATTTCGACCTCGAGATGATCGGAGCAACGGGATCGTGCGCGGGGATCGAGAATTATTCGCGGTTCCTCACCGGCCGGCTGCCCGGAGAGCCGCCGCCGACGCTGTTCGAATATCTTCCCGACAACGCGTTGCTGTTCGTCGACGAATCTCACCAGACGGTGCCGCAAATCGGCGCGATGGCGCGCGGCGACCACCGGCGGAAGATCACGCTCGCCGAATATGGCTTCCGCCTGCCGAGCTGCATCGACAACCGCCCGCTGCGCTTCAACGAATGGGACGCGATGCGCCCGCAGACGACCTTCGTCTCGGCGACTCCGGGGCCGTGGGAGATCAACGAAACGGGGGGCGTCTTCTCCGAACAGGTGATCCGCCCGACCGGCCTCATCGACCCGCCGGTCGAAATCAAGCCGGTCGAGGACCAGGTCGACGACCTTGTCCACGAGGCCAGGGAGACCGCGCGCAAAGGGTATCGCACCCTCGTCACCACGCTCACCAAGCGCATGGCGGAAGACCTGACGGAATATCTTCATGAAGCGGGCCTCAAGGTCCGCTACATGCACTCTGACGTCGAGACGCTGGAGCGGATCGAGCTGATCCGCGAGCTGAGGCTCGGCGTCTATGACGTGCTGGTCGGCATCAACCTGCTGCGCGAGGGGCTCGATATCCCCGAGTGCGGGCTGGTCGCGATCCTCGACGCCGACAAGGAAGGCTTCCTCCGCTCGGAGACCTCGCTGATCCAGACCATCGGCCGCGCCGCGCGCAACATCGACGGCCGCGTCATCCTCTACGCCGACACGATCACCGGATCGATCGAGCGCGCGCTCGCCGAGACCAACCGCCGGCGCGAGAAGCAGCTCGAATATAATGCCGAGCACGGCATCACGCCCGAGAGTATCAAGCGCAACGTCCACGACATTATGTCACATCTGGCAACGCGCGACGGGGTGGTGGTCGACACCGGCGATGAGGAGCGGCCGCACCTCGTCGGCCACAATCTCAAGGCCTATATCGGTGACCTCGAAGAGCGGATGCGCAGGGCCGCGGCTGACCTCGAATTCGAGGAAGCCGCGCGGCTACGCGACGAGATCCGCCGCCTGGAAGAGGACGATCTCGGAATCCCGCACCCCGACCGCGTCGCGCCGCGGCCGCTCGGCCATTCCTCGGAAGGCAGGCCGGGCACCCGCAAGGGCCGCTTCGGCCGGCAGCAGCGAACGCGGTTCGGCGGGCGGCGAGGCTAGCGCCGCCCAATCTCAATTCAGCGCAGCACGCCGTCCTTGCTTTCGCGCCACGCGTACCACAGCTGCGCAAGGCCGAGCGCCATGATCACCAGGGGCATATACTTCATCATGCCGGCGTTCATTTCCGGTGGCGGCGGCGGGCCGAGATATTGGCCGCCGAAGCTCAGGACCATGCCAAGGAACGACAGCGCGAAGGCGTGCACCGCGTAACGACTGCGCATCAGCAGCAGCACCGATCCCAGGAGCCCGCCCCAGACTCCGAGGCCCCAGCCGATCGACGCGTAGAGCGGCATGCCGGCGATGTAAGCGATCATCGCATTCGGGTCGCCCATCTTGGCGAGGTAATCCATGTTGTGAGTGCGCTTCATGACATAGTCGTACGCGCCGAAGCAGTTCCACAGCAGCGACAATATTCCGACGATCCACAAGTGCGCGGGAGTCCGCGCGGACACCTCTTGTTGCATCTCTGTCCCCCTCCTGGCCGGACCAGTATCCGCGGCCAAACGGCATCAGGCCCCGAACCGGAGGCGCAGTCAAGCGGGGCTTGGGAAGCCCTTCAATTCAGGCTGAATTCCCGCTTGAGCACATTGCCCAGCGCGCCTGCCAGCGAGTCGAGCTCATAGGGTTTTTGCAGGACCGGAAAGCCGTGCGACCCGGCGACCTGCTCGCTATAGCCGGTGGTCAGAAGGATCGGCAGCTCGGGGAAGCGGTCGCGGACCTTGCGCGCCAGCTCGATGCCGCTGATCCCGCCGGGCATCACGATGTCCGTAAAGACCAGCTTGGGCTTCTCGCCGCCTGCGAGCCGGTCGAGCGCTTCCTTGGCGCTGTGCGCGATGGTCGCATCGAACCCCAATTCGTGGAGCATTCCGGCGGCAAGCTCGGCGACCAAAGTGTCGTCCTCGACCACCAGGATCCGATCGAGCGCATGGGAACCGTTCCGGCGCGTCTCATGCGCGGTCGCGCCGCGGCTCGCCGGCAAATAGAGCGTGAAGGTCGAGCCTTTGCCGGGCTCGGATTCGACGGCGATCGCGCCTCCGATTTGCTTGGCGAGACCGAACACCTGGCTGAGACCAAGGCCGGTCCCTTCGCCGAAGCTCTTGGTGGTGAAGAACGGCTCGAATACGCGCTCCGCCACCTCGGGCGCCATGCCGGTGCCGGTATCGATCATGCGCAGCGCGACATGCTCGCCTTTCATTCCTTCGGGCTCGCCGTCGAGGACGACGTTGCTCGCGCTGATCCTGAGCGTGCCGCCGTCCTTCATCGCGTCGCGCGCGTTGAAGGCGAGGTTGAGGAACGCGAGCTCCAGCGCCCCGGCGTCGGCGTCGACCGGCCACAGCTGGTCGGAAATCTCGGTGATCAGCTCGATGTTACTGCGCAGCGACGGCCGCACCAGGGTCGTCACTTCGGCAAAGAATTGCTTGAGGTCGATCTGCTTTATCTCGAGCGGCTGGGCGCGGGCGAACGCGAGCAGCTGCTTGGTCAGGCTCGCGCCGCGCTGGGCGGAATTGCGGATGCCGTCGAGCATCCGCCTCATTTTGTCGTGGTCGTGGAGGTTGCGCAGCGCGAGGTCCGACGCACCGAGGATCGCGGTGAGCAGATTGTTGAAATCGTGCGCCAGGCCGCCGGTCAGCTGGCCCAGCGCCTCCATCTTCTGCGAACGGAACAGCTGCTCGCGCGATTCGTCGAGCCTGAGCTGCGCCTCCCGCTTTTCGGTCATGTCGCGCGTGATCTTGGCAAAGCCGATCAGCTTTCCATCATCGTTGCGCATGGCGTCGATGACGACGCTCGCCCAGAAGCGCGCGCCGTCATTGCGGAGCCGCCACCCTTCGGCCTCGTAGCGCCCGGTTTCGCGCGCGGTTTCGAGCGCCTTCTTGGGAACGCCGGCTTTTTGGTCTTCGGGCGTGTAGAAGCGGCTGAAATGCTCGCCGATGATCTCGTCGGCCGAATAGCCCTTGATGCGCTCGGCGCCCGCGTTCCAGCTGGTCACGGTGCCGTCGGGCTCGAGCATGAAGATCGCGTAATCGACAATCGATTGAACGATCAGTTTGAAGGGGTCGTCGGAACTCAAATCGGCCACGTCTTCCAGGTCCCCCTCCGGCGCCCCATTGCGCGCACGATGCGCTCTCGTCTGACGCTCAACCCGCAAAAGGGGCTGCGGTTTCACGGCCTTAAACGGAATCTAAAGCGCGGAGCGGCCTCGCCGCGGCTGTCACCGACGTTCCGCGGCGAGCCGGCTCATCAGGATTGCGGAGCGCTTGGCCTGGCGGAAGATCGACGGGATATCGACCGTCTCGGACGCGGTATGGGTGCCGCTCGCCGCCGGCCCCATGCCGACCACCCCGTCGACGTCGCTGGCGACGAAGCTGATGTCTCCGGCGCCGCGGTTCGCGGGGTCGAGCTCGCCCATCTCCGCCAATCCCATGTCGCGGTTGAGGGCATTGAGCCGGGTCAGGAGCGCTCGATTGCCCTCTGTCGGAGGCATCGGCGGATAGCTGTCTTCGTCGAAGCTGATCTCGGCCTTCGCCCCGGTCAGGGACCGCGCGACGATCGCGCGCATCTTCGCCCGGGTGCGATCGATCTGGTCCTGGCTGATCGCGCGCAGGTCGCCGCGCGCCACGGCGGTGGCAGCGATGATATTGGTCTTGCCGGTCGTCTCGAGGCGAATCCGGCCAGGATCGAGCTGGGCCGTCTGGCCGCCGCCGACCAGGCCGACGTTGTAGGTCAATTTGTCCTCAGGCAGTTCGCGGCGGAACTGGTCGAGGATCCGCGCCAGCTCGTAGATCGCGCCGTAATTGCCGGCGCCGACCCCGGCGGAATGCGCGCTGTGGCCGGTGACCGTCAGAGTCCAGCTGCCTGCGCTGCGCCGCGCGATCGAACCCATGTCGAGCCCGTTCTCCTGGGCCAGCGGCTCGAAGTCGATCGCGGCGTCGGCACGCTTGCCCTCGGCGATGAGGTCGCGCCGGGCGAGCGCAATCGGGCTTCCCGCATCTTCCTCGTCGCCGGTCAGGAAGACCGTGATGTTCGCGTGTTTCAGCGTTCCCGCGGCCTGCATCGCGCGCAGCGCGGCGACGATCACCGCGACCCCGCCCTTGTCGTCCGCCGAGCCCGGCCCGTGCGCCCTGTCGCCGTCGGGCACCCAGCGCTGGAACGGCGAATCGGGTTCGAACACCGTGTCGAGATGGGCGATCAGCAGCAACTGCTTGCCGCGGCGGCTACCAACATGGCGCGCGACGAGATGGCCCGCGCGCCCCGCGCCATGCATGTCGATCCACTGGGTCTTGAAGCCGAGCGACTGAAACTCCGGCTCGACCAACCGGTGCGCGGCATCAACACCGGCCAGGTTCATCGTCCCGCTGTTCTGGTTCACCCAGCGCTCGAGCATCGCGACCGTGCGCGGCTGCTCGGTGTCGACGGTCTGGATCATGACTTGCTCGGAAGGGGTCAGCCGCGCGGCGGCTGGCGTGGCGACCAAGGCAGCGGCGACGAACGCAAGCAGGAAACGGGAGATCATGGCGCGAGGTTTAGCGAGGTGCTGCCCATCCGTCATCCTGATGGAAATCAGGATCGATGAACTTCGCCGCCGGGCCCTTTGATTGCCCATGTCCATGGTTGCTGAGTCAGGCTCAGCATGGACAAACGTGGTTCATTGCACGTCCCCACAGCGAACCAACAAGGTTATTCCCGCGTTCCCGCTGCCTCCGGCGGACCTTCTCAAACCCCCGGCGAAGACCGACTTTCTGTCGCCGACGCGCTCCTAGCCACCGAGCAGGCGATCCAGCTTGATGAACTGATCAAATGGACCAAAGCGCAGGCGGCGGTGCAGCCCAGTTTCGAGCCGCGGCATTAAGCGCTTGTCATTGGACTCGCCGATTTCAGCGCGTTTAGGGACGCGGCGATGCTCACCATTGTCCTGCTCATCATCTCGAACGTGTTCATGACGCTCGCCTGGCCACCTCAAATTTCCGCATTTGCCGATGGTTGCCGCAATCCTAATTGGCTGGGGCATCGCGCTCATCGAATATTCTTTCGCCGTTCCGGCCAATCGCATCGGCTATGCTGATGGCCTCACCGGCGGTCAGCTCAAGATCATCCAGGAAGTCATCACGCTCGGCGTCTTCGCCGTGTTCGCCTGCGTTGTGCTCAAGGAGCCAATCGGCTGGCGCTATATCGGTGCTATCGCCTGCCTGATCGGGGCTGCTGCCTTTATGTTCATCGGGCGGGCTTGACGCTATCTCCGTCGCGAGCTTGGTTTGCTCGACGGGGGAAGGGCACATGAACACCAACCGCTTGAATTCGTTCACCGACGGCGTCGTCGCGATCATCATCACGATCATGGTCCTGGCGCTGCCTGTGCCGAAAAGTCCCGGAATGGCCGCGCTCCTGCCGCTGACCGTGCTGTTCGCCGCCTATGCGCTCTCCTTCATGAAGGTCGGGATCTACTGGTCGCAGCACCATCACATGCTGCAGGTCGCGCGCAAGGTGAACGGCCGCGTGCTGCTCGCCAACCTGTTCCACCTTTTTTGGCTGAGCCTCATTCCGTTTCTCGTTCGGTGGGTCGGAGAGACGGGTGTCACGCGCGACACGGTGCTCGCGTTCGGCATTGTGATGCTGCTGTGCGCAACCTCGTTCGCCATCCTTCGCGCGGTGCTGATTGCTGCCGATGGGCCCGATTCGCCGGTCGCCAAAGCTACCGCGCGCAGCCGCAAGGGCCTGATCACCATCGTCGCCTACATCGTGGCGATCGGCGTCGTTTTCGTTTCGCCCAACGCCGCCATCGTTATCTATTTCGCCGTGGCGGCGCTATGGCTCGTGCCCGACAAGCGCTTCGAGCAGCTGGTAGGTTAGAAGAATGAACGCCAGCCGGCTCAACGCGCTGACCGACGGGGTGATCGCCATCGTGCTGACGATCATGGTGCTGGAACTGAAGGTTCCGGCCGAGCCCAGCATCGCGGCGGTCCGCGCAGTGCTTCCGCTGCTCGGCGCCTACCTGCTGTCGTTCATCAACATCGGCATCTTCTGGAACAACCTGCACAACATGATGCAATCGACGCGCAAGGTGAACGGCGCGGTCCTATGGGCCAATCTCGCTTTGCTGTTCTGGATCACCCTCATCCCGCTCGTCATTCGCTGGATCGACGAGGCGGGCATAACGCCCTGGCCGGTCGCTTCCTACGGCGCGATCCTGCTTTGCTCGGCGATCTCCTATCTCTTGCTCGAGCGCGCCTTGATCGCGGCCGAGGGCGAGGATTCGGCGGTGAAGCGGGCCGTTGGCTCAAAGTTCAAGGAATGGGTGAGCTTCGCGACGTACGCGGCGGCGTTCGGTCTGGCCTTCGTCTCACCGTATATTTCGATCGGGCTCTACGTCGCCGTTTCGGTCATGTGGTTCATTCCCGACCGGCGGTTCGAGGAGCGGGCCTAGCGCTTGCAAGCGCCACCACTGCCTCCCACCTCTCCTATGAATGAAGTTGGAGAAGAATTTGGAAAGCTGGCACGGAACCACAATCCTCGGGGTCAAGAAGGGCGGCAAGACAGTCATTGCCGGTGACGGGCAGGTGACGATGGGCAATACGGTGATGAAGCCCAACGCCAAGAAAGTCCGCCGAATCGGCGAGGACGGGAAGGTGATCGGCGGCTTTGCCGGAGCGACCGCGGACGCCTTCACCCTGTTCGAACGGCTGGAAAAGAAGCTTGAACAATATAACGGCCAGCTGCTGCGTTCGGCCGTCGAGCTCGCCAAGGACTGGCGCACCGACAAATACCTCCGCAACCTCGAAGCGATGATGATCGTCGCCGACGCCGAGCAGATTCTGATCCTGACCGGTAACGGCGACGTGCTCGAACCCGAAGGCGGCATCGCGGCGATCGGTTCGGGCGGCAATTATGCGCTCGCCGCGGCGCGGGCGCTCGCCGACTACGAGCAGGACCCCGAAGTGCTCGCTCGCCGGGCGATGCAGATTGCGTCGGAAGTCTGCGTGTTCACCAACGACCGTTTGACCATCGAAACGATTGAAGGTTGATATAAATCGCGGCTAGGGTCGCGCGCATGGGGCTCGACCTCAACCGTCGAGCCTTCGTCGCCTCTGGCTCTGCCGCGCTGCTGTCGGGCTGCGCAACGGTCGGGGGCAGGCCGCGAACCTTTGCCGGCTGCACGCCGCTTGCGCCGGTCAGGGTCGATGCGAGCCGCGTCATCCGCACCGTCGCGGGCCTTCGGCCATACCGCCGCTCCGGCTTCGTCGTCCGCGCCGAAGCGCTCGGCGAGAAAAAGTTGGTCCACAATTATGGTCACGGCGGTGCCGGAATCACCTTGAGCTGGGGTAGCTCCAAGCTCGCCACCGACCTCGGCCTTCCGGGCCATTCGGGGCCGGTCGCGGTGCTCGGGTCGGGCGTCATGGGCCTGTCGACGGCGCGGCTGGTCCAGGACGCTGGTTATCCGGTGACGATCTATGCCGCCGCGGTTCCGCCCGACACCACCTCGAATATCGCCGGCGGGCAATTCCACCCCTTCGCGCTCTACAAGGAGGATTCGATTACGCCGGAGTGGAAGGCGCAGTTCTTGAAGGCGCTCGAATATAGCTGGCGGCGGTTCCAAATCATGGTCGGCGACGATTACGGGATCCGCTGGCTGTCGACCTATGACGAAGGCGACACGCCTGACCTATACACGCCGGACTATCCGCCGATTAACCGCGTGCTGTCGCCGTCGGAGTTTCCGTTCCCGCTCGACCATGCCGTCCTCTATGACACGCTTTACGTCGAGACCGGGCGGTATTTGAGGCAGATGGTCCGCGACGTCGAGCTTGCCGGCGGGAAGATCGAGGTTCGGCGGTTCGCAACGCCCGCGGACATCTCCACATTGCCGGAATCGCTGGTGTTCAACTGCACTGGCCTCGGATCGCGCGAGCTGTTCGGCGACATGGATTTGCATCCGGCCCGCGGCCAACTCGCGATCCTGCTGCCGCAGCCCGAGATCCAATATGCATTCACGGGCAGCGCGGGCTACATGTTCCCCCGGGCCGACGGGATCGTACTCGGCGGCACGTTCGAGCTCGACCAGTGGGATGCGACGCCCGACCCGAAGGACATCGCCGGCATCCTGGAATCACACCGCCGCTTTTACGCCGGGTTCCGCTGCACCGCTTGAACCGCCACGCGCCGCCTCCAACATAGTCGGTCAATGAATTACCAAACTGCCATATCCCTCAGCGGCGGGGACACATCCGAAGTGCTCAAGGACAAGCTCACCCCCAAGGCGATCGTCGCCGCATTGAACGAGCATATCGTCGGCCAGGACGACGCCAAGAAGGCCGTCGCGGTCGCTCTCCGCAACCGCTGGCGGCGCCAGCAGCTCGGGCCCGAGCTTCGCGACGAAGTGACGCCGAAGAACATCCTGATGATCGGGCCCACCGGCTGCGGCAAGACCGAGATCAGCCGGCGGCTGGCGAAGCTCGCCGACGCGCCGTTCGTCAAGGTCGAGGCGACCAAATTCACCGAGGTCGGCTATGTCGGCCGCGACGTCGAGCAGATCGCCCGCGACCTGGTCGAGGAAGCCGTGCGCCTCGAGCGCGAGCGGCGCCGCGCCAAGGTCCGTTCCGGGGCCGAAGAGGCGGCGATGGACCGCCTGCTTGATGCCTTGACCGGCAAGGGTTCGAGCGAAGCGACGCGGCAGAGCTTCAAGCAGCGCTTCGCCGACGGCAGCCTCGATCAGGCCGAGGTCGAGATCGAGGTCGACGAGGCGCCGACCATGCCGTTCGAAATCCCGGGCATGGGCGCGCAGGTGTTCGATTTGAAATCAGTGATGGGCAAGGCGTTCGGCCAGGGTCCGCGCAAGCGCCGCAAGCTGAAGGTGCCCGAGGCGTTCGCTCGCCTGACCGAAGAGGAAGCCGACAAACGCCTCGACCCCGACGATATCAATCGTGCCGCGCTTACCGACGCGGAAGCCAATGGCATCGTGTTCCTCGACGAGATCGACAAGATCGCGGTCAGCGACGTGCGTGGCGGCTCGGTCAGCCGCGAGGGCGTCCAGCGTGATCTCTTGCCGCTGATCGAAGGGACCACGGTCGCGACCAAATACGGGCCCTTGAAGACCGACCATATCCTGTTCATCGCTTCGGGCGCGTTCCACATCGCCAAGCCCGCCGACCTGTTGCCCGAGCTCCAGGGCCGGCTACCGATCCGTGTCGAATTGAAGGCGCTGACGCAGCAGGATTTCGTGCGCATCCTATCATCGACCCGCGCCAGCCTGACCGAGCAATACCAGGCTTTGCTCGGCACTGAGGGGGTGACCATCACCTTCACCGACGACGGCATCGAGGCGCTTGCGCGCATCGCCGCCGAGGTCAACGAAGCACTTGAAAATATCGGTGCTCGGCGGCTGCAAACGGTGATGGAGAAATTGCTCGAGGACATCAGCTTTGAGGCCGAGGAGCGGCGCGGCGAGACGTTGATCGTCGACGCCGCCTTCGTCGACAAGCAGCTCTCCAGCATCGCCCGCAACGCCGACCTCAGTCGCTACGTGCTCTGACCTCTCTTTCGGTAACGCCACACCAACCCTTGGACGAACGGCGGCCACAGGCTGGTCCTGATGCCGGCCAGGCGCAGGCGCCCGGCAGCCCAGCTGTTGCATGTCCTGAACATGCTTTCCTTCCCCGTCGCTCGGTAGAAGGCGTCGGCTGGCCCGTAGCCGGGATGGGCAATCAGCTGCGGCCGGCCTGTGGGATCGAGCCCGAAGTCGGCGCGGATCGCGGCCCACAGCCGCCGATATTCCTCCGGCCTCAACCGGATCTCGCGCACCGCATAGGCAGGCGAGACGACATATTCGACGTGCATCACGCGCTTGCCGCCAGCCAGCGCCGACCAGATCGTCCGCGGCGTCAGGTCCCACCAGGTGGGCGTGTTCAAATAGACTCTTTGCTCGCCCGAACCGAAGGCGATCCAGCGCGCATTGGGATCGGCCGCAACGAAGTCGCTTCCTGGAATGAGCGGGCGCCAGTCGAGGCCTTCAGCCTGCATCGGCATGATGATGTCGGCGTGGACGCCGTTGTCGGCGAGGTAGATCGTGGTGCCCTGGCTAGGCTCTTGCCAGCCGCGGTTTACCGGGATCAGCGACCCCGCCAGCGCGGCAAGCAGGTAAAGCGCCGGCAGCGCGAGAATCGCGATGACGATCCGCCCAACCCATTTGCCTGGCTTTGCTTTTCGCCGCCCTCGAGCCACTCGGCCTCCCACTGCACCTTGCCTTGAATGATGGGCCTGCCTAGATGCCGCTGCCAAGTCGGGGCGTAGCGCAGCCTGGTAGCGCATCACACTGGGGGTGTGGAGGTCGCTGGTTCGAATCCAGTCGCCCCGACCATCCTATCTCAAGGAAAGTCCTCATTCCTTTATGTCGAGTCCACCCATCCTGATGACGATGATCCAGGCGGCCCCCGGCGGTCAGCAGCCTAACGGAACGGCGGCGTTCGTCTTTCAGATTTTCCCGTTCCTCGCGATCTTCATCATCTTCTACGTGCTGTGGATCCGCCCGCAGCAGCGCCGGGTGAAAGAGCATCAGGCCGCGATCAGCGCGGTCAAGAAAGGCGACGACGTGATCACTGGCGGCGGCATCCGCGGCCGCGTGACCAAGGTCAGCGACGATGAGGCCGAGGTCGAAATCGCCAATGGGGTGCGCGTCCGCGTCGTCAAATCGACCCTGACCCACGTGCTGACCGGCAACAGCAAGCCCGCGAACGACTGATGCTCGATTTTCCCCGCTGGAAGGTCTGGCTTGTTTCGCTGGTCGTCATCCTCGGAATCTTCTTTTCGATTCCGAGCCTGATTGCCGGCACCGAGCTCGCCGGTCGCTGGCCCGCGTGGCTCCCGCATTACAAGATCAACCTCGGTCTCGACCTCGCCGGCGGCAGCCACTTGCTGCTCGAGGCCGATGCGCAAGACGCGCAAAAGCAGCGGCTCCAGTCGATGGAGGATTCGGTGACGACCGAGCTTCGCCGCGATCCGCACATCGACATCGGCGACATCTCAACCGCCGGCGGCCGGCTGTCGTTCATGGTGCGCGATCCGACCCAAATCGATGCCGGGGTCGAGCGGATGCGCCGCCTGACCCAGCCGGTCGCGCTCACCGGCAATCGCGATTGGGACGTCCAGGTCGTGGATTCGACGCGGATCGTGATGACCCCGACGCCGAGTGGCTCGGCCCAATCCTTGAAGGATGCGATGGGCGTTGCCCGCGATGTCGTCCGTCGCCGGATTGATCCGGGCGGCACCAAGGAAATCACCGTCATCACTGAAGGCGGCAACCGAATCCTGGTCCAGGTCCCCGGAGTCGAGGATCCCGACGCGCTGAAGAAGCTGATTGGCCAGACCGCGCGCCTCGAATTCAAGCTCGTCGACCTGTCCGCCAACCCGCAGGATATCCAACAGGGCCGGGCGCCTCCGGGCAGCCAGGTGCTGCCAATGGCTGACGGCACCGGCTTCATGGCGGTCAAGCGCCGGGTGATGGTTTCCGGCGATCAGCTGACCGACGCCAAGCAGAGCTTCGACCAGGACGGCCGGCCCGACATTGACATTACCTTCAACACCGCCGGCGCGCGCCGTTTCGGCCGGGTGACGCAGGAGAATGTCAACAAGCCGTTCGCGATCATCCTCGACGACAAGATCCTGTCGGCGCCGAACATCAATGAGCCGATCCTTGGCGGCCGCGCCCAAATCACCGGCAATTTCACCGTTCAGAGCGCGCACGACCTCGCGGTGTCGCTGGCGTCGGGCAAGCTGCCGGTGAAGCTGAACGTGATCGAGGAGCGAACGGTCGGTCCCGACCTCGGCAAGGATTCAATTCACAAGGGCGTCATCGCCAGCGCCATCGGCACGCTCCTCGTCATCTTGTTCATGCTGGTCACCTACGGCCGGTTCGGCGTCTATGCGACCGTCGCGCTGATCGTGAACGCGTTCCTGATCCTCGGCATCATGGCGCTGTTCAACGCGACCCTGACGTTGCCCGGGATCGCCGGCTTCATCCTGACCATCGGCGCCGCGGTCGACGCCAACGTGCTGATCAACGAACGCATCCGCGAGGAAATCCGACGAGGGCGAAGACTGATCGACGCGGTCGAGACCGGCTATCACGAAGCGTTCCGAGCGATCTTCGATGCCAACGTAACCCACGTCATCTCGGCCGGGATCATGGCCTATTTCGGCTCGGGCCCGGTGCGCGGCTTCGCGGTCGTGCTGATGATCGGCGTCGTCACCTCGGTGTTCACCGCCGTCTATTTCACCCGGATGCTGGTGGCGCTGTGGATCCACCGCACGCGTCCGCGCGTGCTGCACATTTGAGGCCCGTCCCATGAAGCTTCTGAAGCTGGTCCCCGACCATACCAACCTCGACTTCATGCGCTGGCGCAACCTGGCGCTGATTCTGTCGCTGATCGCGACCGCCGCCTCGATCGCCTTCACCTTCTATCGCGGGCTCAACCTCGGCGTCGACTTCGTCGGCGGTCAGCTGATCCGGGTCACCTTCGCCCAGCCGATCGACGTCGAGCAGCTTCGGAGCCGGGTCGATGGCATGCATTTGGGCGAAGCGAGCATCCAGGAATTCGGCGGACCCAAGACCTTCCAGATCCGCTTGCCCAAGCCGGCGGGCGGCGAGGCCGCGACCAATGCCGCCTCGACCCAGGTCAAGCAGCTCATCATCACTGATTATCCGGGCGCGCGGATCGATGCCGTCGAGACGGTTTCCGGCAAGGTCAGCGAAGAGCTCGCCGAGGACAGCGCCAAGGCGATCGTGTTCGCGATGGTCGGGATTGCGCTGTACATCTGGTTCCGGTTCGAATGGCAGTTCGGAGTCGGTGCGCTGCTGACGCTCGCCCACGACGTCGCGATGACCCTGGGCTTCTTCGCCTTTACGCGGCTGCAGGTCGATTTGAACGTGGTCGCGGCCTTTCTGACCATCGTCGGCTATTCGCTCAACGACACAGTCGTCATCTACGACCGGATTCGCGAGAATCTGCGCAAATATCGCAAGATGGCGATCCTGCCGCTGCTCAACCTGTCCTTGAACGAGACCCTGGCGCGGACCGTCGTCACCTCGCTGACCGTGCTGATTGCACTCGGCGTACTGATGGCCATTGGCCCAGAAGTGATCTTCGGCCTGGCGATCGCGATCTTCCTCGGCGTCCTCATCGGCACTTATTCGTCGATCTATATCTCCGCGCCGGTGCTGGTCTGGCTCGGCATCCAGCCGGACAGCTTCCTCAAGACCGAGGACAAGGACGCGCCCGAAGCGCAGCCCGCCTGATCCGTTCAGCCAACGCCAAGCTTCGCCCGTCCATCCCCCGCTTGGCCTGCTCCCGAGCCCACGCTAATGAGGTCCGCATGTTGAAGCTTTCCCGTATCGCAGTCCTCCTCGTGGCCAGCGCCGCAGCACTTTCCCTGTCCGCGTGCGCGCAGAACCGGGCCAAGGGCGACACGGCCTATGTCGCGCGCGACGTCAACACGCTCTATGCCGCGGCCAAGCGGACCATGGACCAGGGCGACTATGAGCAGGCCGCCAAGCTGTTCGACGAGGTCGAGCGTCAGCACCCCTATTCGGTCTGGGCGCGCCGCGCACAGATGATGAGCGCGTTCAATTATTACCTCGCCCAGAAGTACAATGACGCGATTGCCTCGTCGCGGCGGTTCATCACCATCCACCCGGGCAACACCGAGGCGCCCTACGCCCAATATTTATTGGCGATGAGCTATTATCAGCAGATCGAGGATGTGACCCGCGACCAGGCGACGACGCAGCAGGCCGCAGACGCGTTTGGCGAGCTGGTCCGGCGCTATCCTGATACGCGCTATGCCGCCGACGCCCGGTTGAAGCTCGACCTGATCAACGATCACCTAGCCGGCAAGCAGATGGAGATCGGGCGGTTTTACCAGCGGTCGGGTCAATGGCTCGCAGCGACCTATTACTTCCGCGAAGTGATCGACAAATATCAGACGACCAGCCACGTGCCCGAGGCGCTTGAGCGGCTGGTCGAATGCAATCTCGCGCTCGGTCTTCCGGATGAGGCATGGAAGTCGGCCGCGGTGCTCGGAGCCAATTATGCCGACACCTTCTGGTACCGGCAGTCGCTGCGGCTGCTGATCAAGGAACGGCAGCATACGCAGGGCAGCAGGTATGTGGCGGATCGCGAGGAGCCATCGGCTGCCAACACCTCGTCGTCGACCAGCTATCCGGAGCGCAATTCAACCACTCCGAAGGCAGCAAAGCCGCCAAAACCGCCTAAGCCGCAAACTCCGCCGGCGACCAGCTACCCGCAACGCCCCGGCGCGACGACTGAGTGACCAACGCGTGAGCGAGCGGAGCGCAATAGCTGCGCCTGTTTCGCGGCCATGCTGAGGCAGCTCGCCGTCCAAAATGTCGTTCTGGTCGAGCGGCTCGAGCTCGAGTTCGAGCCCGGGCTCGGCGTGCTCACCGGAGAAACCGGCGCCGGCAAGTCGATCCTGCTTGACGCATTGGGCCTTGCGCTCGGCTCGCGCGCCGACACCGGCCTGGTCCGCTCCGGCCAGGACAGCGCCGCGGTTTCGGCCGAGATCGAGCTCGCTCCGGACCATCCGGCCTACGGTCTTTTGCAAGAGCAGGGAATCGAGGCCGATCCCCGCGAGCCGCTGATCATCCGCCGGACACTCAAAAGCGACGGCGGAAGCCGCGCGTTCGTCGGCGGCGCGTCGGTCCCGGCGGGGCTGCTCCGCGACCTTGGCTCGCTCGCGGTCGAGATCCACGGGCAGCACGACGACCGCGGCCTGCTCAATCCCAGGGGCCACCGAGCACTGCTCGACACGTTCGGGAGGCTCGATCCCGGCGGGGTCGAGGCCGCATGGGGCGAAGTCACGCGGATCGAGGCCGGGCTGGTCCAGGCTCGTGCGGAGGCGGCTGCCGCCGAGCGCGACCGCGACTATCTCGAACATGCCAGCGCCGAGATCGAAGGCGTCGCGCCCGAAGAAGGCGAGGAAACGCGTCTCGCCGAAGAGCGCTCGGCGATGCAGGCCGGATTGAAGGCCGGGGAATCGCTCACTGGCCTCGACGAGCTGCTCGGCGGGTCGGAAGGCGCGCTCGCGATGCTTCGCCAGGCGGCGCGGCGGATAGAGCGCGGCGCTGCGGACCATGAGCTGCTCGCAGAAGCCCTGGCATCGCTCGACCGTGCAGTCATCGAGGCGAGCGAGGCCGAGGACAGGATCGCTCGTGCGGCGGATGCGCTGGCGTTCGACCCGGCGCGACTGGAGCAGGTTGAAGCGCGACTGTTTGATATCCGGGGGCTCGCGCGCAAGCACCGGGTCGAGCCGGACGCGCTGGCCGCGCTGGGCGAGCAAATGCGCGACCAACTCGCCGCGATTGAAGCCGGCGGCGAGCAGATTGCCCAGCTCGACCGCAAGCTGGTTGCCGCGCGTGGGAGCTACGCGGCCGCAGCCGAAGACTTGAGCGCCCAACGCCATGCCGTTGCGGCGCGGCTCGATTCAGCGGTCGCTGGCGAACTCGCGCCCCTGAAGCTTGACTCAGCACGGTTCCGCACCAGCATCTCGAGCACCGAGCCCGGCCCGTCCGGGACCGACCGTGTCGAGTTCGAGGTTTCGACCAATCCCGGCGCGCCGTTCGGGCCGCTGACCCGCATCGCCTCGGGCGGCGAGCTGTCGCGCTTCATCCTCGCGCTCAAGGTCGCGCTGGCCGAGGCCGGGACGGCCGCGACGATGATCTTCGACGAAGTCGACCGCGGAGTTGGCGGCGCCGTCGCCAGCGCGATCGGCGAGCGGCTGGCGCGGCTCGCGCACGATTCGCAAGTGCTGGTCGTCACGCATTCGCCGCAGGTGGCAGCGCGCGCGTCGCATCATTATCGGATCGAAAAGAGCCACGGCCCCGAGGGCACCCGGACCAACGTTCGCAAGCTCGATGGAGCGGAGCGGCGCGAAGAGATCGCGCGCATGCTGTCGGGCGCGTCGATCACGGAGGAGGCGCGAGCCCAGGCGTCGCGGCTGCTCGACGCGGCATGACGGCTTATGTCGCGCTGCTTCGCGGTGTGAACCTGCTCGGCGTCAGCACCCTGAAAATGGCCGACCTCAAGTCGATCGCCGAGGCCGTGGGGCTTCAGTCAGCCCGGACCCACATCGCGAGCGGCAATTTGTTGTTTGTGACTGACCGAGCAGAAGAGGAGCTGCGGGTCATGCTCGAACAGTGGCTCAATGCGCACATGGGCCGCGAAGTTCGAGTCATGCTGCGGACCGCGGCCGAGCTGGAGTCCGTGGTTCGCGCCAATCCCTTTCCCGACGTGCCGGGCAACAAGGTCCAGGCGTTCTTCATGGACGAACCGCCGCCGCCCGATCTCATCGCAACCGTTCGCAACAAGGCCGACGACGAGCGCGTTGCAGCGGGCACGCGTGAAGTCTTTGTCGCCTACGGCGAAAAGGGTATCGGGCGGTCGCGCATACGCATTCCCGCGGCAGAAGCGGGCACTGCGCGCAACATGAACACGGTCGCCAGGCTGGCTGAGCTCGCAAGGGAGATGTCATGAGCAAGGAACGCGATATCCAGCACGAGTTCGAAGGCGAGAGCCTCGAAAGCGTGTTCGTCGGCCGGCGCGATGGCCAGAAGCGCCCGACCGTCATGCTCGTGCCCACTGTGATGGGCGTCTCCGAGCTTGAGCTCGGCTTCGGCCGGCAGCTGGTCGAATTGGGCTTCAATGCCTTTGTTGCCGACCTGTTCGGCAAGCAGTTCCGGGGTGCGCCGCGCGACGTCTGCTTCGGCGAGATGAAGCGGCTGGCGAACGACCGGTCGGCGCTTCAACGGCGGCTGCTCGCCGTGCTCGACCAGGTGCGCCGGCTCGATGAAGTTGATTCGGGCAAGGTCGTCGTTGCCGGCTATTGTTTCGGCGGCATGTGCGCGCTGGATGTCGCGCGCAGCGGCGCGGACATTGCCGCCGCTGTCGCCTTCCACGGCCTGTTCGACCCGCCCGGCCTTCCACCTCAAAAGATCACGGCCAAGGTGCTCGCGCTTCATGGTTGGGACGATCCGATGGTCCCGCCCGAAAAGGTCGTCGCCCTGGGTCAGGAAATGACCGAGGCCGGCGCCGATTGGCAGATCCATTGCTACGGCCATGTCGCACACGGCTTTACCAACCCCAACGCGCACCAGATCGGGATCGAAGGCGTGCGCTATCACGAGCTTGCCGCGGAGCGCTCATGGACGTCATTCATCAACCTGCTTGAGGAATTGTTCGGGGCGGATGGCTGACACGCTAAGCGAAGCCGAAGCCGCCAGCCGCCTGATGCGGCTGGCCAAGGACATCGCGCGCCACGACCGGCTCTATCACGACCAGGACGCGCCAGAGATTTCCGACGCCGAATATGACGCGCTGGTGCGCGAGAACCGCGAGCTCGAGGAGCGCTTCCCGCAACTGGTCCGCGCGGACTCGCCGTCGAAGCGGCTGGGCGCCGCGCCGGCGACGTCCGGCCTCGCCAAGGTCCCCCACTCGCGCCCGATGCTCAGCCTGGAGAATGCCTTTTCGGCCGAGGACGTCGGAGAGTTCGTTGCTCGGGTGAAGCGTTTCCTCGCGCTTCCCGCGGACGCGTTTGTCGCGATGACCGCCGAGCCCAAGATCGACGGGCTGAGCTGCTCGCTGCGCTATGAGAAAGGCGAGCTCGTGCTGGCGGCGACGCGCGGCGACGGAACGGTTGGCGAGGACGTGACCGCGAACGCGCGCACGATCAGCGACATCCCGCAGCGAATCTCCGGCGCGCCGGACGTGATCGAAGTTCGCGGTGAAGTGTACATGTCGAAGACCGATTTCGAAGCGCTCAATGGGCATCAAGAAGCTTCGGGCGGCAAGATTTTCGCCAACCCCCGCAACGCCGCGGCTGGCTCGTTGCGGCAGAAGGACCCGACGATCACCGCGGCGCGGCCGCTCAAGTTCTTCGCGCACGGCTGGGGCGAGCTCAGCGGACCGCTCGCCGACACGCAATACGAGGCGATGAAACGGATCGAGGATTTTGGGCTGCCGGTCACCGACCTGCTCGTCCGCTGCAATAGCGTCGACGAAATGCTCGCCCACTATCGGGCGATCGAGAAGGCGCGGGCCGATTTGCCGTTCGACATCGACGGCGTGGTCTACAAGGTCGACCGCCTCGACTGGCAGGAGCGGCTGGGCCAGGTCGCGCGTGCGCCGCGCTGGGGCCTCGCGCACAAATTCCCGGCCGAGAAGGCGGAGACGACCTTGGAGGCGATCGACATCCAGGTCGGCCGCACCGGCAAGCTGACCCCGGTCGGGCGGCTAACCCCCGTCGGCATCGGCGGCGTGATCGTCGCCAACGTCACGCTCCACAACCGCGACGAGATTCAGCGCCTCGGCCTGCGCATCGGCGACCGCGTGCGCATCCAGCGCGCCGGGGACGTGATCCCGCAGGTGATCGAGAATTTGACGCGCGACGAGCCGCGCGAGCCGTACGTCTTCCCCGACCACTGCCCCGAATGCCAAAGCGAGGCGGTCAGCGAGGAGGGCGAGGTCGACGTGCGCTGCACCGGCGGGCTGATCTGCCCGGCGCAGCGTTTCGAGCGCCTGCGGCATTTCGTGTCACGCGGCGCGCTCGACATCGAGGGCTTGGGCGAAAAGTCGATCGCCGAGTTCATTGAATTGGGCTGGCTGAACTCGCCAGCAGACATTTTCCGGCTGCACACGCACCGCGCTGAATTGCTCGGCCGCGAGGGCTGGAAGGAGAAATCGGTCGACAATCTCCTGGGCGCCATCGAGGCCAAGCGCGAGCCCGACGGTCCCCGGTTCCTGTTCGGACTCGGCATCCGACATGTCGGCATCGTCACTGCGCGCGATTTGCTCAAATGCTTCGGCACGATCGAGGAACTTCGCCGGGTCGCGATGTCGGAAGGCGGCGAGGCGGAGCTATCGTCGGTTCAGGGCGTCGGCCCGGTGGTCGCCGAGGCGCTGGTCGACTTCTTTCAAGAAGCGCACAACCGCGAGGCGCTGGATGACCTGCTATCGGTGGCCACGCCCAAAGCGTTTGTCAGCGATGCGAAGCAGACCGAGTGGAGCGGCAAGACGATTGTCTTCACCGGGAGCCTCGAGACGATGAGCCGCGACGAGGCCAAGGCGCAGGCCGAGCGCCTGGGCGCGCACGCGGCCGGATCGGTCAGCGCCAAGACCGACCTCGTCGTCGCCGGTCCCGGCGCCGGCTCCAAGCTCAAGAAAGCCGAGGAGCTCGGCATCCGCGTGATCGGCGAGGCGGAGTGGGCGCGGATCGTCGCCGAAGCGTAGCGACTCTCAGCTTGCGGATTCGACCGCGTAATCGTCGCCGTAAAATTTGCTCGTGCTGCGCGTGTGAAACGTGATCGCGCGGATCGGCTCGTATTTGGGCTCGCCCAGGCCGGGCAGGACCTCGAGTACCTCATCCTCCCACAGATAGACGTTGGTCGGGAACGAAACCCTGGCGCTGGCCAAATGCGAACCGTCGCTCGGCTTGCCGACGCGGTGGGTCGTCGAGGGATAAAGGTCGTTGGAAATCCGCTGCATGTAATCGCCGATATTGATGATGACCGAGCCCGTTGGCGCGTGCATTCGCACCCATTTGTTGCTGCGGTGGTTCCACACCTGCAGGCCGTCGGTTCGAGGCGCGGGCAGGATGGTGAAGAGATCGACATCCTCATGCCCGAGCAAGCGGCCGGCGCCGGAGCGGCTCTGCTCCTCGCTCATCGGCGGATAGTAATTGAGCCTAAGGCCGAAATTGGTGCCCGTGAGCTTGCGATCGTAGAGATGCGGGTCGCAGCCGAGCCCCATTAGCATCGCCTGGGCGATCGGCTTGAACAGTGCCTCATGAGCGAGCGCGAGGCGGCGGAATTGCCGCTCATATTTCGCGCTCGGCCAGTAATCTTCCGCGCGAAACGGACCATCCCGTTCCTGCGGAACATCGAACGCCCGCCGGCACCAGACCCATCCTTCGACCAGGTCGGGATGGATGTCGCTGGTTTCCTCGATCGGAAAATAGCCCTGATTGACGGAACCGTGGCGCTCGGCGCGAAAGCGCATTTTCTCGTCGAGCGGCGTCGATGTGAACAAGTCCAGCACCTGGTCGTGCATGTCGTCGTAGAGCGCCGGGTCGACGCCGTGGCCCACCAGGACCGCAAAGCCGATGTCCTGCAACGCCGACCCCAAAGCCTCCGCGATGCGCCGTTTGTCCGCCGTATTGCCGTGAAGGAATGGCTCCAAATCGAGCGTGGCGATCCGGTACTCGTCGTCGAATTCGTCGCTCTCGTGTTCGGCCAGCCGATAGGTGTGCGACTTCTCCACCTGGTCATATTTTTTGAATTGCCGGTTGAGCGCGTTCAGATCGGTCATTCCGACAGCTTAGCCGTTGCGCGCCGCTTTTTGCAGCACCAACACCGGCCACTCGCCCGCGCCGGGGTCGCGCAGGGCGAAGCCTAAAGCTTCATAAGCGCGGAGTACGGCGCCGGCCTGGCTGTCGAGCAATCCGGCGAGCATCACGACCCCATCCGGCGTGAGCGCAGTCGCGAAATCGGGCGCGAGTTCGATCAGCGGCCCCGCTAGGATGTTGGCGATGATGAGGTCGAACGGCGCGCGAGCGGCGATCAACGGCGAATCCATGCCGTCCGCTTCAGCCAGCAGCAGCTCGCCCCACCCGTGTCCGAGCGTCACCCGATTGATTGCCGCATTGTCGCGCGCGACGTCGATCGCAGAAGCGTCGATGTCAGTCGCGAGGCACTTGGCCACCGGCCACAGCGCGAGCGCGGCGAACGCCAGCAGCCCGGTCCCAGTGCCGATGTCGGCGATGTTGGCGAAAGCCGCGCCGCTGCGCTCGAGACCGTCGAGCGCGGCGAGGCAGCCCGAGGTGGTCGCATGCTGGCCGGTGCCGAAGGCGAGGCTCGCGTCGATCTCGAACGGGATTGCACCCGGCGGAACCGAGCCGCGATTTGTCGGCGTATGGACATAGAAGCGGCCGGCGCGGATCGGCTGGAGCCCGGCCTGGCTCATCGTCACCCAATCGGCCTCGCCGAGCTGCTCGGTACGCGGTTCGCCGCTCGCCAGCGCGGCCAGCTGCTTCAGCTCTTCGGCGGTCGGCTCGTGATCGAAGTAAGCGTGAATCAGCCAGTCGTCGGACCGGGCCGGATCGGGCTCATCGGCGACCAGCACCGGCGGGCTGGCAGCATCCAGTTCCAGATCGGGAAGCGCCTCTGCCTGGGCGCGCGTGCACGGAATCGTGACGCGGTAACTCACCTCACGTAGCTGGCGCCGTTGACGTCGATGACGCTCCCGGTGGCCGACGCCGGGGCGTCGATCGCGAGCCAGCGAATCGTCTCTGCCACCTCATCGGTCGTCGCGACCCTCCCTAAGGGAATGTCGGCCACGATCTGCGCGCCGCCGCGGCCAGCGAGATACTCGTCGGTCATTTCCGAGACGGTGAAGCCCGGCGCGACGCCGACACACAGGATGCCCTGCGCCGCATAGCCGCGCGCGATGGTCCTGGTCATTGCGACAATGCCCGCTTTGGACGCCGCGTAATGCCAATGCTGCGGCGAATCACCGCGGAAGGCAGCGCGGCTGGCGATGTTGACGATCCGGCCCGACGCGCCGAGGTCGAGAAAGTGCGAGACGGCGAGCTTGCTGAGGTCCGCAGCTGCTTGCAGGTTGATCGTCAGGGTCCGGTTCCACGCCGCATGCCACTGCTCGTCGGGCGCGTTGTCGGGCACGGCCTCGTAGATTCCCGCATTGTTGACGAGGACGTCGATGCGCCCGTCGAGCTCATCGAGCGCCGTTTCCCAGATGTTGCGCGGCGCCGAAGGATCGCCAAGGTCGCCGGCGATCAGCTCGTCGCTGCCCTTGGTCGAATGGCCGACGACATTGTGCCCATCGGCTTTGAGCAAGGCATAGGCCGCGGCGCCGATTCCGCGGCTCGCTCCGGTGATCAGTATGTTCATGACCCCCGCCTAGCCTCACGGCCGCGGCGGGGGAAGAAGTCAGGCGGCCATTCCGTTGACGAACGCCTTGGCGGTCGACTTGAAATTGGCGATCTGCTCGGAAAAGCGGCCGAAGCCCTGCTCGACCTGGTCGATATCCTTGGCGACATTTTCGGTGTCGGTCCGGATCGCGGCGATGGTCGAGCTCATCGAGTCGGCGGCAAGCGCGGTCTCGTCGACCGCGGCGGTGATCATCGTCACCGTCTGGGCCTGGAGCTCCATCGCCTGGCGAATCCGGTCGGCCGAGCTCTGCACTTCCTCGACCGTCCCCTGGATCGAGCCGTTGGCGTCGACCGTCTGGCGAGTCGCCTGCTGGATCGCGGTGATCTTGGCGGTGATGTCGTCGGTCGCCCGTGCAGTCTGCGAGGCGAGGCTCTTCACTTCCTGCGCGACGACCGCGAAGCCGCGACCGGCGTCGCCGGCGCGTGCCGCCTCGATGGTGGCGTTGAGCGCGAGGAGGTTGGTCTGTCCGGCGATATCGCGGATCAGGCTGAGGATCGATTCGATCGCTTCGACGTGCGCCGACAGGGCCTGGCTGACCTTGACCGCCTGGCTGGCCTGGTCGCCGGCGCGGGTGGCGACACCCGCAGCGACCTCCACCTCGGAGCGCGCGTCCTCGATGGCTCGGATCAGGCCGGCGGCGGTCTGGGCGGCTTCGCGCATCGCGACCGCCGATTGTTCGGCGGCGGCGGCGACTTCGCTGGTCTTGCCGAGCATTCCGCGAGCCGAATTAGCGGTCGCGCGGGTACGTTCAGTAAGCGATTTGGACTGATCGGTGCTGGCGCGGACGAGCTCGCCGACACGGCGCTCGAACTGCTCGCTCTCGCGGCCGCGCTGGTCGGCGGCATCGATTGCCTCGAGCAGCGAAACCTGCGCGAGAATGATGTCTGTCTCAAAGGTCATCATGCGCATGAGCGCGCTGACGCACTCCCGGAGCCTGTCTGGATCGTCGGAGAAACGTTCGGCGAGCTTGCCGATAATCCGGCTCGCGGTCTGGGCTCGCGCCGCGATATAGACCGGGACCGAGGTCTTCTCCGCATAAATTTCGCGACCATATTCGGCGATCCCCTGGATCCACGAAGCATCGACCGTTCCGGCGTAAACCGCAGCGTAGCGCTCGGCGCGCTGTTGCCCGAACTGGCCAACAATCTCGGCTGCAACGAGGTCCGCGGCATTTTCGCGAAGCAGCTGGACGTCGCGCTCGAGCGAACCGCCCGGATTATAGGCCGCAAGCCGAGCGCTAAGCTGCTCGTCGGTCAGTTGTTGCAGCTGTCCAGTCTCGCCACTCATCAGTCGGGTCTCCGTCGTTCGCGTGTCGTGCACTTCGCCGACGCTCTTGCCCCACAATGGTTAAGACCGGGTTAGGCGAGGTGGTGAAACTTGCCTCGTCCAAGGCTGCGCCCTAAGCGGTCGCCATCTTCACATCGAGGAAAGCCAGCCCAGAATGGCCGCGACAAAACAACGCCCGCTCTCGCCGCACCTCACGATCTGGCGCTGGGGACCGCATATGGCAGTGTCGATCCTCCACCGCCTGACTGGCGCGGCCCTGTCGATCGCCGGGCTCGCCATCCTGACCTGGTGGCTGGTCGCGATTTCGCAGGGCCCGGACGCCTTTGCCCAGTTCACCAAGCTTGCGTCCCATCCGGTCGGGCTGGTTGTGCTGATCGGCCTGACGTGGGCTTTCTTTCAACATTTGCTGTCGGGCATCCGCCACCTGGTGATGGATACCGGCGCGGCGTTCGAGCTCGGCATCAACAAGACCTTCGCGATCCTGACGATCGTCGGGTCGATTGCCGTGACCGCCGCTTTGTGGGTCTACGTCCTGGAGTTCCGGCCATGAGGAGAGTTCGTCGATGAGTTTGGGCGACAGCGCCACTCCGCTGGGCAAGGTCCGTGGCCTTGGCAGCGCGCGCGAAGGCGGCGAGCATTGGCTGACCGAGCGCGTGACCAGCATCGCACTTTTGTTTCTCGGCACCTGGCTGATCGCTTCGCTGCTGCTCCTGCCATCGCTCGACCAGAGGACGCTGCTGGAATGGCTGAGCGCCCCGAGCGGAGCCGTTCCAATGGCGCTGCTCGTGATCATTGGTTTCCGGCACGCGCTCGACGGAATGAAGGTCGTCGTTGACGATTATGTGCACGTCGAGGGCAACCGCGTCGCGCTCAACACCTTGCTGCTGTTCCTCGCCGTCGGCGGCGGGGCGCTGGCCCTATTCGCGCTCGCCCGCATCGCATTCGGAGGGGCCGCTTGAGCGCGTACAAGATCATCGACCACACCTATGACGTGGTCGTCGTCGGCGCCGGCGGCTCGGGATTGCGGGCGACCATGGGCGCGGCCGGGCAGGGGCTAAAGACCGCCTGCGTGACCAAGGTCTTCCCGACCCGAAGCCACACCGTCGCCGCCCAGGGCGGGATCGCGGCGTCGCTCGGCAACATGGGGCCCGACCACTGGACCTGGCACATGTACGACACGGTCAAGGGCTCCGACTGGCTCGGCGACCAGGACGCGATCGAATATATGTGCCGCGAAGCGCCCGCGGCGGTCGTCGAGCTCGAGCATATGGGGCTACCATTCAGCCGTACGGCCGAAGGCAAGATCTACCAGCGCGCGTTCGGCGGAATGACCCAGAACATGGGCGAAGGGCCGCCGGCGCTCCGGACCTGTGCCGCCGCCGACCGCACCGGCCACGCGATGCTGCACACGCTCTATCAACAGAGCCTCAAGCAGGACGCCGATTTCTTCATCGAATATTTCGCGCTCGACCTGATCATGCAGGACGGGACGTGCCGCGGCGTCGTGGCGCTCAATCTCGACGACGGATCGGTGCACCGCTTTCGCGCCCAGGCGGTGGTGATCGCGACCGGCGGCTACGGCCGGACCTATTTCTCCTGCACTGGCGCGCACACCCAGACTGGCGACGGCAACGCGATGGTGCTGCGCGCTGGGCTGCCGCTCCAGGACATGGAGTTCGTCCAGTTCCACCCGACCGGCCTCTACGGAGTCGGCGTCCTCATCACAGAAGGCGCGCGCGGCGAGGGCGGCTACCTGACCAACTCGGAAGGCGAGCGTTTCATGGAGCGCTACGCCCCGCACGCGAAGGATCTTGCCAGCCGAGACGTCGTGTCACGCTCGATGGCGATGGAGATCCGCGAAGGGCGCGGCGTCGGCGATCACAAGGACCATATCTTCCTCCACCTCAACCATATCGATCCGAAGATCCTCGCCGAGCGGCTTCCGGGAATCACCGAGACCGCGATGACCTTCACGGGAGTCGATCTGACGCGGCAGCCGGTGCCGGTGGTCCCGACCGTCCACTATAATATGGGCGGCATCCCGACCAATTATCACGGTGAAGTGGTGACGTTGAAAGACGGCAATCCCGACGCGGTCGTGCCGGGCCTGTTCGCGGTCGGCGAAGCGGCCTGTGTCAGCGTCCACGGCGCCAACCGCTTGGGCTCCAACAGCCTCATCGACCTCGTCGTTTTCGGCCGCGCCGCTGGTCTGCGCCTCGGCGAAGTGGTGAAGTCGAATACCCTACAGGAGGAGCTGCCCGACAATGCCGCGGAGCAGTCACTCGCCCGGCTCGACAAGTTCCGCCATGCCGAAGGCGGCAGCCCGACCGCGGAGATTCGCCTGGAGATGCAGCGCACGATGCAGTCGGACTGCGGCGTGTTCCGCACCGACCGCACGCTCGCCGAAGGCGTCGCCAAGATCGACAAAGTGTTCGAGCGGATGGCCGACGTCCACGTCACCGACCGCAGCCTGATCTGGAACAGCGACCTGGTCGAAACGCTCGAGCTCGACAGCCTCCTCGCCCAGGCGGTGGTGACGATGCATTGCGCCGCCAACCGCAAGGAAAGCCGCGGCGCACACATGCAGGAAGATTATCCCAAGCGCGACGACAAGAACTGGATGAAGCACACCGTCGCCTGGTTCGACGCGTGGGGCGGGAAACCGCCAAAAGGGGGCGTCACGATCGACTACCGCCCGGTGCACGAGTTCACGCTGACCAACGACGTCCAGTACATCAAGCCCAAGGCGCGGGTGTATTGATCTAGCGCTGCCGCAGCGGCTCCCCTCGAAGGAGCATCAGTCTTCCTCGAACGCGCCGACGAACTCCTCCTCGCCGGCAACGCCCTCGAGCTCGGCGTCGAGCGCGCGATATTGTTCGCCGAACACCTCGGTGAACGCTTCGAAGTTCGAGCGTGAATCCCAGCGGTCGATAGTCAGCCACCAGCCGCTCGGCTCAACCGGACGCAACAAAGTGGTGCCTTGAAAGCCGGGCGCGTTGCGGAACAGCTGCGCCCAGTCGCCCGTATCCGAATAAGCATGAGCGAATTCCTGCTCGCGGCCTTGGGGCGGGCGGAATTTCCAGATGCGGAGATGGGTCATCAGGCTGAGCAGCGACCTCGCTTTGCTCGGATCGTCATGCTCGCTCGTCCCCCGGACGAGCTGCGCGTGACAATGGTGCCAGGAGAGGACTCGAATAGACCAACTAAGAAACTGATTGTGTGGGTGAATTAGTTATGACGGTTCTAAAAGGCCCCCAAATAGGCCCCCGTCGCAACGGCCTTGTCGAAAATTATTATTCGCCTTCGCCAGCCAATTCGCCGACCGATTCGCCCCGAATCAATGAGGGACCGCGGTGCCACCCGCCTTCAGTCCCGCCACCAACGCCTCCAGCGTGGCAATCTGTTCGCTGCTGGCACTGCCCGCTCCGGCGCTACACTGCGCCCGGATCAGCTCACCCTGCTTGTGCGCGGGAAGGTGGCCATAGCTTGTGAATGTCGTCAGCACGTCAGCATGGCCCAGATTCTGCGACCAGGCCTTCATCGCCTCCGCCGACAGGTTCAGCGTCATGGCGTGGCGCACCAGCATATCGCGGATGCTGTGCGGGTTGAAATAGGGCAATCCGGCCCGCTCGAATGCGCGGCGGAAAATCGCGTTGATCGGCTGGGTCGTGCGCCAGCCGCTCCGCGAAATGCCGACCGGTGTGAAGCTGCCATTGGCGTCCAGCCCCATCTCCGTCGCCGGAAATAGCGGATCGTCGCGGCCCCAAAGATGATCGCGCTCAAGCGCGACAGCCCAAGCGGTGAAAATCGCCAACGCGTCGCCGCCGATCGGCATGAACCACGTTGGAAACGTCTTTGCGAATTTACTCCGCACGGTGCGCGCGTCGTGCTGCACCACCCCCCCTTGAAGCTCGACGTGCCCCAGCCGGAACGACGCCAGCGCCGCCGCCCGTGCCCCTGTCAGCGCCGCAAAGGCGATCAATGCCCGGTCGCGCCGCTCCAGGGTCGTGTCGGCTGGCATAGCGGACAGTACATGATGGACTTGCGCCAGCGTAGGCACCCGCTTCTCTCGTCGCGCCCGCGCAACCGCGACGTCCTTTTCGCTCAGGTTGAAATAATCGGCGTCGGCATAGGCAATATGCGATTTGAAACCGGGCAAATGCGCCAGCCAGAAAAAGAAGGCGCGCAGATCGCGCAGCGTCGAAAGCATCGTCGCCTTGCTGATCCGCTCACCGGTGCGCGCGTTGGTTGCCTTGGCCAACGCCGCCTTGAACGCGACCGCCTGTTCGCGATGAAACCGCTTGAAGTCGCGAGCCTTGGTCGATTCCTCGAACCGCGCGAGCGACCTTGCCACGCCGTCGATCGTCGTTTCATCGCGGCCCAACG
>Ga0193751_1000454_pt1 | contig 32191 bp, 38 predicted proteins | sample L1c2metaG_FD_143050 | JGI IMG/M metagenome (GOLD analysis project Ga0193751, IMG submission 143050) | Soil microbial communities from a riparian zone of the East river system, Colorado, United States - L1c2 | ecosystem: Environmental > Terrestrial > Soil > Riparian zone | place: USA: East River...
CGGATAGGGTCAGCGTCTCGACTGGCGCCCCCCTCTTGGCTGGTCAGTAGTCCTCGGCCAGCATGAGTGTGAGTACGCGGGTCGTCTTATCGGCGTTCGCCGGATCCTCGGACTCGCGCAGGCACAGGCAGTCGTAGTAGTCGATCTTCCAAAGGAACGTGTGGCCATTGAGGTCGAACCGGCCGAAGTCGTGCTCGCCATAGGGGTCGCTCGCTTCCGTGAACTTATCGAAGCTGACGAGCTCCGTGAGGGCATCTCGCTTGATGGCCTCTGAGAGCGCGTCGACGGTTGCCGTCATGATCACCTCGCCGTCCTGAAGTGTCCGGCGAAGGTGGTCGTTGAGCTGAGCAATCTTCTTAACTCGAGCGTCACAGAGCGGAGAGGTAATCTCCACGCTCTCGTGGGGCGACATGTGTCGTGCCCCGCAGCGAGGGCAGTCGTCGTCACACATGGCCGACCACTCGTCCGACCATTCCTTGCCGCAGCGGGCGCACTTGTAGTGGTTGCGGAACCAAGCCATCTCCGCCTCCCTCAGATGAGTTCGGCGAGGATGAGCGCGCTTACGACCGAGCGCTCACTGCAGGCTTCGCACCAGCCGCCGGTCTGGTCGGGCTCGACCTCGGTCGTGTAGTTGCAGTGTGGGTTGGTGCAGATTCCGGGAGATACGCTATCGGCAAGAACCGCCGCGAACATATCCTCCAGGACCGCGTAGCCTTCGCAGTCCGCTAAGTCCTGAAGTTTCGTCTTCCTGAGTCCAGGATCCATGATCTCCTCCGTCTCGCTACCGGCACCCGATTGGCAGGTGCCGGATTGCAAGACGGAGGGACATGGAGCGTACGAAGCCCAAGTGGACTGCCGGGCAGTGAGAACGGGTTAGCTAATAATGCGCCCGGCATCCTCTCGGGTATGCGCTTCGACCTTCGCGCATAGGAAATCTTCAGCCCTGCAGTGTCGACAAAAAAGACCCGGAAATTAGCCAAACCGGCAAATGTAGCCGAGGTTCTGAAGTAAATTAAGATCGTTGGATCGGCGACGGGTTCGATCGATCGGAGTGAACGAACCTGAAAAGGATCGCTCCGCGATGCCCGATCGGCTTGCAATGATGTAGGGTGATCGATATACAACTTACACCCTGGCTGGCCCTTTGGAACTCCTAGAATGCCGGTTAACCCAACCATCGTTGCTGCAATAATTGCACTCACGGTTACGTCCGCCGGTTGGCTCGTCGTACACCACTTGACGCGAAGGCGGGAGTTAGAAGCCCGACTTGCATCAGACGCGCGAGCGGATCGGACGCGCCGCTTGGAGCTGCAACTGCGCCATTATGAAAGGCAAATCGAGGAATTCTACGGTCCGATTTACAGTATGATACAAACGATTTTTGCGATTTGGCACGTAAAGAATCGATTGGAGACGGAAATATCCCCAGCGGACAACGACAAACCTGTCGAGGAGGTTAAGGCTAAGTTTGGTCAGTTCGCCGCAGCCGCTTACTTCAATCCCATTCATCAAGAAGTTAGAGATATCCTGAATCGAAAATTATTCCTGACTAAAGGAGCTGCCATGACGGATAGTTTTTATGCGTATCTCAAACACTCATTGATGGAGAACATGCAGTATCGGCTGTGGGCTGAACATGGCATAAGCTCTATCAGCGTTAAAGGTGAGGAGTTCAGTCAAAGATTTGTCGATGATATAAAGCGCGGTCTGGATGATGCTGTCAAAAGGTACGACCAGCTGCTACAGGAACTGCAAAGATCGCCTGATGGAGCCAGTGACGGCCGTCGCGAGAACTCTCTGTTACAACGGGCCGCGGACGTCTTCCGCAGGCGTGCCGCTTAAATACCTAAGCGGCTCTTTTCGCGCAGCTTATGACACGTTCGGCCTCTCTTTGCAGCCTAGCAGAGAGGCGTTTGGTGGATTTGAAAGGTCAGTCGCAAGCGAGCGTGAAAATCGTTTGTTAGTCTCCCATTATACGTTTGGCGAGATCAGTTGATACGTTGTGCCATCGAACTTGGTCCTATCCACTCCTCCCAAGTAAGGAGCCTCGTGCCGAGGCGCGCGTAATTGACCCGGAGGTAGCCGTCGCCGCCGCGAATGACCGCCTCGGGGACGACTTGCGCGACCTCCTGCGCCAAGACGCCGACGAAAACCTGATCGCTCCAGTAGTACCGAAAGCGGTAGACCCGGATGCCGTTCGGGAGCCGGCCTACTTCGGCCACATCGCGCTTCACTCGCTTGTCGGAAATGAACGCTCCAAGTATCGCGAGCGGCATTAGCGCGGCTGTGGTTGCCACCCCGTTGACCGCGCTTTGGTTCATAGCCACGACCTGAAGGCAGGTCTGGTAGTCCTGGGTCCCAGGTCTGTACCCCTTCGACTGGCATTCCCTGTCTTGCTGCGTCCGGTACATGTTGACTTGCTCCACCTGCGAAGTCGTCGAGCAGGCCGCGAGCACCAGGGATGCTGCGATCACCGTAGTTCTTGACTGATGCCACATATTTCTCCCCTTTCCCCTGTATTCGCCGGTAGTTATCCGGCTCTACACTTGAAACAAAATGGCCAATACTGTTGCGAAACCTTGAATCATTGGTATTTTTAGCTTGCGCAATGAGCCTCAAATCTGGTAAGAACCATTCCCGCTGGCGCAAAGCCCTGAATATGCTTGGGTTTCGCCGTGCACCACTCTTGGCCATTCCGTTTCGGGGCCAAGGGAGGCGCAGGGAGCGCCGTATGCGCGCTGAAGGAGGCTTGAGCCTCTACGGCTCGGGCGGGCGGAAATATCTCACCGCTGCCGAGCGCAGGCGCCTTCTCGATGCCATAAGCAAGGCACCGTCGAAGGTGCGTCTATTCCTTCTGACGCTCATGTGGAGCGGAGGGAGGCTTTCCGAGACGCTCTCGATCACGCCCGAGGCGATCGACCTCGACGCCGGCGCCGTATCGATCGAGACCCTTAAGCGGCGACAACGTGGCGTCGTGCGCCAGGTGCCTCTGCCCAGACCGTTACTGCGGGAACTCAGTCGCGCCTTTGGACTGCGAGCTGCACAACGTGATCCGTCGAGCGCCTCCAGGCCACTATGGCCGTGGAGCCGCACGACCGGCTGGCGGCGGGTAAAGGACGTAATGGCGATCGCGGGCATCTGCGGGACGCCGGCAACGCCAAGAGGACTCCGCCACACCTTCGGCGTCGCCGCATTTCAGAAGAACGTCCCACCGCATCTTGTGCAACGTTGGCTTGGCCATGCGTCCTTACGCACGACAGCGATCTACGGCCAGGTGGTCGGCGCAGAAGAGCGAGCGTTTGCCGCGCGCATTTGGAAATAAGGGAGCTACCGAAATGCTCCTAGCCTCAATGCCCTGATGACGTAAGCTGAGCGAATCCAAGCTCGTCTTTCAGCAGCTCCGGGAGTTTTATGTAAATTGCCATAAGGCCATCGATCGCGCGCGCCATCTCATCTCCCTTTCTATGCCTTATCTCATCATCCTCGTTATACCGTTCCCACTCTGCCCGCGCGACCTCATGGACAATCACCCACTCGTCTATGCTCTCGAACAATCGGACCTCCTTGCTCGGAAAGAAAAACCGCGCTTCATCGAGCTTGATCCGCCTTTCCTGCAATTCCAAGTCACCCACTGGCCTTTCCGTGCCCGTACGAACGACGCGCTCTATTATGAATTTTGCTGCCACATAGATTTCGTGCCTTTGGTCGAACAGATCATGCTTAAGCTTATCGTATGCAATGTCCCGCTGAGACTGAGCAATCTCCTTTTGGGCCGCCGCGGTCGCGGCCTGCCCTCTCGCAATCTCGGCTTGGATTGATCCGAAGCGCCAAGTCACGATTATAGCTGCGGCCGACGCAATGATTGTCGCAATTGGTCCGGCGAACGTTGCACAGAACTCCCACATGTTCTGACCCGCTGGCTTGAGTCGCTGAAGCATTACAATAGCCCGATACCCTACCATTTGGGTTAGGGGATGAAAAATATAGGGCGGTCCCTGGAACTCTCTTCCCAACAAGTCCCAACGAGCATAATCCCGAGCCTAGCGAATGTGGCCCGTCGGCCAGAAGATCAGCAGATGTCTTCCGACGGTGTAATTCTTTTTGCGCGTGTTGACTTCCGCAATGACCGTCGGATTTTCGGGATAAAAAACGAGGACCGCTTCTCGCACGTCCATGTCATCGGAAAGACGGGGACTGGAAAGTCCACCCTGCTTGAGACTATGGCACTCCAGGACATCAAGCTGGGCCATGGGATTGCCCTCATCGACCCGCACGGTGACCTGGTCGAGCGCGTAGCCGCGAATGTTCCCGCGTCGCGCCGATCCGACGTGATCTACCTTAACGCGGCCGATCCGGCTCAGCCCTACGGCTACAATCCGCTGCGCCATGTCCGGGAAGACCGCATTGCGCTTGCGGCCTCGGGCCTCATGGAGGTTTTCCAAAAGATGTGGCCCGAGGCATGGGGTGTCCGCATGGAACACATCCTGCGTAACCTCCTTATGGCCCTCCTGGAGCAACCGCGCGCCTCCATGGCAGACATCTTGCGTATGATTTCCGACAAGAAGTTCAGGGCGGACGTTGCTAAGTCAGTGCGCAACGAGACAGTGCGAGCCTTCCTCGAGAACGAATTCGAGCGTTTCTCCTTTGGCTATCGGGCCGACGGGACCGCCCCAATTCAGAACAAAGTCGGCGCTTTCCTCGCCGATCCGATGCTAAGGCGGATACTGACTGCGCCCGCGACCGACTTGCATATCCGCAGGGTCATGGACGAAGGCAAGATACTCTTGGTCAATCTGGCCAAAGGAAGGATCGGCGACGACAGCTCCTCCCTCCTGGGCGGCCTTCTCGTGACTACGCTGGGCCTCGCCGCATACAGCCGGGCAGACATGCCAGCGGAGGAGCGCCGCGACTTCTTCGTCTACATCGACGAGTTCCAAAGCTTCACGACGCTTGCGCTAGCGAACATGTTCTCCGAGATGCGTAAGTACCGCGTCGGGTTCACGGTCGCCCATCAATACCTGCACCAGCTTGAACCGGATATCCGGCACGCGGTGTTGGGAAATGCCGGCACGATCATCTCATTCAGGGTGGGAGCGGAGGATGCGCCCTATCTCTCTCGGGAATTCGAAGAAAGGTTTAGGCCAGAGGATCTGGTGCGACTGGAGAATTACCACGTCTACCTGAAGCTCATGATAGACGGGATGCCGAGCAAGCCGTTTAGTGCGATAACTCTGAAGTCGCAGTAGCGGAGGCGGAGACACTCATGCGCAAGTTAAGCGCTCTCATCGCTGGCATCCTGCTCATCCTCTTGATCGGGACGGCGGGTGCTTTCTCGGCCAGCGTCCAGCTATTCTCGAATGAAGCCGAGGCGCAGAAGCATTGCCCGGCAGATACCATCGTCTGGGTGAACACCCCAAGCGGCGTATATCACTTTCGCGGGGAGCGATGGTACGCCAACACAAAGAACGGCGCTTTTGTGTGCCGCAAGGAGGGCGACGCGGTCGGCTACCGGGCGACAAGAAACGGCCAATAGCCCACTTCGGCGAGTGCGCGTCAGGACGTTTCCTTGAGCGATCGGGCAAGCACCGCAGCGATCGACTGTCTTCGGGCCGTCACCTCGCCGGAGTCGATCGTGCCCCGCCTCACCTTTACTCGGTACCCGCGGATTGTTTCTTCGGTCGGCGGTGCCCCAGAGTCCCTTTCATCGAGGTGCGCAATCACCGCATCCGGTGTGCAATAACGCACACGATCCAGAGCTTCTTCCGTCAGCTGTCCGCGGATGTACTTTGACATGGCCTTGAGCTGCCGCTCGTCGCCCATGACCAAAATGACCTCTTCGTAGCCCGCGGCAAGGCACTTTTCGAGGTTACCGAGCTCCCAGTGCTTGCTGGTCGTGACGGAAATCTCGCAGGCGATCCGCCGGCCGTTCTTGCTCAATAACAGGTCCACCTTTCCGGCTCCGTCGAGCACGGGGGCCTCAATAACGGCGAGATATCCCCGCTCTTGCGCCGCTCCCTTTAGGAGGTGCTGGAGGTACGTGTGCTGGCGGCCCCCGCGGCCCGCTTGGACGTCGGTTGGCGTCGGTCTTGGCCTCCGCAGCTGTGCCGTCGTCGATGCGCCCGTCCCCTTGGCCTTTGGACGCGCGACCGAGGGAGAACCGATTGGATGGGAATGCGGTGCGGTACGCTCCGACGCCAACCCAGTCGGCAGCTCGTCCTCTCCCCCTCGTGCCGCGTCCGCCGCAGGGGCCAGCGATCGGAAGGCTTCCTCGATGCTGACGGCACAGCGGACGCGATTCGCCTCGGTTAGGATTCGGCGTTCTTCCGGACCAAGTGTCGGCTGCGACTCGACGAAGCCGAGCGGCACAGTCACCGTAATCGCTCGTGGGGTCAGGTTCCGAATATGGCACGCGAATTGGGTTTCGCGGTCACGTTTTTTTGCGCGCAGCAAGTACTCCCAGTCACAGCGCATTTCCTCCGCGAACGGCCTCGCATCTTTGGCCGAGATGCCTCCGACAAGCTTTATGCTCGTGCTTGCCATGACCGAGGCACGCAAGCCCGCTGCGAGCTGATCGAGATTCTGGTGCGCGAGCACCATGCCCACCCGGTACTTGCGCGCTTGGTTGAGGAGGTGCTCGATACTATCATCGAAATAGTCTTGCGCTTCATCGATATAGAGAAATGTCGGCCGTCGCTCGTGGGGCGCAATCGAGGCGCGCTCAACCGACGCCTGTGCAATGAGCGAAATGAAGAACCGCCCGAAGATAGCGCATCCCTCCTGTTTTAGCAGTTCTTTCGCTGTGTTGATGAAGATGATCTTGCCGGAGTTTATGCTCTCGTAGATATCGACCTTGTTGCGGGGGTGCGAGAACATCCGCTCCAGCGTCGCGTTGGAGAGGACCCCCCACAATCTTGTGAGGATTTGCTTCTTCGTTTCATTGAAGCTGCGGTCGAAGAAACGCGTTTCGAAGAAGCTCCGTGCCGTTCCCGGCAGCCTTTCCATGTAGGGGCGGAATGGCTCACCGTTCTCCATCAACTGCCGGAGCGTCTGGATGGTCGCGTTCGGGATCTCCATCATGAGCCGGGCGAGGTAGCGGAAGATCACCCCCTGGCGCTGAGTGAGCTCCGCTCCGAGCAGCGCTCCGAAAAAATACTCGTAAAGTTCTACTGTACTGTTAAGGAGCTTTTCTCGCTCGAGCGCTCCGTATTGCGTCACCCGCTCACGGTTCCAGTCAAACATATTGAGGCACGCCGGGTATTCAATATCATTCGGATCGATGATGACAAGGCGTTCGGCTAGGCCGTCTCTTTCTCCGGGCCTGAATAGAGCGAGACCGGAGACCGTCCGAATGAGATCGCCTTGGCTGTCGATCACGATTACGGAGCGCCCGTCTGCTCTAGCGCGCAACAGGTCGTGGTAGATCAAGAGCTGCATGAGCTGCGTCTTGCCGTGCCCCGAGCCTCCGACGATGTGCGTGTGCTCGAAACGAGCTGGGAACGGAATTCGCAGCGGCACCGGCGCCCCAAAGAACGCCCTGAAGGGCGTTCCACTCAGATACACGCTTACAAGCTCTTCGTTTGAGCGGGCACGATATGAGGTTGGCGGAACGCTCCTGCGATTGGCGTCGCGTAGTCTTTCATGGGGAACACCGGAAGCTGCGCGGAGATTATGTTCGAGCCGATCGCGTACCGCTTCGAAGAGATGCGCAGCGGTGGCGTCATGCTCACATAATGCCGCGATCGTGCACTCCACAACGGCCGCGGGCTCGTCACAAAGGTCAATGAGCGGCACGAAAAGCGACGAGAGCGGGTCGGCGCCGTTCTTGTCGCCGCCATCGTCGAATACGGACCCGGGCAGCGTGTCCAATATAGACCGCGTAACGGCCGTGACTCTGCCGCACCAGGCTTCCGAGGGCCCCGCGGAGTCCGTGAATCGCTGTACACGCATAAGCCGCTGACGAAGGGCAAAGGCGTCCTCGATCGAGAGCGCGTTGATTGACCTAAGCTCCGGAAGCTCCGCCACTCCCTCAAGCGTCAAAAGGTCCTCTGCGAGATCACAAATGGCGCAAAGAAGTACCTGTGCGGGGAAGCGGTCTGCTCGCTTGCACGCGTTGAAGACGAGGTTCACGATGTAGCGCTCGCGGGCGTCCCGGTCCGACAGGCCGCTTCGCCGGAACGTGGTGCGCGCCTTCTTGTAGAGCGATTTCGTTTCCCGCACCTCGCGGGCGAGGCCGAAGGGAAGGAAAAGGTTCTTCAAATTGGACCCGATGAAGCGCGGAATGAGGGCGTTACCGTTTGACAAGCTCCTCACCTCCGAATTGCCGCGCTGCCTCCATGATGGTCTTGAAAGTTGCGAATGCCGCTGTGATCTTGTCTTCAACCGCAAGCATCTCGACGACGCTCGTGCACTCGATGCGCTTTCCGGCGGTCAGCTCATCGAGCGACAGCGAAGTGTTCATGAGATTGAAGGAGAGGCGCGAGAGCAACCCGACAAGGCCGTGACCTGGGTCAAGGAGTTCGGCACGAGAGTACAAAATAGCATGTCCGAGGCGGTACGTTGCGATAGAGCGGCGCTCGCCGCGGCTAAATTCGCCTCGCACGTCAAGTACGAAGACCATCCCGCCGAATATGCTGCGGCGCTGGTGTCGACGGACAAGGAGCTTCATTCCTAAGCCGCGGGTTTAAATGACGATAAAGAGTCGCATTACGTTGGGTCTTATGCGGGCTTATGGCCATAACTCTTCGAGCCGCTTCCGCGCGGTACGTTCGACCCTATCCGGCGGCGAATGATCGCCCGGCTGTGGAGGCCTGAACTGGTCGGGTGTTGCGCGTCCCAAAAGATCTCGCACCCGTTCCGTGTCGCTGTCCATCCGCACTCTTGCCCGCTCCTGCACAGGAAGCAGCTTGCGGAGGCCCAATAGGATCGTAAGAAGTACGATGGCGAGGAGCAGCCACCAAATCGGAAACCCTCGCAACACCGGCATGATCGCTGGCAGAACGAAGAAAAGGCAGAGCGCCGGCACGGCCAAAATGGCGCCGATGCGCGGTTGGCCGAGAATGGCGGAACATATGCCCAGCACCGCGCCCCACGTCACGAGTTCCTGGACGAGCTCCAGCCGCGCCACGCCCGGATGCCACGGCACCGTGGCGACCGAAATTGCAAGCCACGCGCCGGCCAGGATGAGACGCGCGGCTGCCTCCCTCATGGCGAACATGAAGCAAAAGCCGGCGACAACGACCAACAGGACGGCAAGCTGCGTGATCAGGCCCGGGATGCCCTCGGGCAGGCATGGGTCAGCGGGCATCGCACGTGCGATCCGTCCGCGAGCATTCGGTAGCGACGCGCCCTGGGCAGTGGGTCCGGGCTTCATTCATTCGCCTACGGAGGGGATTACACCCTCCAGTCTGAGCGACGGCCGAAGCTGACCGATCGTTTCGCGCGGTACCGATCATGGGTGGGCGCTTGTTGCCGGCGGTGGATTGAATTGTCCGTAGCACGGGCTCAGGCTCACGCAGGCCAATAAAAGCGACGTCCGCTGCGCCGGCCTCCGTGAACAACCGCTTCCAGAAGGCCAGATGGCGAGCGCCCTGAAATGTGCGGTATTGCGGCCGGGGCAGATAATCTATCGCGACGGCGACGCCACGCAGATCGAGTTGTATGTCGCGGGCAAGTGCCGACCCTTGATACATTTTCCACAAGTCCCCGTGGGCGAGCTGCGAATATCCGCCCTTCTCGTGCTGCAGCAGGTCGCTGCTCAATACCAATCGCCGGTTGCGGACGCGGGCATCGAAATCGGGCCGCGTCAGCACGGCAGCAATACTCTGGATGATCGGCGACGACGCCGCGGCATTGCCAGACGCCGCGGCGGCGATCGCCTCGTGTATGGGATGCTCGAAGGCGTCGCGCCAGCGTTTTTCGGCGTGGCTTGCCGTGACGAACAGTCGGTTGAAATCCGCGGCTCGACCGGGATTGCACACTGAAACCAGCTCAATCGGCTCGCCCGGCTTGGCCGCATTGATAGCCGCGAGTGTGAGCCTTCCCCCGACCGGTGTCGCGTCGCGTTCGGCCTCGATCGCAACCTTCAATCGCCTGCGATGAACGTCATTCAACGCATCCGTCGTGTCGACCACGATCATGCTCGAGCCTTCGAGCGATGCATCACGCTTGCAAAGCGATACTTTGTCGAGCGCAGGGTCGCTCTTGGTGTGCGTCATGATGGCGGCGCCGCAGGAGCCGCCGACAATCGCTGTCCACAGTCCGGCGAGAACGAGGGTTCTCCTGCGGCGTGACCCATCCGATAGCCTAGGCATGGCTCTCTCCGTCCGATGCGCCTTGCCCGGCCTCGCGATCGCCCGGGTCGAGATAGTCCTTGACGATCCTGCCTGTCGCGCGCTGCTCGCTAGCTTGGATTTCGGCCGCGACGCCGGCGAGCACCTTCGTTTGGTCACGGATTAGCTTTTCTTGCAGCGTCGCCAGCGTGGTGGCGTTCTCATCGACCGTGCGCTCGGCCTCAGCGATGAGGGCGTCAACCCCGCTCAGATCGAGGCGCCGCGCGTACCATTCCTGAAGGTTGGGCATTTCATGGAAGTAGGCCGGCGGGAGCGTCGTGCGCACCGCAACGTTGACGCTCCGGTAGGCCTTTAACCAGATGCCGACGCGGTCGATTTCCTCTCGAATACTGTCGGCGAGCACGCGAGTGATTTGGTGGGCATCGGCGCCGATGTGGCGGATGCTCCCGAGCTTGGCGACATCGGCGGCGTGACTGTCCCGCAGCTTCGAAACCTCGCCGTCGTATGATTCCTGGATCGAGTTCAGAAGTCCTTCCTTTGCTTCTTCGACCGTTTCGCGCGCTATTGCGTGCCGGCGATCGTAGGTGTCGTGATCCCAATACGGCGCGACCGGTCCGAAACGGCCGCCCCGCGACTTGAACGCCGTAATGAGGAAGATGATGATGCCGCCGACGAATAGGACGAATGGCGGAAAACTTGAGTAGTGCAGCCACTTCCGATGATCGAGGAGCGCCAAAAAATCCACTCGGGCGTCCGGATCGTGGCTAACCGCCTCGCGCAGCTCGCCGAGCGCCGCGTGCATAGATCGCTCGGCGGGAGGGCTTCACGTGCGAAATGAGCCGCCAGCCGACAAAGCCGGTCATAAGCGCTAGAACGACATTGAGCCCGGTCACGCCTATGGCGACGCCGAACCCGCCGAACCATCCCTGGTCGCCCATTTCCTGTAGGAGAAAGGCGTTCGCCGCGCTCTCGATCAGGGCGAGCGCCATGATGACGGAGGTGAACATCACCCAGTCCGGGTTATAGATCGCCGAACCGGGGGGCAGCCTGTTGCTTTCCTCGAAGCCCCGGAGGTCGCGATGCGCTTTGCGCTCCGCTTGGTGGGCAACGTCGAGCTCCTCCGTTTGGCGATGCGCCGCATCGGCCACCTGCCGGTGAACGTTCGCCTCCGCGAGCGTCGTGTTCAGCGGTACCGGCATCTTCTGCCGGATTTCATTCTCGCGATCGGCAATTTCCGTCTTAGCTCGCCGCGTCATGGCCAAAGTGTAAAAGTCCGCCTCCTTGACGATAATCCTCTGCGTTTCGTCTAGGTGCTGGTCGTTGGATGAGGGCTCGTTCTTCCGCGCTGCGTCGATGGCGCGCTCGCGGATTTGAAGCTTCTTCGCGATCTCCTCGATACGTTCGCGGGATAGGCTGTCCGTTACGGGTACGATGATTGTGTCGATTCGGATCGGGTCGCGCATCTTCAGTTGGTGCATGGTCGTGGCCTCGCTTCAGATGAGCGGTGTTAATGCATTAGAGCCGGCGATCGTGGTCGTCGCCTGCCGGTTCTCGGGCTCGGGAGGGTTCGTCGGATCGAACAACACGACCTGAAATTGGAAGGCCTTCACGTTGGTCCCAAGCGCGGCGCGGAGGGCGCGAATGGCCATTTCGCGAGTTGGGAACTGCCACGCGTCAGCGATGGCTGGGCTTAGTTCTGCCACCGCGAAATCAGCGCGTGCCAGGTATTCGTGGATCCGCTTTCTCCGATGGCTGAGCCGCACTACGAATCCCCCGGGCGGGCACGGACTGGGAGGTTCGGCCGACGCTGCATTTGACGAACCGCGCGCGCCTGGTCGCCGCCGACGGTGCAAATAGAAATTGGGCATGGTCCTTGGCTCCGCTGAGGTGCGAGGGGTGAGTACGAGGCCGGCGCGAGGATCAGTCGGTTTCCCCCTTGTCCCAATCGCAATCCAGGTCGTACGGGTTGGCTGCAATCGCGCGGTCGACCGCCGCTTGCATGAGCGCCCTAATCCGTTCGAATTCGTCGAGGTGGTTGGGGGAGGGCCCCTGACGGGCCTTCGCCGACTTGGACCTGCGGACGGCGCTTTTCATCGTCGACCCCGTTGAGGCCACCGATGACGCGCTGCTGGCCGCTTAGCCGTGCGGTCCTTTGACTTAAGTAACTGTTTTTGCTATTCTTTTTGCGGTGCTGCTCAGGCGCTTCATCCGTGGCTGAGTGGTACCAGGTCGGCCGGGGCGCCCACGCCCCGACCGGCCATAACTTTCTTCGTGGCCCTCCGCATCTGGCGTAGGCCACTGATTTATCTAGGCAAATGCCACGAATAGCTGTTGATTGTTGTTGGTCGCCCCGTGGCCAGTCTTTTCAATACTCGCCAGGGTAGACTCAGCTCGTGTGGTTCGTCAAGGGCTATGTCAATGCCTGCTTGCTATTTTCGGCCAACATGTGTCGAGGACGCATCCCGCGGTGCCGAGGGCGGCGGTTGGGTGCCTGGCTGGGGAGACAGTCCCGCGTTCCCCAAATGGACGCTCGTTCTAAGCTTTCCGCTTTCCAAATGCACAGACGCACTCGCGCAGATATTCTGTTGATTCAGCTGGCGGCGCTTCCAGCACAGTGCATTGGTCAATCTGCATGTGCCTTTGTAGATACTCAACGGCATCCGCGGAGCTCGCGAAACTGATGATATGAGACGGGATCTTTGCTCCCACTGGGAGCGACACATATACGCACGGCTCCATCTCAGTCCAGCCTGAAAGCGCCGACAACAGATTCCAAAAATGATTTGCATTCTCTAGATGCTCGATTAGCTCTGTTGCTGAAACGAAAATTGATTGTACTTTCTCCTGCTTGGCAAGATCGGCGACAGTATTACAAATACGATCGCGATCGTCCTCTACATCTACATCGGCAATCACAATGTGATGCCGTGCTCTTCGCTCCGAGGGAAGCAGCTCGAAAATCGCATCGCAGAATGGAATGACATTGTCGCACTTATCGACAAGCACGGCCTGGACGTCGTTTCTTCCTACGAAGCGACGGTCGGCAACGAGATAGGGAACGGAAAATCCTATATCAAGTAAAAGTGGGCGCGGTATCTTTAGCAGCTGGTCAAGGAAAAGATCAATCCTACTCGCGAACCAGTTGTGGTCTTCATAATTCCACCAGTGCGCAATCCTGGTCGTGATTCTCTCATATACCTCATTTCCATATTGACTATAATCATTGTTGTATCGCGCCACATTCGCGGCGATGTCCGCCTCTGGTATGGCGAAACGATTTGAGAAAAAGGCTCGGCTTTTTGCCCGATCAAGCTGCGTCCGTGACACCAAACTTTCCTTCTTCTGCTAACTTCCTGCCGAGGATGACCAGCGTAGGGACTAGTGGTGTCGCGATCGTCGCAAAGACCACTTTCACAAGGTACTGTCCAGAAATTGCCGAGGTAAGTGGGATTGCTCCATAAAACGCGATCGTCATGAATATAAGCGTATCAAAGAACTGCCCAACGACCATACTGATCCACGCCCGAAAGCTGACGGAGCTACCCCATCGCGTATTCTTCAAGCCGAGGAAGCTCCACAAGTCGAGAAATTGGCTGAATATATAGGAAGTCCAGCCGCCTAGAAGGATCCGCCAGGAAGAGCCTAGTGTGCCTTCAAACCCCGCTTGATTGCCCCAAAACGGAGCCGGTGGCAGGACAATCGCGATTTGAAAAAAGACCACGGAAATGGCCATGCTCGCCAAGCCGATAATGATCACAAATCGCGACCCGCTTCGACCATAGAGTTCCGCAATTGTATCGAGAATCACGAACGTCAGCATATAGCTGATGACCGTTGCGCTCGCGGCAAGTCCGTATGGTAGTGCAAAAATTTTCGCACCAGCGGCGTTGCTGGCAATCAGCAATGAGGTGTGGATCGTCATTAGTACGAGATAAAATCGAAGCTTCGTGTCGATTTTCATAGATGCTATCCTCTGACAACCATTGGGTCTCCCCGGGAGCAGAATCGTATTTTGAACTGGGGCGAGTTCGCCTGGTCTGGAGCATCTGGCAATGGAGGTACATACAGTTCATCAACACGCACACCGAACCCCGCTCTTTTCAGGCCATCGAGGGTCTCGGTGACCTGCAAGCGCGGGAGACGAGCATAAGTGTTATCGTCTTCATCAATTACGATCAGGCCAATGGGGTCGAGTGATCTTGGGTCAAAGATGACAAATCGCGGGCAAATAATTGCTGCCGGGCTAGCGACTACCGTGACGTTAGCTCGGTTAGCTGGTTCTATTTTGATAAAAGAGTGATGGAGATCCCTGCATAGTTGTGTGGCTACGTCGGGCGGGACAAAATAGACGATCGTCCTTAGCTTGATCGACGGACTGATAGCGAAGAACCTCTCCTCCATCGACTTCAAGTACGGTGCTTGATAAACCTCCTTTGGCTTGGCAGAGAATACCCATAACTCCTCCGCATTTACCCATGGCCTCGGGTTGCCTGGTAGAATAATCGAATCGAGATACCCACGGACGTATGCTGGCCGTGGCTCATCCTTTGCCCCTGGGATGCGTTGTTTAGCGAGTCTGTCGAAAGTCTCGGCTCCGGGATGCTGCTTATCCTTGAGGTACATGAAGATTCTCTGGGCGCGCACCGGCGTCAGAAAATCGTCTTCGCTGCGAACGAGCTGCGAAATTCGCTGGCGCGTTAGACGAAGGGCGTTCGCGGCGTCTGCCTGCGTGACGTCCGCTCCCCGCAAGATTTCAGCATCAAGGACGCTCACGGGCGAATTGACCCTTTCGAACTATTGATCCTTGGTATGGCGAACTGGCCAGGAAATCAAGGGCTGTCAATCGCTGGGCAGAACTTGCAATGTGCCCGGAGGCAGCATAGTCGTTGTCTAGATGCCGGACCCGCAAAGATGGCCCCCGCCCCAGTCGACCTGCAGAATATGAGGCGTTGCGTCGAGATGTCGAGGCAAGCGGCCTTGGCCGGGGAGTACCCTTTCGCAGCGATCGTTGCGATCGGTCGCGACGTTATTGCGGAAGTGGCGAACCGAGCGGTGCGGGATAAGGATGTCACGCACCATGCCGAATTGTTGGCGCTTTCCGTGGCCCAGGAGAGGTTGTCGACCAAGGATCTTTCGAAGTGCAGTTTGTACACCAGCGTGGAGCCATGCGTTATGTGCTCGTTTCCGATCCGCGAAACCCGGATTTCCAGAGTACTTTTTTCGATTCAATCGCGCCTAATGGGGGGTGCTTCCCGCTGGAATGTGCTGGGCGACAGCAGTCTGTCGGACCGGATGCCCGACTATTTTGGAAAGCCCCCGGAAATCGTGGCTGGACTGCTCACGGACGAGGCCGAAGCAGTTTGGGAAGCGTGGAACCCGGAGATGTGGCGCGTATTCCGAAAGCAGGGCTTGTTCGGTGCTTCGCCTTGACCCAGCCCGCGAGCTGAGTGCCAAAGTTCAGCCCGGCCTCGAAGTTCAATTTGTACAGCTTCTTGAGCACGGTGGAACAAGACCATGGCCAAATGGTCTCGGGCGTTGGACTTTCACTGCGACGACAGCGAAAAGGCTATGTGCCTATGTCTTTCACTTGATCCTGAGCATATTGCGCACCGCGAGTAGGAACAGGAAGATCAGCACGGCGCTCACCAGCGTCTGCGCGGTCGAGCCAGAGATACCTCGTAGGGTACCTTAGGCTGACCCTCGCCGCCGCGCACGAGACCGTAGAGGCAGCCATAGATACGGCGGGCCGTGTCGGCGCGCCCCGCATCGAAACCGACAAGCCCGTCCTTGAGCGAAAGATAGAGCGCTTCTCGGACGGGGTCGGTGACGGCGAACTCCTTCCTGCGGTCGTCCGCATCGGTTGGCGCGCACGCTGGCCGGCTTCGCCATGCATCGCGGGTGGTGACGAAATATGCAGTCGCTACACCCCACGCCCCGTGAGGATTGAGCTTTGCCCGCGCTTCTCTCATTCCTTCGTGTTCGCCGAGATAGAAGACCGCTGAGACAAGCAATAACGCGACCCAGAAGAGTACCGGTCGCAGGACGCTGCGGCCAAAGTTCGAGAACGTGCCATAGAGCAGGCCAAACCAGAACCGCCATGAGAACAGGCCGGAGAGTAAGCGCCACGAGAACACGTAAAGCAGTTCTAGCGACTGCCAGCTCCAAAGCCGCGAAGGTGAAGGTAGCGTGTGAAGACCACCGCGGTGGAAGCGCGAAGTGCGACATTCCTGGGCAAAGAATTCAAGCTCGCGGTCGTAATCCTGCGCATCCGCCGCCAGCCGCTTCAGCTCTCTGAAGCGCGCAGGGGCTTCCTTGTCGCGCGTCCAATGGCGCGGGCGGCCCGGCTGTGCCACTCCCGGGCATGCGGGCGTGGTCATGGGCGGAAAATATCGGCCGAACCCCTGAAAGCGGAGGTGGGCGGCTGTTCGACCAACGAATCGACCCGGCTGAGCCCGCGCCGGCGCAGGAAGGCCGCAAGCCAGGCCGGCAGTTCCCCTTGCTTTTGGGACGCCGACCTGTCCCGTTCAAATCGATAAATGGTGGAGTGGTGGCACCCCGGGAGCCGGGCTAGTTCACGCTGGCTCAATCCAACGGCTCGTCGCGTGGCCTTTAGGCTGCGAGCGTGGTAACGCCAGGAACCTCCCCGGATGACACGGTGACTGCAATTTCCCGATGTCCATGCTGAGTCGTCCGAGGAGGCGTCTCGATAGTCGTCGTAGCAATCTTCTTCCTCTGAGTTGGGGTGACGAGAAATGAATGCGTTAGCTCGTTCCACGAGAACGCGACCGAGGTCGATCGACTGCTCGGGGAGACGAAGCACGCCGTCCCCTTTCTCAACCATGCCCTTCCACATGTCCTCAAGCAAATAGGAGAGCAGCGGCAGTGCGCCGACTTCTTCCACTGACTCCTCTGCTGTTCGCCGAGCGAGAATCGCAGGAAGCTGGTCATTCTCAAATCGTGCGGAGAGGAGAGCTGCGGGCTGCGCTACAATCTCGCGCAAATCTGTTTCTCGCAGCGGAGGGACACTGATCAATTGGTGTGCATCATAGACCGGTTCATCCTTTTGCAACTCGCCGAAGAAGTCTGAACGCAAACTCATTAGCGCGCGAACGCGCGAATCTTGGAGGGATTCAGTGATTAGTTCCGAGAATCGCCGACGGTGATCTTTTCCAGCCCGTACATAAAGCTCCTCGCCCTGATCAATGTAAATGAAGAACGTTTCTGGCTTTGGCTGCTGAAGTTCTGCATACCGCCTATCCGTCTGATCAAGAAGATCAGCAAAAGTGAGCTTAGCGAGGAGAAGGTTCTCGACCCATTCCGCGCGCAGACGCGGCCATTCAGTGCTCGTGCGGTCGAGTTGCCAGGTGTCGAGAAAGACCTCGACGAGTGACCTGACCGGCTCCGTGCCGGGACGGAGTCTGACAAAGCGCCAGTGGCGGCTGGCTTCAAATGCGCTCGGCCATGGGGCCGCGCTTCGAGCCCGCACGGGCCAGGCTTGACGGCGCAACGCAGCAAGCACTCCTGCTTGAGCGAGCGATGACTTGCCAACGCCAGAGTTTCCGAGAAGAACGATAAGTTTGTCGGGCGCACCCGCGAGCGTAACGAGCACCTCGACAGTTTCATCCTCCCTCCCAAAGAAGTAATCGCTATCCTTTTCATCCATGGCGGCAAGGCCGCGGTAAGGCGATGCGTACCGCCACAGTTCGCCCGGCCTTGTGCTGCCGGTACTGCCAGACATGGCCTCAAATAGTCGGCCGATATCCTTTTCGGATGCCGGATCGGAGCTGATGACCCAATGCAGGCGGCGTATAAAGGGCAGACCGGGGGCGGTCTGGCCCTCAAGCAATACTAGAATGATAGGGAAATCCGGGCACCCGACCCGCTTGTCGAGCGCCTCATCATACTCGAGCACTTGCCAGTTACCTAACCCCCGCTCTCCGATTAGAAGGATGAAAGCGGTCGCATCTGCGATTTCCTGAGCGAGTTGCGCCGACCAAAAACCGCCCGCCCGGAGGTTCGTAGGGGCAAAAAAGACATAGGATTTCGGGTCCTTGCCCTCGATCGCGGTTTTCAGCCGTTCGGCAAGGGCAAAGTCGGGAGAATGGTAACTGAGAAACCAACGGTGTGGCACAGCGATCCCTTGGTTGCAGTTTATCCAAGTTTCGTCTCCATGCCAGTGGCAATCGCCTTTCGGACGCCGCTTGCTCCTGGGTGAGGCCAAGAGCCCGCCGTCGCTGCTTCAAACCCCACCGAGCGTCGTTGGCTCGGGACTAGGGTCGTAGCCCAGGAAATCCAGAATGCGTTTCCATGAGGCCTGCCTCCGGCTGCACGCAGTCGGCATCCCAGCCGCGGTAAGCTTAATCTGGTTTAGCCGAAACTCAGTCGAGACGACCGGGGTCGTTACGCGGCCACCCGCGTCCAACGCGTCATATCAGACCCCGTCGGTGCACATGACTGGCGCGGGTCCGGGGTCATAGCCCAAGAACCTCATCAGTCGAACGCGCATCGCCGCCAATGGCGGATAGCTATCCCCCTCCCATCCCTGATAGCTGTCAGGGGAAACGCCCATTATGGACGCAGCTTGCTCCTGGGTGAGGCCGAGGGCCCGCCGCCGGCGCTTCAGGTGTTCACCGAGCGTGGTTGGCTCCGGGCTAGGGTCGTAACCCAAGAAACCTACGATGCGCGTCCATGAGGCTGCCTCGGGCTCCACGCGGTCCGCTTCCCAGCCACGGTAGCTGTCGATCGACGCCGTGAGCAATTCGGCGGCGTCGACCTGCCGAAGCCCGTTTTCCAGGCGCCGCTTCTTGAGGTGTTCCCCCAAGGTCTTCGGCTGCCAAGCATGTAGCTGATTTTTTGGCCCTTTTATCGATACCGGCGCCCATGGCAAGAAGGCAACGCGGAGCTGCCGCTGCGGCCGCGCCAACGATCCGGGCTTCGCCTGCCGGCGCGGCGCGGTCGAACGCTGCGCCGCCGACTATCAGGGACGCCTGTCGGGCCCGCTGATCGACCGCATCGACCTCACCATCGAGGTGCCGGCGGTGACCGCCGCCGACCTCATCCTGCCGCCGCCCGCCGAAGGCAGCCGCGAGGTCGCCGCGCGGGTGGCCCGCGCACGCGACCTGCAAACGGCGCGCTATGCCGAGGTCGACGGCGGCGCGCGCACCAACGCGGCGGTGCCGGGCGCGGCGCTGGAAGAGGTGGCGAAGCCGGACGCCGCCGGCCTCAAGCTGCTGCGCGAGGCCGCCGACGCCATGCGGCTCTCCGCGCGCGGCTACCACCGGGTGCTGCGGGTCGCGCGCACGCTCGCCCATCTCGACGGCGCCGCCACGGTCGGCCGCGTGCATCTCGCCGAGGCGATCTCCTACCGCACCCTGATCGACGAGGTGCGACGCGCGGCGGTGGCGTGAGGCGATGCCCGTTTCCGGCCTTGACCTTTCATGCTTGTGGCCTAAGTGTGCTACACTCACATCGAGGCCAATGACCATGCGCAAGACCGAAACCATCCGCGCTCGCGTGGAGCCGCGCCTCAAGCGCGATGCCGAGGCGGTTCTCAAGAAGATCGGGCTCACGTCGAGCGAGGCGATCACCTTGTTCCTCACCCAGGTCAGGCTGACGAATGGGCTGCCCTTTCCGGTGCGCGTCCCGAACGAGGAGACGAAGCGAGCCCTGCGCGATGCCCGGGCACGCAGGGGCCTCGAAACATTCGAGTCCGCGTCCGAATGGGCAAAGAAGATGAGGGAGCTATAGCGTCGCCCAATGCGGCAGGTCACCCAGCGCAAGCAGTTTCGCAATGACCTCAAACGGCAGAAGCGGCGCGGAAGGGATATTGAGGAACTTATTGCTGTCGCGGAGTTGCTGGTAGAGGATGGAGGGCTCCCGGCCGCTTATCGACCGCACAAGCTGACGGGCGAATGGAAGGGAGTCTGGGAGTGTCACATCGAGCCGGATTGGCTGCTGATCTATGAAGTTACCGCGACGGAGGTGCTGCTGATCCGGACCGGAACTCACTCCGATTTGTTCGAATAGCTGACCGCTTGGCTTTTGCCGCGCCAGATTTGGTTTCGAGCCGGATGACTCGATGAATGCGTCGGCGCGCAACGCCGCGGCCGGAATGCAGCAGCACAACGCTGCGTGCATTCCGACCGACCCGTCTGCCCTATTTGCTGATTGTGATCCAGTTACTTCGTCCGACCGGGCGCGTAGCCGGATGCTCCGGGTTCCCCTTTAACGCTGCCACGGTCGTGCATCCGGTCGCCCGGAGAATAGCCGGACGCTCCGGGCTCGCCCTTGGCGGGTCCCTTGTTCTGCATCTCATGGCCCGGCGTCGCGTTCGGGGTGGAACTCTGGGCCAAGGCCGTGCCGGTCGACGCCGCCAGCAATGCGGCAGCGGCGAGCACTACGGTTTTACTGATCATCACGAAGCCTCCCGGGTTGTTGCATGTGCAAGAACGTCGGCGCGCGCTGCCCGGCATTTCAGCCACAGCTTCACGCTCCTCACGCCTGGGGAAACGCAATGATGCTGATCCCGGTTCCGCCGCCGATCGATGAGCGGAAAGCCGTGGTGGCGCGCACGCGGCGGGATCGCTACATGAACCGCGGATGAATGGCGCGCTGCACGCGCCGCACGGAGGGCCCAATGAGCTTCTTCCCCGCAAAGGATCCCATTCTCGGCGACGCGGCCTCGAGCGACGCGATCGAGCTCGCGATCGTGCCGCGCACCGTCGACCTCGGCGGCCTCACGGTGCGGCGCGCGCTGCCGTCGGCGCGGCGCCGCATGGTCGGGCCGTTCATCTTCTTCGACCATTTCGGGCCGGCCGAGTTCCGCTCCGGCGAGGGGCTCGACGTGCGCCCGCATCCGCATATCGGGCTCGCCACGGTGAGCTACCTGTTCGACGGCGAGATCGTCCACCGCGACAGCCTCGGCACCTTGGCGACGATCAAGCCGGGTGACGTCAACTGGATGAAAGCCGGCCGCGGCATCGCCCATTCCGAGCGCACCGACCAGGCGCACCGCGCCGGCGGCGAGCACCTGCACGGCCTGCAGTGCTGGAACGCGCTGCCGGCCGCGCAGGAGGAGAGCGCGCCGGATTTCATCCATCACGGCGTCGACGCGCTGCCGGTGGTCGCCGGCGAGGGCAAGACGGTGCGGCTCGTCGCCGGCGCGATGTACGGCGCCAAGGCGCCGCTCGAGACCACGTGGGACACGCTGTTCGCCGACGCGACTCTTAAGGCCGGCGCGCGCCTGCCGGTCGACGCCGACTATGAGGAGCGGGCGATCTACGTGGTCTCAGGGGACGTCGAAATCGCCGGCGACCGCTTCGGGCCCGGACAACTGCTGGTGCTGCGCCCGGGCGACCGGCTGAGCGTCGCGGCGACCAGCGACGCGCGCGTCGTCCTGGTCGGCGGCGCCCCCATGGACGGGCCGCGGCACATCTGGTGGAACTTCGTGTCCTCGCGCAAGGACCGCATCGAGGCCGCCAAGGCGGACTGGAAGGCCGGCCGGTTCGAGGCGGTGCCGGGCGACAGCGAGTTCATCCCGCTGCCGGAGGGCTGAGGCCCGCGGGGCGCCAAGTGCGGCCACGGCGGCCTTGCCGGCCCGCCGGAAATTGCCGATCATGCGAACGAACGGCCTGGGGTGCCGCGCGGTGCGCGGCTGAGATCAAACCCATCGAACCTGTCTGGGTCATGCCAGCGTAGGGAGCCGCCGATGGCCATCGGCAAGCAGCGCGTCGTCATCATCGGGGCCGGCGTCATCGGCCTCGCCATTGCGTGGCGCTTGGCGCAGCGCGGCGCCGCCGTCACCGTGCTCGACAAGGGCGCGGCGGGCGCCGGCGCCAGCCATGCGGCGGCCGGCATGCTGGCGATCTGCGCCGAGGCGGAGCCGGGCGAGGAGACGCTGGTGGCGCTCGGCCGCGCCAGCCAGGCGCTGTGGCCGGATTTCGCGCGCGAGCTGGAAGCCGCGGCGGGGCTGCCGGTCGACCTGCGCACCGACGGAACGCTGATGCTCGCGCTCACCGCCGACGATCAGGCGCGCCTGCAGCACCGCCTGGCGTTCCAGCAAAGCCTCGGCCTGCCGGTCGCCTGGATCTCGGGCAGCGAGGCGCGGCGGCGCGAGCCGCATCTCGCGCCCGGGCTCGCCGGCGCCGTGCGCAGCCCGGACGACCATCAGGTCGACAACCGCAAGCTGGTGGCGGCGCTGCGCGTTGCCGCCACCCAAGCCGGCGCGGCGATCCGCGAGCACCAGGCGGTCGAGCGCATTCTTGTTTCGGCGGGCCGCGCCACCGGGGTCGCCCTCGCGGACGGCACGCAGCTCGCGGCCGACGGCATCGTGCTCGCGGCGGGCGCCTGGTCGCGCCAGATCGGCGGGCTGCCGCCGGACGCCCGGCCACCGGTGCGTCCGGTGAAGGGCCAGACCATCGCGCTCCGGATGGATCCGGCCGCGCCGCTGCTGGCCCACGTGGCATGGGCGCCGGGCGCCTACCTAGTGCCGCGGCGCGACGGCCGCCTGATCGTCGGCGCCACGGTGGAAGAAAAGGGCTTCGACGCGACGCTCACGGCCGGCGGCACCCTGGCGCTGCTGGAAGCCGCGTGGCGGGCGCTGCCGGGAATCGAGGAGCTGCCGATCGACGACATGTGGGTCGGCCACCGCCCTGGCAGCCGCGACGATGCGCCGATCCTCGGCCCCGGTCCGATCGAACGGCTCGCGTACGCGACCGGCCATTACCGCAACGGCATCCTTTTGACCCCGGTCAGCGCCGACGCCATCGCGCGGCTCATGCTCGACGGCGCGGTCGACCCGGTCATCGCGCCGTTCGGCATCGAGCGGTTCTTCCGGCCGGCGCTGGCCGCCGAGTGAAACAAACAACGCGGATGAATGATGTCGGAGACAGCTAACGCAGCGACCGTGAAGGTCAACGGCGTGGACGAACCCCTGAGTGCGCGCACGGTTGCCGCGCTGCTTGCCGAGCGGGAGGTCCCGACCACCGGCCGCGGCGTCGCGGTCGCGCTCAACGGCACGGTGGTGCCGCGCGCTCAATGGGCGACGACGGCGCTGCGCGACGGCGACGTGGTCGAGATCGTGCGGGCGATGCAGGGGGGATGAGAAGGGAACAAACAATGACGACCGATGTGCTGACGATCGCCGGGCGCGAATTTCGCTCCCGCCTGTTCCTCGGCACCGCCGGCTACGCCAACCGGCAGGTGCTGCTCGATGCGCTCACGGCGAGCGGCGCCGAGATGGCGACCGCCTCGATCCGGCGCATCAGCCTGGCGGGCGAGGAGGAGAGCCTGGTCGATCTGCTGAAGGGCCGCGCGCACCTGCTGCCCAACACCGCCGGCTGCCAGACCGCCAAGGACGCGGTGCTGACCGCCGAGCTGGCGCGCGAAGCGCTCGACACCAATTGGATCAAGCTCGAGGTGATCGGCGACCGCGAGCTGCTCTATCCCGACATCGAGGAGCTGCTGCGCGCGACCGAGACCCTGGTGGCCAAGGGCTTCACCGTGCTGCCCTATTGCAACGACGATCCGGTCGCGTGCCGCAAGCTCGCCGACGCCGGCGCCGCCGCGGTGATGCCGCTCGGCTCGCCGATCGGGTCCGGGCGCGGCATCGCCAACCCGCACCTGATCGAGCTGATCGCGGCGCGCTCGGGCGTGCCCGTGGTGCTCGACGCCGGCATCGGCACCGCCTCCGACGCCGCGCTCGCCATGGAGCTCGGCTGCGCCGCGGTGCTGCTCAACACCGCGGTGGCGAAGGCGCGCGATCCGATCCGCATGGCGGCGGCGATGCGCGCCGCGGTCGAGGGCGGGCGCCTGGCGCGGCTCGCCGGGCGCATTCCGAAGTCGTCCAACGCCGAGCCGTCGAGCCCGCAATTCGGCCTCGTCGGCACGTGAAGCTTCCCGACCCGCCGCTGCTGCTCGTGACCGACCGCGCGCAGGCGCGCGGACCGCTGGCAGATCTGGTCGCCGCCGCCTGCGCGGGCGGCTGCCGCTGGGTGAGCGTGCGCGAGAAGGACCTGGCGGAAGGAGCGCAGATCGCGCTGGCGCAGAGCCTGAAGCCGATTGCGCAGCGCTGCGGCGCGCGGCTGACCCTGCACGGCGAACCCGCGACGGCCCGGGCTGCCGGCCTCGACGGCGTGCACCTGCCGGGTAGCGGCGATCCCGCCGCCGCCCGCGCCGCGCTGGGGCCAACCGCCCTCATTGGCATATCCATTCACAGCGCCGCGGACGCGACGGCGCTCGATCGGTCGCTCGTCGACTACGCGGTCGCCGGGCCGGCCTTCGCGACCGCGAGCAAGCCCGGGTATGGACCGGCGCTCGGCGTCGATGGTCTGGCCGCCATCTGCCGCGCCACCCCGGTCCCGGTCATCGCCATCGGCGGCATCGCGGCGCACGCCATCCCCGAGGTCATGGAGGCGGGCGTCGCCGGCGTCGCCGTCATGGGGACCGTCATGCGGGCGGCCGAGCCGCGCCGGTCAATCGAAGATTTGCTCGCCGCTCTCGCGGCCGGCCGCGCGGCATCGGCCGATCGTTAATTCCGCACCACCAAATATTCGCCAATTTTATCGATATCGGCCACATCCGCGGCGATCCGCGCCTGGCACGGCCTCGCCATTATCGTTCCGTCAACCCTGCGCGCGCGTGGCCCCTGGACCGCGCCCGGCATGAAGGGATTGGCAACTCTCGTGGCGCGAAACTCGTCCGCAAAACACCAGGTGGCGGACACGACATGGCGGCATATTCCGATCTGGCGGGCGAGGTACGCGCCCGCGCGTTGTACGGGCACCGCACGGCCGCGCTCGCCGTGCGCGTCGCGATCCTGATCCTTGCCCTGCTGCTGGCGCTGGTTCTCACGTCGCAAAGCCGGGCGGACGACGCCGGCCTGCGCGAGGACCCGCTGCCGTTCACCATCGGCGGCGGCCTGACGGTGGCGGCGCTGGGCGCGCTGGTGCTGGTCGTTCGCCGCATCCAGAACCTGCGCACCGAGAAACGCCGGCTGGAGGAGCGCGCCGAGGCGCTCGCCGACCGCAACTGGGAGCTCAAGGAAGCGGAGGAACGCGCCCGCAGCTTCCTCGAAGCCCAGGGCGACGTCATCGTGCGCCGCGACGGCGACGGCCGCATCACCTACGTCAACGACGCCTTCTGCGCCTTGGCCGGCCGGCCGCGTGCGGCGCTCGACGGTACCGCGTTCGCGCTCGACGTGATCGACCAGGGCGACGCCGCGGTGCTGCCCGACGGCACGCGCGTGCACGACCAGCACATCGCCAGCGCCGAAGGACCGCGCTGGATCGCCTGGCGCGAGGTGGCGGTGCGTGGCGGCTCGGCCGAACGCCCCGAGACCCAGAGCGTCGGCCGCGACGTGACCGACCGGGCCGCCACCGAGCAGGCGCTCGCCGGCGCGCGCGATCAGGCGGAAGCCGCCAACCGGGCGAAGTCGCGCTTCCTCGCCATGGTGTCGCACGAGATCCGCACGCCGCTCAACGGCATCCTCGGCATGGCCGGCCTCGTGCTCGACACCGCGCTCACGCCCGAGCAGGCGACCTACGCCAAGGCGATCAAGACCTCCGGCGACACGCTGCTCTCCCTGATCGAGGAGATCCTCGACTTCTCCAAGATCGAAGCCGGCCGGCTCGATCTCGAGGCGCGGGCGTTCGCGCCGGCGGCGCTCGCCGAGGAGGTGGTCGAGCTGCTGGCGCCGCGCGCCCACGACAAGGGCATCGAGATCGCCGCCTATGTGGACGAGCAGGTGCCGCAGCAGGTCGTCGGCGACGCCGCGCGGCTGCGCCAGGTGCTGCTCAACCTCGCCGGCAACGCCATCAAGTTCACCGAGACGGGGGGCGTCGCCGTCACGGTCGAGCCGGGCATCTGGCCGGACGAAATCCAACTGGCGGTGCGCGACACCGGCGTCGGCATCGCGCCCGACGCGCAGGCGCGCATCTTCCGCGAGTTCGAGCAGGCCGACGGCGGCTCGACCCGGCGCTACGGCGGCACCGGCCTCGGGCTCGCCATCACCAAACGGATCGTCGAGCGCATGGGCGGCCGCATCGCCGTCGACAGCGCGCCGGGCGCCGGCTCCACGTTCACGGTCGCGCTGCCGCTGGCGCCGGCGCCGGATGCGCCGCCGGCGTTCGCCGCGCCGCAACTCGACGGCACCGCGGTGCTGATCGTCGCGCCCAGCACCATCGAGGCGTCGCTGGTGGGGCAGCGGCTCGGCCGCTGGGGCGCCAACACCGCCATCGTGCCGGACGCCGACGTCGCGCTCGCGCTGATGCCCGAACGCGGGTGGGACGCGATCCTGGTCGACCACGCGATCGGCGGCGAGGCCGCGCGATCGCTGGCGCGCGCCATCGGCACGACGGTCACGCGCCGCATCGTGCTGATCGCCTCGGCCGACCGGCACGAGCTGGCCGGCCTGCAGGCGGCGGGCTTCACCGGTTATCTGGTCAAGCCGGTGCGCGCCGCCTCGCTCGCCGCGCGCTTCGCGGCCGACAGCGACGCTTTCGAGCGCGATGCGACGGTCGAGCAAACAACCGATTCGGCGCGCGTGCCTGGCGCCGGGACGCCGGGGCTCGCGATCCTGGTGGCGGAGGACAACGACATCAACGCGCTGCTGGCCCGCGCGCTGCTGGTCAAGCTCGGCCATCGCCCGACCATGGCGAAGAACGGCACGATCGCGCTGGAGTCGTGGCTCGCCGCCCACCTCTCGGGCGTGCCCTACGATCTCGTGCTGATGGACGTGAACATGCCGGACATGGACGGCGTCGAGGCGACGCGGCGCATCCGCGCCGCCGAGACCGAACGCGCGGCGGCGCGCACGCCGATCATCGCCCTCACCGCCAACGCGTTCGACGAGGACCGCGACGCCTGCCTTGCGGCCGGCATGGACGGATTTCTGGCCAAGCCGCTCGACCGCGAGCGGCTGGAAGCGGCCCTCGCCGGCAGACGTGCGCCCCTCGCGGCGTGAGCTGGGTGGGGGCGCCAGTCTCCGCCGTCATGCAGGAACGGGATGGACTGGTTGACTGCGGTGTGCAAGAAGCCACCGAGTAACTTCGTGCAGCGCCTCACGACCTATTGACCGTAGAATTTGCGCTTCCCAATTGCGTTCGCCGGCATGGCGACTCAACAGTGCCAGTCCCTCTTGCACCAATAAGTCCATGCGATGGTATTCGTGTGCGTGTACTTCGTACGCCCGGCGCTCTCGCCAAAGCACGAGGACAGCTCCCAAGGCGGGTATTGTAGGAATCAAGACGATGAGAGTCTTTTGTACCAATTCGATCAAAGGTCCATGCCCGAACCACCCGGTCTCCTTGCCGGCCAACAAGACGATTGTGCCGAGAGCAATTACATAGCCGCAACAGAAGAAAAACAAGCGCCAGCGCCCGGCCCATTGATGCCCGCTTCGATAGAGCGCCGCCGACTTGCGGTACCACTTTCTATACGAAAAGTTTGGAACATCTTCTTCTCGTACAGAAAGAGGTGCCCCCAACCAATTTGTCAAGACGAAGTCTCGCGCCCTGCTGTGTTCGGCAAGCATTAGGCCCTGCAACGCCACTGCCTTGATCGCCGGATACAACCAGGATCCCTCGCCCAGCTCGTTCGCCTGGTACTCATCGGCAACGGAATAGGGCAAGCCGGCAAGCGACCAGAAGAACTGCACGCGCGCAGCCTCGCCAAGTAGTCGGCAGTCCTGGTAGCGATCCTGAAGATCCTTGCGCCGAACACTTAGGTACGTCAGCAAGGCAATCAAAAAACAAACACGTACAGCAACAGCATCCATACATTAGGAAAAAACTCCTCGAACAACTCGAACAAGAAAATCGATACCGGTATGGCACCTAAGATACATCTATCGCGCCTTTTTAGCGATGCTTGTTCGACGTTGGCGAGGCCGTCTGCGCCAGCAAATAGATGCCGCTGTCGTTTAAGCAAAAACACTTGTCCGCGGGATTCCTTTAAAGGATCGCCGAGGGTCAATTGCTTCAATCGATCTTCATCGACGATGTCATCGAGGCTCCTTTGGATTGGGTTAACTAATACCCTTCGATTGGCCATCTCGCAAACCGTGGCGTTGAACTGAACAATTCGTGGTAGCACCCCAAGTTGCGGCGGATCCCAAAAGTTTGGCCGGGGCATGGCCAAATGGCGGACACCGCGCAGGGCGCGCTGGGTGCAACGTTGCAACCAACCGCGCTTCGACGTGTTTTCTTCCGACAATAGAAGCTGAAGCGTGCAAGTCCCTTCTCCGAAGTAGCCCGTCAAATACCGGCGATGACTCCGGTCATCAACAGCCACCGTGCCGACTTCGGCTTCGGCCGGCAAGATCGCTGTCAGAGCGCCTGCCGCAAATGTTGGCAACTCAGGGCGGTCATCTTTGCTGTCGCGCGGTGTAGCAATATGAAGGAGCGGACCAGTCAGAACCGGACGAAGCAGCGACCCTTGCGGCGCCAACGCTGAGCGTCCGACTATGCCGCCGTCGAGCCTTCCGGTAATCCAAAATTCAACAATGCGCCGTGACCCACCAAAAGGCGCCTGATCGTCCGTTCGGAAGTCACGTTGCGGCGAAAGGGCGGCCACATCGTCCGGATGAACAAGCGCAAGCAGGATATGGCTGTGACGCGCAACCACGAGTCCTGCCTGCTCGTATCTAAGTTGATCCTGCTGAATCGGATTGTTGCCTCGCGCTTCCGTGAGTGGCCCCTCCAACTCAAGAAAGCTCGATAGATCGGTTGCCTCCGTCTTGGAGTGAGCAAGTATCCGCCGCGCGGAGGCTTGCGCTGCCGGATCGGCCGACTCAATGCGCTCCGGCGGCAGCGGTAGAATCGCGCGCACACCGAGGCCGATATCCAGGGCCGCTTCTGCAACCAGCTGATCGGCGCCTTTGGCCAACGAACTGATAACCGCAATGGGCGCCCCGTCGCCGTAATCGTCCTTGATCGCTTGAAGCACCGAACGGACCGCCACCAATACTTTTTCACGTCCCCACTCCGAAATGTCGCGATGTCCCGTGACACCAATGAGTATAGGCAACCGGCAAAGTTCCGGCCGGAGTTGCGGCGATTGTGCGTCACCAGAAGCTGGGATCATTTCGCCTTCCTGGAGGTCGACCGGCTGCAACGGAATTACCAAGGCTCCAATGGGCCCGACTCGCGAACACAAGACACACTACAATCACCCCTTGCATATGGTTGCAATAGGGAAATAGAATACCGACTTGTCAGGTTAATGGGGGAATACACTGTGAGCAATTCATTTAAGGCTTTCATCTGCTATCGGCGTGGCGACGCATTTATTGGAAGAACGACGGCCGGTGAGCCAGACTATTCGTTCGTGAAAAGGATCCAAGCTGCCCTCGCGAAACTCGGTTTTACCGAAATATATTTGGATATCGACCCAATATTCGGATCGCGCGCTCTTCACCATTTCGAAAATCGCGCATTTGATGCGATTAAAACTTGCGACCTTTTCGTCGCCGTCATCGGCTCCAAATGGCAGGACCTTTTTCGCCAAAGGGCTGCTGAAAACACACGTGATGCCGCCCTTCGAGAGATTCAAACCGCTGCCAAATACGAAAAACCAGCACTCCCGATCCTCGTAGACGGCGCAATCATGCCGAAACGGGAGATTCTTCCCAAGGATACTCGCGATTTCATCTATCAACATGCTATTAGCTTAGCATCGACGGATACAATCGAGACAATTGCAGAGGCTCTTGAGGAAGCGACAGGCGTTGTCGAGAATACTCACAAAATTGGTGATAGATGGTGGAATATCTATGTATTGCTTTGCATCGCCGTATACTATTTCTGCTCAATAAACACGCACGTTGTTGGTCTGCTTGAGTATGGCTGGGCTCCATGGCTGGGTATGTCGGGGGTCTGGAGCGCCTTCTTCTTGTGGCCCATATTTTTCCTGCCGTTTGTGTTTATCGGACTGTACCGTCCCTTGACGACGCTGGTCCGGTTTGTGGCGATAGCACCGAACTTAAGGACGCGTCGGATTTATCTATCTCCGCTCGTACTCAGCACAGTTTTGGCAGGCGCTGCTTGGGCGTTAGAGGTTTACGACGCGCGCCAAGTCCCATGGAGTATTTACGCAGAGCTGCCACAACCAGGCTGCGCAAGCGGTCCTTCTCTGCCAAATAACATCGCGATTCTCCCTCCGCGAGAACAGCGGCGTTGGCAAGTATTAATGGATTTGTCCACTTATGATAAAGCTGATCATTTGAAGAACAATTTGAGAGGTAGATATGGGGGTAGAGACGTGCCGTTTTGGTTGAACGATAAGTGCTGGCCGAACGTGTTCTTTTACTTGACGTCGCCCATATACTTTGGACTTGGCACTGATAGCTCTTATCTGACTGATCGACTTCCTGTTCAGCAGAGCTTCAGCACAATCTTAAACAACAAAGCGCGAATCGCCCTCGGAATTCCAAATTCTTGGTCTGCTTGGGCCTATAGGCTTTCGTTTTTCATTCTAGTGTGGCTAGGAATTTCCGGAGTCATGATGGCGTGCTTCTATACTATGGTGGCACTTCGTGATCCAAGCAGTGACGCGATTATTTCACTTCCGAGAGAAGACGCTGCGCTTTGCCTCACATACTCGTTGGGAACATTCATGACATGGCTCCCATTTCGGATGAACACGGAGTATTTTAAGTTCCTATATACGTGCCCCGATCCCACTACGTGTGAATTCGACATTGCATTGTATCTTCCTGATTGCCTCTTGGCGATCATGCTGCTTATTGGTTATGTGTTCGTCACAGTATCCCTTTTTGTCCAACACCGGCGAGTGGCTCTCTCATTTCTTGGGTTTGTTATGATTGTTACCTCGATGTCTCTGTCGATTTTGGTTTACTATTTCAAGGACTCTATAGCACGACTTACCGAGCTATGGCAGTTCTATGTCCTTGTCGCCATCCCGTCCGTAATTATTCTGTTCGCTTGCTGGTTTTTGTTTGACCCAGCGCGCGTTCACTCCGAAGATTTCGAACGAAAGGAAAATTGGATACCTCGTGCATTTGTTAACCTTGCACCAACGTCGCCGCCGACTCAGCGCATGACAGTGCAGGTTGTTCGTTGTCAACATCCGCAATTTCACATGGTCACAACCGGCGGAGCGAGACCTGCTCGATCGCGTGGTTGGCGGCCTTGTTGAGGATGAGGTCGGCGCGCTGGCGCGTCGGCAGAATATTTTCTTGCAGGTTGACCAGATTGATGCGGGTCCAGATCGACGTGGCGGTCTCGACCGCGGCTTCGTCGCTGAGCTGCGAATAGCGGTGGAAGTACGACATGGGATCCCGGAACGCGGTCCCGCGCAAGGTCAGGAACCGGTCGACGTACCAGCGGCGCAGCATGTCCTCGTCGGCGTCGATATAGATCGAGAAGTCGAAGAAGTCGGACACGAACGGGATCGCCTTGCCGTCCTTGGGCGGGCGGGCGGCTTGCAGCACGTTGAGGCCCTCGACGATCAAGATGTCCGGGTGGGCGATCTCGATCCAGTGATTGGGCATCACGTCGTAGACGAGATGCGAATAGACCGGCGCCCGCGCCGGCCGGCGGCCCGCCTTGATGTCGGACAGGAAGTGCAGCAGCGCGGTGAGGTCGTAGCTCTCGGGAAAGCCCTTGCGCTCCATCAGGCCTTCCCGTTCCAGCACCGCGTTCGGGTAGAGGAACCCGTCGGTGGTCACCAGATCGACCTTGGGGGTGTTGGGCCAGCGTGCGAGGAGCGCCTCGAGCACGCGCGCGGTGGTCGACTTGCCGACCGCGACCGAGCCGCCGACGCCGATCACGTACGGCATCTTGGCGTCCTCGGTGCCGAGGAAGCCCTGCTGGGCGCGGAACAGCCGCTGGGTCGCCGCCACGTAGAGGGCGAGCAGGCGCGACAGCGGCAGGTAGATGTCCTCG